>JAEEGL014428719.1_pt1 | contig 11110 bp, 8 predicted proteins | sample 9134231 | NCBI WGS metagenome assembly JAEEGL01 (sample SAMN16246548, study PRJNA631951) | gut metagenome | biome: gut microbiome; feature: rumen; material: fiber-attached | host: Bos | place: Iran: Karaj | collected 2018-10
ATTATACCAATCCATTGATTCAGATGGTTCACATAAAACGATCATTTCTTGTTTTTCAAATTGGTGAACTCTATATAAACCTCTTTCTTCAAGTCCATGAGATCCACCTTCTTTTCTAAAACATGGTGAATATGATGTTAAAGTTATAGGTAACTCTTCTTTTTTTACCATTTGGCCTTTAAATTTACCAATCATTGAATGTTCAGATGTACCAATTAAATATAGGTCTTCACCTTCAATTTTATACATCATTGATTCCATTTCTTTAAATGACATAACTCCAGTAACTACATCACTATGAATCATAAAAGGTGGGATACAATACGTAAATCCTTTATTAATCATAAAATCCCTTGCATAAGCAAGCATTGCTTCATGCAAACGTGCTATATCACCTATTAAATAATAAAAACCTTCACCAGAAGTTCTACCTGCTGCTTCTTTATCCATACCATTTAATCTTGCTATAATATCAGCGTGATATGGTATTTCATAATCTGGAACATTTGGTTCACCAAATTTTTCTATTTCCACATTTTCAGAATCATCCTTACCAACAGGTACAGATTCATCAATAATATTAGGTATTAGCATCATCTTTTCTTTTATCTTTTTAGATAAATCTTGTTCTAACACCTCTAATCTTTCAATGTTATTACTATAAATAGCTATTTCTTCTTTTAATCTGTTTGCATGTTCAATTTTTTTGTCACGCATTAAAACACCGATTTCAGCACTTTTGCTATTTTTTAAAGCTCTAGCTTGATCGCCTTCTAATTTAGCTTCTCTATATCTTTTATCTAATTCTTCTATTTCATCAACTAATTCTAACTTTTCATCTTGAAACTTTTTTCTTATATTTTCTTTTACTAGTTCTTTATTTTCTCTTATTAAATTAATATCTATCATACGATAACCTCCTTAAATTTACTCTGATTTTACATATTTTTGGAAAAAGTTACCTTTTTCTTCGAAATTCTTAAATTGATTATAACTTGACGCGGACGGAGAAAGAAGACAAATATAGCCTTTTTTAGTGACCTTTTTAGCTATATCACAAGCTTCTTTTAAATCATTTACATGATATACTTTCTTATTGATATCTTTTTCTATTTTATGTCCTGTTTCTGGCATACAAATTATATTAGAAATATCACTCTTATTTATATAATCAACTAATATCTTATAATCTATTCCTCTATCCTTACCACCAGTAATTAGTGTATCGACATTTTCAAGCGCATCAATACAGTCAATTGTGGCTTCTGGAATAGTAGCAATAGCATCATCATAATATGATACACCATCAAACGTACCAACATATTCCATACGATGTGGTAATGTTTTAAAATTAGTTAAAGCCATAATACATTTATCCATATCAAGATTTAAAATATGGCATACATTTAATGCGTTTATAATGTTAGATAAATTATGTTTTCCTAATAATGTTCTTTTATTATTAACATTATATATTTTTTTATCATTAATCATTATATAATCATCTTTAATATCATTTAAACTAGTTGTTATAACATTACTATTAATATTTAATAGTTTAACATTACTTTCTAATTCTTTATTATCTTTAGTATATACTGCATAATCATTATTAGTTTGGTATCTAAACATATTTAATTTGGCAGAATAATATTTATCTAATGTACCAAAGTGATCTAAATGCTCTTCATATAAGTTAGTTATTACTCCTATATGTGGCGAATGCTTCACATACTCTAGTTGTAGTGCAGCCATCTCTATTACTAGATAACTATTTTCACTAAAGGAATCTAGATAATCAAATATAGGAATACCTATATTACCAAGCAAATAAGTATCTAAATCATTTGCTTTTAACATCTCGTAAATTAATGATGTAGTTGTACTTTTTCCTTTAGATCCTGTAATACCTATAATAGTTGAATGGCAATATTCTAATAATAATTCTAACTCAGACGATAATTTATCTTTAATATTTGTAATATCAAGATCTTTTAAAGATATACCAGGGCTTTTAATGATAATGTCATACTTATCTAGATTATCTAGATAAGTATCGCCATATATTCCATCAACATCTTGAGCTACCTTATCATGAACTAAAATATTAGTTATACCATGTTTAGTCAAATAATTATAAGTTGAATTACCTTCCTTACCAAAGCCTAAAATACATATTTTTTTATTTTTCAAATCTTCAATCATTTTATCAAACATTTTAGACTCTCCTTTAACACTTTTGTAAATTCTTCTGGTAAGTTATTTACTTCATTATAGTTATATTCTATAGTTTCACTTATAGGTTCATAATTATCTTTATAATATTTAAGTAAATATGGCAACTCATTTAATTTACTTATCGTTTTTGTAAGTGCATATCTAACTTCTTTAATTGTACCCACACATTCAAATGGTTTAGTAGATGCATCACCTATTAATTCTTTAAATGTAGGAAGTAATGACTCATCTTCAAATAAATCTTTACCAAAAATATGTATAAGTTCATCTTTATATAATTTTGGACTTAAAATTATATATACAAATAAACATTTAGGACAATTACCACACCATTCCCATGGCGTTTTTTTAGAGCCTACATTGCAGCTTCTAAAAACATCATGATATTTCTTAAATTCACTGAATAAAAGTGATATTTGAAATTCTGATAATGGTCTTAAAAAACTAAAGTATTTAATATCAATACCGAAATATTTTGAAGTATAGTTATTAAAATCGTTTTCGTATTCATATGTCTTACTATATTGGTGATTTATTTTAGTTCCCAATACAGTAGATTCATTAGAACTATCTTCATTTGATAAGACAATATATTTTTTATTAGTCAAATAGGCCATTAAATATGTAGTAAAACTTACTAAGGCAGAAAAAGGAGTATGACCATTTAAAAATCCTTTATTATTAAGTTCAATAAGATTTTTATCTAAATTTCTTTTATAAGTAATAATATCATCATTTGTATAACCAGCCTTATATGCACATGCCATATGTGGCTCTTTTGGATTCATAATAATAGGACTATTTTTCATACCTTTTAAAAGTTCTAAAGTTACACATGAATCTTTTCCACCGCCAACAGGTATTAAATTTCCAGAACCATTATATTGTATACTAAAAGTTTTTTTACTTCCTTCTATTTTAATATCCATAAAATCATCAATTGATGTATTAATATTATTGACATAGAAAAATTCACCTAAGCCATAATAATACATTTTTTTAAAGAAAGATATTTGCATATCATCTAAATAACCAGCTTTAATAATAACATTTTTAGGACATACCGCTTTCCAATAACTTATAAGTTCTACTAAACCTATATGAAAAATTAAATATTTAGCAAAATCACTAATTTCATTTTTAATAAACTTTTTATCTATCTCATAACTAGGTCTAAAACTAGTCAAACCTGGTATTTCAAAATAATAAGTGATTCTTATAATATCATTTAAATCTTCAAGTTCATATTTTTCATATATAAACTTGTCATATTTATTTCTTAATTCATCAAATTTCATACATACCTCCTATAAATTATATGAAAAAAAGCCATTTATAGGAGTATATAATACGGTACCATCCTATTAATAGCCTTAATTTTAATAACGGTCTCCCGGAAGTGATTAGCTTCTCTCCAAAGTAGATTTCATAAATGCCTATTATTAGTTTACACCAACCACTAACTCTCTATTAATAGCTCAATTTATTACTTGTCTTTTTCATTGATTTACAATAATATTTTACTATTTTAGCCTAAATAAGTCAACCAAAGAATATTATTCTTTAATCGCATATTTTTCTATCATATCCTTTAGTTCAAAATATGTTTTATCAGTAGCATCCTTATCACCTTCAAATGCCAACACATTCATAGGGGGTTCTTTATACATATCAAGTTCAAATGTTACGCCATATAATCCATATATATATCTTTTTCTTATGAGTTTTTTAGCTTCCTTTAAATCCAAGATTTCAAATAATGAATATACAAAATCACGATTTTCATCATCTATTATTAACTGTTTTGATTCTCTACGTATTTTAAGACTTTTATCACTTAAATTATCATCTTTAAAATCTAAAATCTCGATTTCTTTATCCGGAAATATATTTTTAGTCATTCTAGCCATTACTTTTCCACCATTTTTATATAATGTCCTTACTTGATCATATTGATCTATCAATTTATAACCATTGTTTACACAATAATCAATAAACGGTGTTATATCATTTACTTTAAAACTATATTCATATTCTTCACTCATAAAATCACCAATTAAATTATACCAAATATTTACCAACAAAAAAAGTAAAGGATTCCCTTTACTATACAATATTAATCATAATAATGACATCTTTATATTGCTTTCTTATCATATACTCTAAATATTTAACAATCTCATTAGCAATTTTTAAAGTTAAATTATTATCTAAAACTATATCAGCCCTTATTTCATAATATGGACCATACTTATTGACATTGATATCTTTTATATCTAAAACACTTCTATTTGATAAAATAAATGTCCTTATACCATCAATATATTCAGAATTTTCTATTTTAACACCATATAAATCTGTAAGCTCGCGTGAAATAATTATAAATCCTGTATATATTACAAACATAGAAACTATAATCGAAGTTACCATATCAGCATATTTGAAATATTCAAACTTATCGGATAATGAGGTTAATATAAGACCTATAAATACAATTACAGAACTTATAACATCATTATTACTTTGCTTAGCGTCATTGACTAAAATACTGTTATCATAAAGTCTACCTTTTTCCATCAAATATTTAGATAATGCATATTTAAATACTATTGTAAAAAGTGATACTGCAAGTAATCTAATTCTTGGAATTATTACACCCCTTGAAATAGAAATATGGATAAATGAAAGTCCTAATCCTAATATAATAATTCCTAAAAAGAAATTAAGAAAATGTTTGAACTTATCGGTTTTTTTAAGACGAATATTAGAAATAGATACAAGTTCTAATGTTTGATCAGAAAAAGTATGTACACCATCAACAATCAAACTTATAGATCTACCTAAAAATCCAGAAACTATTTTAACAATGGACAAAAAGGTATTACCCATAAAACTTGTAAACATTGTATATGTAAGTTTATTCATATCACTTAGCCTCCAACCAATTTTTACCACTCTCAATATCTACTTTAAGTGGTACAGTAAATTTAACAATATTTTCCATAGATTCTTTTATTATTTTATATAATATATCTAATTCACTTTCTAATGCATCAAATATAAGTTCATCATGTACTTGTAATATTAATTTACTTTTTAAATTATTCTCTTTAATTTGTTTTGCTACTTCTACCATTGCCATTTTAATGATATCAGCAGAAGTACCTTGAATAGGAGTATTTAAAGCCATTCTTTCTCCCATTTTTTTAATCATGTAATTTTTATTTTGTAATTCTGGAATATTTCTAATACGTCCAAATAAAGTTTTTACATACCCATGTTCATATGCATATTTTTTAATATTTTCCATATACTCATTTATTTCAGGATATGTATTTAAATAATTTTCTATAAACTCCTTGGCCTCTTTATTAGAAAGACCAGTATTATCCGCTAGACCCCAATCTGATATTCCATAGATAATACCAAAATTAACTGCTTTAGCAAGTCTACGATCTTCTTTAGTAACTTCATTAATTGGCTTTTTAAAAATATCAGATGCTGTTTTAACATGTATATCTATATCATTATTGAAAGCTTCTATCAATTTTGTTACACCAGCAACATGTGAAAGTATTCTAAGTTCCACTTGTGAATAATCGCTACTTACAATAACTGAATTTTTACTAGGTAAGAAAGCTTTTCTAATTAACTTACCCTCTTCATATCTTATAGGTATATTTTGAAGATTTGGCTGTATACTAGAAAGTCTTCCTGTTCTAGTCATAGTTTGAGTATAAATTGTATGAATCTTACCATCACTAGATATACACTCTTTTAAACCAATTATATATGTGCTATATAATTTAGAATATACTCTATATTCCATTATAAGATTTACTATAGGATGCAAAGACTTAATACTTTCTAATATCTCTACACTTGTTGAATAACCATTCTTTCCTTTTTTACCATGTGGTAAGTTAAGTTCCTCAAACAAAACATTACCTAATTGCATAGGACTTGCTACATTAAATGGATGACCAACTAAATCATATATTTCATTAGTTAATTCATCTATCCTATTTTTAATTACCTCACCCATTTCATCTAAGGTTTTACTAGATACATTAATACCATCATATTCCATATCGCCAAGTACATATGTTAAAGGTATTTCTACCTCATCATATAATTTATACATTTCCTTTTTTTCTAATTCTAATTTGAATTTTTGGTAAGTATCATATATAAATCTTGCCTTAATACATGTATTATAAGCAATTATATCATCACTAGGTTTAATTAATTTAGATTCTTTTCCATATATATTCTCATAAAAAGGAATATCTTCACCTAATGATGTAGCTAAGTATGCAATATCAGGTTTTGTATTATACTCTAACATTTCAGATGCAATAAATGTATCAAATGTTATATTTGATATATCTATATCATGATATTTTAAAGCAACATATGTTTTTTTAATGTCATATGTATATTTGATATTATCTTTTAAAAATTTAGGATTTTTCTTAAGCGCTTCAAATGGTATATAAGCCATTATGTCTTTATTATATATACCCATTCCAAGTACTTCTGAATTATGATAATTACTTCCTAAAATTTCTAGGTAACATGCAACTTCACCTTTAATATCTAATTTAGATATATCACTTATTATTTCGACATCTAAAGGTTTTTTATCAATCTTAACTTCTTCTTTTTTCAAAAATGAATAAAATTCCAATTCCTCATAAAATTCATTTAATTTTTGATGATCCGTATTTTTATATACTAAATCATCAACTGTAATATCCATAGGAACTTCTTTATAAATAGTTGCAAGTTCATATGAAGTATAAGCAGATTCTTTATCATTTACTAATTTATCATGTATACTACCTTTAATATTATCTATATTTTCATATACACCATCTAAAGTTTTATATTCTTGTAATAATTTTAAAGCTGTTTTTTCCCCTACTCCTTTAACACCAGGAATATTATCAGAAGAATCTCCCATCAACGCTTTTAAATCAACAATATTTCTAGGTTCAATGCCATATTCAGCAAAAAAAGTATCTCTATTATATCTGATGTAATCTTTTTGCTTTAATAATTTTATATCTATATCATTACTAATAAGTTGTAATAAATCTTTATCACTACTTATAATAGTACCGACAAAGTTAGGATCATCATCACAATATTTCGCGAATGTACCAATTATATCATCAGCCTCATAATTATCAATTTCAAAATATTTTATACCCATATATGTCAAAAGTTCTTTAGCTTTAGGAAATTGTACTTTAAGTTCATCAGGTGTTTCTGCTCTGCCGCCTTTATAATCTTTATATTTCTCATGCCTAAAAGTTTTGCCTTTATCAAAAGCAACTAATATATATGTTGGCTTTTCTTCTAAAATTATCTTATTAATCATATTAGCAAAACCAAACAAAGCATTAGTAGGAAATCCCTTACTATTCTTCATAAAATTACCATTATACGCGGTTGCATAATAGCTTCTAAATAAAAGATTATTACCATCTACTAAAATTATCTTATTCATATTATCACCATTACATTAATTATACTATTAAAACAAGTTTATTGTAAAGAAAAAGAAATTGGAAAAATAATGTCAAGTTAAGTCACATAAGTAGCTATGCCTAATGCATAAATATAGGTTTTGTGATATAATTTTGTATGATAGGAGTGGTAATATGATAAATACACCTCATATTAATCCGATGTGTGAAATTGCAAAGACAGTTTTAATGCCTGGTGACCCTAAAAGAGCTAGTTACATCGCTAATAAATTTTTAGATGATGTTAAATTATTTAATGAGGTCAGAGGAATGCTTGGATATACAGGTACATACAAAGGCAAAAAAATAAGTGTCATGGCAAGTGGTATGGGAATTCCTAGTATGGGAATATACTCATATGAACTTTTTAAAATATATGATGTAGACAATATTATCCGTATAGGAACCTCAGGCTCTAATAGTCGTGATGTTAATATATTAGATATAGTATTGGCAAGTTCAAGCTATAGTCTTTCTACTTTTGCTAAAGTATATGATGGCTTTTTAGGTAATGAACTTGAAGCTAGTAAAGAATTGAATGAAAAAATTAAAAATACCGCAAAAAAATTGAATATAAATCTAAAAGAAGGAAGAATAATAACAAGTGATGTATTTAATCCATATTGTGATTCAATGGAGGAATATTATAAAAATTACCCTGATAATTTAACTTCTCTTGCATCTGAGATGGAATCATTCGCATTATTCTATATAGCAAAAAAATTCAAGAAAAACGCAACTTGTTTGCTTACAGTTGTAGATAGTCCATATGACGATAGAGTAATATCAAGTATAGATAGAGAAAAATCTTTAGATGATATGATAATACTTGCTTTAGAAAGTGCAATTAAGGAGGATTAACATGTATAAAAGAATATTTTTAATTGTGTTGGATAGTGTTGGTCATGGTGAAGCTCCTGATGCCAAAAATTATGGAGATGAAGGAAGCAATACCATAAGAAGTATATCTGAAAATCCTAATTTTAAAGGTGACACTATGGAAAAATTAGGATTATTCAATGTCGATGGTATAGACTACCATGAAAATTATGAAAATCCTATAGGATCATATGGTAAGTGTATAGAAGTATCTAAAGGTAAAGATACAACTACAGGTCATTGGGAAATGATGGGTATAATTTCAGATAAACCTTTCCCTACTTTCCCAGAAGGATTTCCAAAAGATTTTATAAAGGAATTTAGTGAAAAAGTTGGTCATGAAATTTTAGTAAATAAAACATATTCTGGTACAGAAGTTATTAAAGATTATGGTAAGGAAGCATATGATAAAAAAGCCTTAATCGTCTATACTTCTGCAGATTCAGTATTTCAAATTGCTGCACACGTAGATGTAATTCCTCTAGATGAATTATATAGATGCTGCGAGATTGCAAGAGAGATGTTAACTGGTGACTTAGCAGTAGGAAGAGTTATTGCAAGACCATTCGAAGGAACTGAAGGCAATTATAAAAGGACATTGGATAGAAAAGACTATTCACTTATACCACCTAAAAATGCATTAAACTATTTATATGATAACAACAAAATAGTAATAGGTGTTGGTAAAATTAGTGATATATTTGCTGGACAAGCTATAACTGCTAAAATATCCAGCCACAATAATAGCCAAGGTATGATTGGAACAGCAAGATTATTAAATCAAGACTTTGAAGGACTTTGTTTTACTAATTTAGTTGATTTCGATATGGTTTATGGACATAGAAATGATGTGGATGGATACGCGAAAGCATTCGCAGAATTTGATACATGGCTATCAAAATTTATAGAAAAGATGCACGATGATGATTTAGTTTTAATAACTGCTGATCATGGCTGTGATCCTAAAACTGAATCTACTGATCATTCAAGAGAATATACACCAATAATCGCATATAGTAAAAATGGTAAATCTAGCAATTTAGGCATAAGAAAAACATTTGCTGATATTGGAAAAACTATTACCCATAACTTTGGTATTGCAACTGATCTTCCTGGTGAAAGCTTTTTAAAGGAGATTAAAAATGATTAAGAATTTAATAGAATACGCGATAGAAGCTTCTAAGAATTCTTACTCACCATATTCAAATTTTAAAGTTGGAGCTGCATTGCTTACTAAAAATAACAAAATATTTTTAGGATGTAATATTGAAAATGGTTCTTACTCGCCTTCTATATGCGCCGAAAGAGTCGCTTTTTCAAAAGCAATATCTGAGGGGGAAAAAGAATTTAAGGCAATCGCAATAGTTGGTGGTGAAAATGGTAAGTTTACTGACTTTTGTAGTCCATGTGGTGTTTGCAGACAAGTGATGAGGGAATTTTGTGGTAAAGATTTTACTATATATTTAGGCAACGATAAATTAGAATACAAAAAATATACATTAGAAGAACTATTACCACATGCTTTTGAATTAGGTGATTAAATGAGAATATACGACATAATAGACAAAAAGAAAAACAAAAAAGCATTAACAAAAGAAGAAATTGATTTTTTCATTAAAGGTGTATGCGAAGAGACTATACCAGATTATCAAATATCAAGTTTGATTATGGCAATATATCTTAATGGTATGACTAATAAAGAATTAACATATCTAACTGAAGCTATGGCTTACCATGGTGATGTATTAAATATTGATAAGTTATTTGCTAATACTGTTGATAAACATTCAACTGGTGGCATTGGAGATAAAACAAGCTTAATTGTATGTCCCATAGTAGCCAGTTTAGGACTTAATGTCGCAAAAATGAGTGGCAGAGGTCTAGGCTTTACTGGTGGCACAATCGATAAACTAGAATCAATTCCAGGTTTCAAAACAAATTTAAGCGAAAAAAAGTTTTTAAAACAAGTTAACGATATAAACATTGCAATTATAAGTCAAACAGGTAATATAGCCCCTGCTGATAAAAAAATATATGCCCTACGCGATACTACTGCAACAGTATCTAGTATCCCACTTATCGCATCATCAATTATGAGTAAAAAAATTGCTGCTGGAGATTCAAATATCTTACTCGATGTAAAAGTTGGTTCGGGTGCATTTATGAAAAACACCAAAGATGCCAAAGCACTAGCAAATAAAATGGTTAGTATAGGTAAAGCATTGGGAAAAAATATTATGGCTATCATGACAAATATGGATGAACCATTAGGAAATAATATAGGTAATTCACTTGAAGTTATCGAAGCAATCGAAATATTAAAAGGAAAAGGTGATAAAAAGCTTAAAAACTTATGTATTATCCTTGCTTCTAATATGGTTTCATTAACGAAAAAAATAAATATCAACGAAGCTAAAAAAATGGTTTTAAATAGTATAGAAAGTGGTAAAGCATTAGAA
>JAEEGL015248428.1_pt1 | contig 11110 bp, 6 predicted proteins | sample 9134231 | NCBI WGS metagenome assembly JAEEGL01 (sample SAMN16246548, study PRJNA631951) | gut metagenome | biome: gut microbiome; feature: rumen; material: fiber-attached | host: Bos | place: Iran: Karaj | collected 2018-10
AGCATGGCAAGAAAAAACGTGGATTATAAGCCGGAGGAAATAAGATTCCCCGACCAGAAGATAATATCGTCGGAGATAGTCTCCGAAATGAAATCCTCATATATAGAATACGCGATGTCGGTCATAGTCGGACGCGCGCTCCCCGACGTGCGCGACGGTCTCAAGCCGGTGCACAGACGCATACTCTACGCAATGTATGAGGACGGGCTCACATCCGACAAGCCCTTCAAAAAATCGGCGACCTGCGTCGGCGACGTGCTCGGCAGATATCATCCGCACGGCGACGCGTCGGTCTACGACGCCCTCGTAAGGCTCGCACAGGACTTCTCGATGCGCTACATGCTCGCAGAGGGCCACGGAAACTTCGGCTCGATAGACGGAGACCCCCCGGCGGCATACCGTTACACCGAGGCGAGGATGTCCAAGATCGCCAACGAGATGCTCCGCGACATAGAAAAGGATACCGTCAACTGGGATCCCAACTTCGACGAGTCGAGAAAGGAGCCGAGGGTCCTCCCCTCCCGCTTCCCCAACCTTCTCGTGAACGGCTCGTCGGGCATCGCCGTCGGCATGGCGACCAACATCCCGCCCCATAACCTCAGAGAGGTCATCGACGCCTGTATCTGCGTTATCGACGATCCCGAAGCGGCGCTTCCCGAGCTTATGAAGCACATAAAGGGACCCGACTTCCCGACCAAGGGGCTCATCATGGGCAGATCGGGCATAAGAGAGGCATATGCCACGGGACGCGGCAAGGTCATAATGCGCGCCCGCACCGAGTTCGAGGAGTTCGGCAACGACAGGACGAGGATAATCGTCACCGAGCTCCCCTATCAGGTCAACAAGCGCATGCTCATAAAGAGCATGGCGGATCAGGTCAACGAAAAAAGGCTCGACGGCATTTCCGCGATACGCGACGAATCGGACAGAGACGGCATGCGCATCGTCATAGAGGTAAAAAGGGACAGCAATCCGCAGGTCGTTCTCAACCGTCTTTTCGCGCAGACCGATCTGCAGTGCAGCTTTTCTATAAACATGCTCGCGCTCGTCGACGATCAGAAGCAGCCGAAGATACTTTCTCTGCGCCACATCCTCGACGAATATATCAAGTTCCAGGAAGAGATCATAATCCGCCGCACGAAGTTCGACCTTAAAAAGCTCCGCGAACGCGCGCATCTCCTGGAAGGACTGATGATAGCGCAGGACAATATCGACGAGGTCATCAAAATAATACGCGAAAGCTACGACGACGCAAAAGAAAGGCTGATGGCGCGCTTCGAGCTTTCGGAGATCCAGGCTCAGGCTATTTTGGACATGCGTCTCAAGGCGCTGCAGGGGCTCGACAGAGAAAAGCTCCGCGCCGAATACGACGAGATAATGAAGAAGATAGAGTATTTCAACGAGCTTCTGTCCTCCGAGGCGCTCCTTAAAAAGGTCCTCAAGGACGAGCTTTGCGAGATACGCGACAAATACGGCGACGACAGAAGGACCGAGATATGCGACGACGCGCTCGACGTGGAGGCGGAGGATCTCATAGAGGTCCGCGACTGCATCTTCACGATGACCAAGCTCGGATATATCAAGCGTCTTTCCGCCGACACCTACAGGACTCAGCACCGCGGAGGCAGAGGGGTCACGGGAGTCACCATGAAGGAGGAGGACGTTGCCGATACCATCTTCGTCTCCTCCACTCACGACAACATCCTCTTCTTCACGAGCCTCGGCAGAGTGCACCGCATAAAGGGATATCAGGTGCCCGAGGGCAGCCGCGTATCTAAAGGACTGCCGATAGTCAATCTCCTGCAGATAACGGGAGACGAGACGGTGACCGCCGGCATACCCGTAAAGGATATGGAGGAAGAGGACAAATACATCTTCTTCACGACCAAAAAGGGAACGGTCAAGAGGATACCCCTCGCCGCGCTCAACACGGCGAGAAAGGGCGGCATAAAGGCGATAAGCCTTGACGACGACGACAAACTCGTGAGCGTCTGCCTTACCTCCGGAAAGGATCATATTATCATCGCGACGCGGCAGGGCTACGCCGTGCTGTTCGACGAGAACGAGGTCCGCACGATGGGCAGAGAGGCCGCCGGCGTGCGCGGAATAAGACTGCGTGAGGGAGACGAGGTGATCGGCGCCGAGCTTCAGGCCGAAAACACGGCTCTTCTGACTGTGACCGAGAACGGCTACGGCAAGCGCACCGAGTTCGACGAATACCGCGCGATACACCGCGGCTCCTACGGCGTAACGACCCATAAGCTCACCGACAAGACGGGAGAGCTCGTCAGCGTGAAGTGCGCTGCGGAGAGCGACGATATACTCATAATAAACAGCGACGGAATAGTCATAAGAACGAGAGTTCAGGACATCCGCGTCTGCGGCAGAGCGTCGCAGGGCGTCACCCTGATAAGGATGGCGGAGGGACAGAAGGTCATCTCGGTCGCGGTCGCGCCGCACGAGGACGAGGAGGAGGACTCCCCCGAGGCCGCGGAGGGCGAAACGGCTGAAAACGGAGCCGGACCCGAAGCGTCGGCCCCTGCGGAGCCGGTAACGCAAAATGAGTAAAAAGGTCGATATATATACCGACGGATCCTGCAGCGGCAACCCCGGCCCCGGCGGCTGGGGCGCCGTCCTGCGCTACAAGGGAGTGCAGAAGGAGCTTTCGGGAGGCGAAGAGAGCACCACCAACAACCGGATGGAGCTCACCGCCGCGATAAAGGCGCTTTCGGCGCTCAAGGAGCCCTGCGAGGTCTCATTATACACCGACTCGAAGTATCTTTCGGACGCCTTCAACAACGGCTGGATATATGCGTGGGCGAAGAACGGCTGGAAGAAGAGCGATAAAAAGCAGGTGCTCAACACCGATCTCTGGCAGGAGCTTTACGCGCTTATGAAGGAGCACGACGTGACCCTCGTTTGGGTAAAGGGACACGCCGAAAACGAATACAATAATCTGTGCGACGCTCTTGCCGTAAAGGAAACGAAAAAGTTTTTAAAATAACTATTGCAATGCTTATCGGGATAGTATATATTATTTTTCGGTAAAGCACCGAAAAAGGAGATCATGTATGGATAAAAGGTTCGTTTATACGGATAACGCCGCGACGACGCCCGTCGCGCCGGAAGTCCTAAATAAAATGCTTCCCTACTTAACGAGCGAATACGGAAATCCCTCGGCAAGCTTTTACGGTCTGGGACAGAGAGCTCACGCGGCGATCGAAGAAGCGAGAAAGCAGGTCGCGGCGGTCATGAACGCCCCCTTCGCGAAGGACGTGTTCTTTACCGGAAGCGGCACCGAGGCGGACAATATGGCGCTCCGCGGGTTCATGCATTCGAAGACCGCAAAGGGAAAGAAAAAGCTCATCACCTCCACGATAGAGCACCACGCGATACTTCATACGGCGCAGGCGCTTGAAAACGAAGGCTTCAAGGTCGTTTATCTGCCCGTCGACAACACGGGAACGGTCGATCTCGAAACTTTAGAGCGCGCCATAGACGAGGATACGGCGCTCGTCAGCATAATGACCGCGAACAACGAGGTCGGAACGATAGAGCCGATCGCAGAGATAGGCAGGATCTGCCATGACAAGGGCGCCTATTTCCATACCGACGCGGTGCAGGCCTTCGGACATATCCCGATAGACGTTCAGGCGATGAACATCGACATGCTCTCCCTTTCGGGACATAAGATAAACGCTCCCAAGGGCGTCGGCGCGATATATATCAGAAGCGGCATCATGCTCGAGCCGGTCATCACGGGCGGCGGACAGGAGCGCAACCGCAGGAGCGGGACCGAGAACGTCGCGTCGATAGTCGGACTCGGAGAAGCGGCGCGGCTCAAAGCCCTCAACATGGAAAAAGAGTCTGAATACGTGAGAGGCCTTGCAAAGAGCCTCCGCGACAAAATACTTGCGAAAATACCGCAGACCATCCTGACCGGACATCCGGAAAACAGGCTCCCGGGCAACAGCTCCTTCGCCATCGCGGCGATAGAGGGCGAGACCATGGTCATGGACCTCAATCTCAACGGCATATGCGCCGCGACCGGCTCGGCCTGCTCGACGGCGAGCCTCGACCCGAGCCACGTGCTTCTGGCGATCGGGCTCTCGCACGAAACGGCGCACGGATCGTTAAGGGTAACACTCGACGTTCAGAACACGCCCGAAGACGTCGATTATATAGCGGAAAAGCTTTCGGAGATCGTTGCGAGACGCAGAGCGATGTCCCCCGTATGGAAGGAGTAAGATATGGAATATTCTTCAAAGGTAATGGATCATTTCGCCAATCCGAGGAACGTGGGCGAGCTGCCCGACGCCAACGCGATAGGTGAAGTCGGAAATCTCAAGTGCGGCGATATCATGCGCATATACATGAAGATCGAGGACGACATAATAAAGGACGTCTCCTTCAAGACCTTCGGCTGCGGCGCCGCGATAGCCACCTCGAGCATGGCGACCGAGATGGTCAAGGGAAAGAGCATAAAAGAGGCGCTCAAGCTTACCAACGCCGCCGTCATGGAGGCGCTCGAGGGACTGCCCCCGGTAAAGGTGCACTGCAGCGTCCTTGCCGAGGAAGCCATAAAGGCGGCGCTTGCCGATTATTACAAAAAGCAGGGCAAGGATCCCGTCGAGATCCTCGGCTGCTCGGGCAACTGCGAATGCTGTGCGGGACACGATCACGCGGTGCATAACGATTGACTTGACAAAAAGAAAATAAAGGGTTATACTCATTTACAATCCGACGAAGCGGAAGAGAACGATCGGGATACCGCGGACAGAGAGTGCGGCGCATGCTGAAAGCCGCATACCGGTTGGATCGTCCGGACCACCCGCAGAGGATGAGCAGAATAAAAAAGAGGCGGCGTCACGCCGCAAGCAGAGTGGGACCGCGGAAGTATATTTTCGTCTCTGCGCCGAAAGGCGCGGAGACGTTTGTTTTTTGCATATAATATAGAAAATAAAATAAAAAGAGAGGGAACAACATGAAAATCTTTTTCAAGGACGAGCCGTTTGAGCTTGAAAACGGATCGAACGCTCTCGACGCCGCCAAGGTCATACTCGGCAGTGCGTCGGGACTGCTCGCCTGCCGCATAAACGGCGAGCGCAGGAGCCTGCCGACCGAGCTTCACGACGGAGACAAGCTCGAATATCTTACGTGGGAGGACGACGACGGCAAATGGACTCTCCGTCATACGGCGTCGCACGTTCTCGCGCAGGCGGTCAAGCACCTTTATCCCGAGACCAAGCTCGCGATAGGACCCGCGATAGAAAACGGCTTCTATTACGATTTTGACAGAGACGAGCCCTTCACCCCCGAGGATTTCGAAAAGATAGAGGCGGAGATGAAGAAGATCGTCAAGCAGGGGCTCAGACTCGAGAGATTCGAGCTTCCGAGAGATCAGGCGCTCGAGTTCATGAAGGACGAGCCTTACAAGGTCGAGCTCATCCGCGATCTGCCTGAGGGCGAGACGATCTCCTTCTACAAGCAGGGCGATTTCACAGACCTCTGCGCCGGTCCGCATCTTCCGTCGACCTCGGGCGTCAAGGCCTTCAAGATAACCAGCGTCACGGGCGCATACTGGCGCGGCGACTCCAACCGCAAGATGCTCCAGCGCATCTACGCGACGGCCTTCACCACCAAGGACGAGATGGAGCAGTATCTCGCGCGCATCGAGGAAGCGAAAAAGCGCGATCACAGAAAGCTCGGCCGCGAGCTCGGCCTTTTCGCCTTCCGCGACGAGGCGCCCGGCTTCCCCTTCTATCTGCCCAAGGGCATGATCGTCAAGAACACCCTTATCGATTACTGGCGCGAGGTGCATAAGAAGTGGGATTATCTTGAAATATCCACTCCTCAGATCATGCGCCGCACCCTTTGGGAGACCTCGGGCCACTGGGATCACTACAAGCAGAACATGTACACGACGGTCATCGACGAGGAGGACTTCGCGATAAAGCCGATGAACTGCCCGGGCACCATCCTCGTCTATTCGCTCGAGCCCCATTCCTATAAAGAACTGCCCCTCCGCTACGGCGAGCTCGGCATCGTCCACCGTCACGAGCTTTCGGGCGCGCTTCACGGCATGTTCAGAGTCAGGTGCTTCACTCAGGACGACGCGCACATCCTTCTCGCGAAGGATCAGATAAAGGACGAGGTCGTCCGCATAGCCAAGCTTTTCGACGAGGTCTACGACCTTTTCGGACTCCCCTATAAAATTGAGCTTTCGACCATGCCCGACGATCACATCGGAACGAAAGAGGACTGGGACGTCGCGACGGCCGCTCTTGCCGACGCCATAACCTCCATAGGCAAGGAATACAAGATAAACGAGGGCGACGGCGCCTTCTACGGACCCAAGCTCGACTTCCATATCCAGGATTCTCTCGGAAGAACGTGGCAGTGCGGCACGATCCAGCTCGATTATCAGCTGCCCGGCAGATTTGATCTCGAATATACCGACACGAACGACGAAAAGGTCTGCCCCGTCATGATACACAGGGTCGTTTTCGGCTCGATCGAGCGCTTCTTCGGCATAATCACCGAGCATTTCGCGGGCGCTTTCCCGACCTGGCTCGCCCCCGTGCAGGTGAAGGTCCTGCCGATAACCGACAGGAACCTGCCCTTTGCCAAGAAGATCGCCGAAAAACTCGGCGAAAAGAAGATCCGCGTCGAGACCGACGAGCGTTCGGAGAAGATAGGATATAAGATCCGCGAGGCTCAGCTCGAAAAGGTCCCCTACATGCTCGTTCTCGGCGACAAGGAAGAAGAGAGCGGCAGCGTTGCCGTCCGCGACAGAAAGACCGGAAAGACCGAGGTCATGCAGCTTGACGCCTTTATCGAAAAGATAACCGGGGAAATAAAGGCCCGCTCGCTGTAAGCAAAAGAATAATAAAAACGGATAAGCAAAATGCTTATCCGTTTTTTATGTCCCTATGAAAACTATATGTATATTTTATAAAGGAAATAACGAACAGTATTATTGTCGGACCGACCGCGTGAAAGCCTGATCATGCGCAGGCATTCTTCGAAAATACGATTTGTATATTTTATATTATAAATAACGAATCGTATTATAAAAGAAATGTCGGGATAAAAGAGTCGTTTCGTTTTTGCAGCACGGAGCTTTCCTTCTGCACAAACCTCAAAGCGGCTTTGCCGTTATTTTCGCGTATCTTCTGGGATAGGTCTTAGGAGTTTCGCTTATCTTTTCTATTATGACGACGCGGCGTTCGGGGAAATCGGCGCCGACCGAATAGGTCTTTATCTCGCGTATCTTCCCGCCGAGGGTCTTTATCGCGCTTTTTCCCTCGTCGATCTCCTCGTCGCCCATGCCCTTCATTGCGAGCATGAGCCCGCCGACGCGGACGAGGGGGAGACAAAGCTCGGAAAGGATATTGAGGGGAGCGACGGCGCGCGAGACGCAGACGTCGAAGCTCTCTCTGTTTTTAAGGGCGTATTCCTCCGCCCTTGCCGCGACGAAGCGCCCGCCGATCGAAAGGGCAGAGCAGGTATCGGCAAGAAAAGCGATCCTTTTCGCCGTGCTGTCTATTCCGGTCAGGTCTATCGACGGATCGGCGCAGAGAAGGGGGACGGAGGGGAATCCGCCGCCGCAGCCTACGTCTATCACCCTTTTGCCCGAAAGGGGCGCGCAGGCAAGCAGATATAGGCAGTCGGCAAAGTGGAGAGCGGCGACCCGCTCGGGCTCGGTTATGGCGGTAAGGTTCATCACCTTGTTTTTTTCTATGAGCGCGTCGGCGAAGGTCTCCATTTTGGAAAGCTTTTCGCCGTCCAAAAGGACGCCCCAGGGAGACACGATATCGGAAATAAGCTTGGCTATGTTCATTTTTTGTCCCTCATATGATTGAGATATACCATGAGCGCGCCTATGTCCGCGGGAGAAACGCCGCTTATGCGCGACGCCTGGCCCAAAGTCCCGGGACGGACGGCGTTGAGCTTTTCGCGCGCCTCGGTCCGCAGCGTTATCACGGTCATATAGTCGAGCCCTTCGGGAAGGAGCATGTCTTCGAGCCTTTTCTGCTCGGCTATGTCGTCGGTCTGCCTTCTTATATATCCCTCGTATTTTATCTCGGTCTCCGCGATGAAGCGGATGCGCTTTGAAAGGGGAGGACGGTCGGGATCTATCGGCGCGAGGTCCTCGTAGGTTATCTGCGGGCGGCGTATCAGCTCGGCGAGGGACGCGCCGTTTCGGTCGAGGGGCGCCGTGCCGCATTTTTCGAGTATCTCGTTGGTCGCGGCGCGGGGCGGGACGAAGGTAGTCTGAAGCCTTTTCTTTTCTGCCTCGATAAGCTCGCGCTCGTGCAGCATGGCGTTGTATCTTTCGCCGGAAACGAGACCGAGCTCGAAGCCCTTTTTCATCAGTCTCTCGTCGGCGTTGTCCTGACGGCAGACGAGACGGTATTCGCACCGCGAGGTCATCATCCGGTATGGCTCGTTAGTGCCGCGGGTGACGAGATCGTCTATAAGGGTGCCGATATATCCGTCGCTCCGCTTGAGGATGAAAGGCTCTTTGCCTCTTACCGACAGAAAGGCGTTTATGCCGGCTATGAGCCCCTGCGCCGCCGCTTCCTCGTAGCCCGAGCTCCCGCAAAGCTGTCCCGCGGCGAAAAGCCCGGGATGACCCTTTACGCAGAGGGTCGGGCCGAGGCAGAGAGGATCGAGACAGTCGTATTCTATCGCGTAGCCGGGCCTCATCATCCGCGCGTGCTCAAGCCCCTTTATAGTGTGGAGCATATTTATCTGAACGTCCTCGGGAAGGGAGGTCGAAAGGCCCTGAACGTATATTTCGGAGGTGTTTTTCCCGCAGGGCTCCAAAAATACCTGATGGCGCGTTTTTTCGGGGAAGTTTCTGACCTTGACCTCTATCGAGGGGCAGTATCTCGGCCCCGTTCCGTCTATCGTTCCGTTGAAAAGGGGAGAACGGTCCATGCTTTCGCGTATTATTTCGTGGGTCCGCTCGTTGGTATAGGTAAGATAACAGCAGAGGGAGTTGTCGAAATCGGCCTTGCCCTGCCTGAAAACGAAGCCCTCCTCCTCGTCGTCGCCGAACTGGGGAGAAAGCTCCTCATAGTTCACCGTGCGTCCGTCTATGCGGGGAGGCGTCCCCGTCTTGAAGCGGCGCAGAGAGAGGCCGAGAGCCGCGAGAGAAGCCGAAAGCTCGGTCGCCGCCGCCATTCCGTCGGGCCCCATCTCGCGGGTCACGTCGCCGGTGAAGGTGCGCGCCTTGAGATACGTCCCCGTGGCAAGGACGACCGCCTTCGACGCATATACAGCGCCGCCGCGCAGGACGATATCCCAGCCGTCTTCGGTTTTTCTGAGAGACGCCGCCTCTCCCTGACGAAGGGACAGATTTTTTTCGCTTTCGAGCGCCGAACGCATATAGGCTCTGTATGCCATCCTGTCGGTCTGGGCGCGCGGAGAAAAAACGGCGGGACCCTTGCCGCGGTTGAGCATGCGGAACTGCAGACAAGCGTGCTCCGCCGCCTTTCCCATCTCGCCGCCGAGAGCGTCCGCCTCCCGCACGAGCTGTCCCTTGGCCGTGCCGCCGACCGAAGGGTTGCATGGCATGTTGCCGACGGCGTCGAGAGAGGTGCAGATGCAGAGCACGGACGCGCCGAGCCTCGCGGCGGCGAGCGCCGCCTCTATGCCGGCGTGACCCGCGCCGATGACGGTTATCTCGTATTTTTCGGAAAAGAACTCCATATTTCCTCTACAAATAGTATTATTATGTGATTATATTACAGAAGGTTATCATTTTCCCACGCAGAAACGGCTGAATATCTCGGAGGCGATGTCGGCGTCCGCCGTCTCGCCGGTGATCTTGCCGAGATCGGAGAGGGCGCGCTCGGCGTCGCTCAAAAATGCGTCCGCCGTCATGCCGCTTTTCGCCGCATCCGCCGAGAAGGAGAGGGAGCGCGCGGCGCTCTGAAGCAGAGCCGCCTGGCGCGGGCTCGTGACGACGGTGCCCGAAAGCTCGGGTATCAGGCTTTGAAGCCAGGAAAGCAAGGGCGAAAGCCCGGCTTTTTCCTTTGCGGAAAGGACGAACACCTTTTCAAAGCCGAGAGCGGAGACCTCCTTTTCGCAGACGACCTGAGGCAGATCGGATTTGTTTATGACGGCGCAGAAGGGAACGTCTTTCGGTATCGCCGACACCGCGCGAAGGTCGGTGTCACGCAGTTTTTCCGAGCCGTCGAAGACGCAGATGACGCCCGAAGCCCTTTCGGCTGTGTCGAAGGAGCGCTCTATGCCCATTGCCTCCGCTTCGCTTTCGGCGTCCCGTATGCCGGCGGTGTCGAAAAGGCGGAAGAGGGCGCCGCCGCAGGTCATCTCCTGCTCGAGAACGTCGCGCGTCGTGCCGGGCGCGGAGGTGACTATCGCGCGCTCGAAGCCCGAAAGAGCGTTGAAAAGAGAGCTTTTTCCGCTGTTTGGTCTGCCTATGACGGCTATCCTTATGCCGTTCTTAACGGCGCTGCCCCTTTTGAAGCCCTCATAAAGAGAAAGGAGCCTGTCCGACACCTCGGTCAGGACATTCGCCGCGTTGATGTAGTCGAAGGGGACTATGTCCTCGTCGGTATAGTCGCATACCGCGTAATAATGCGCCAGAGTCGCCGCCACACGCTCGCGCAGGGCGCGTATCTCAAGCGAGACCGAGCCCGAGAGCTGCTTTGCCGCCGTCTTTGCCGCAAGCTCGGAGGTCGAGTATATGAGATCGGCGGTCGCCTCCGCCTCGGTCAGGTCGAGCCTGCCGTTAAGAAAGGCGCGCCGCGTGAACTCGCCCGCCTCGGCGTGCCTTGCGCCGTAAAAGCAGAGCGCGTCGAGCGCGGCGCCGACTATCGCCGCCGAGCCGTGACAGTATATCTCCGCCATGTCCTCTCCCGTGTAGGAGCGCGGAGCCTTGAAGAAAGCCGCCGTGCAGACGTCGAGAAGCTCTCCGTCGGAGGAAAGGAGCCTGCCGTAATAGAGCTTTGCACAGGTGCGGGCCGCGGCAGGCTTTCCGCATTTCGGCAGAAAGACTCTGTCGAGGATATCTCCGCAGCCCTCTCCGGACATACGGACGATCCCTATTGCGGCGGGGAGCGCTCCGCCCGAGTGC
>JAEEGL016062739.1_pt1 | contig 11110 bp, 7 predicted proteins | sample 9134231 | NCBI WGS metagenome assembly JAEEGL01 (sample SAMN16246548, study PRJNA631951) | gut metagenome | biome: gut microbiome; feature: rumen; material: fiber-attached | host: Bos | place: Iran: Karaj | collected 2018-10
CGCACCATGCGGACGACGAGCAGGAACACGTACGTGGCGAAGAAGTACACCACAGTCGCGCCGACGATCTCCCTCGGCGAGATACCAGGCGCGTAGTAGACGCCGACGGAACCGAGGACCGCTCCCGCCGCGCAGGCAATCAAGAGCCTCACGTAGTTAGACGCCATCGCACGCGACCACGCCGTGACGTAGGTGCGGAAGAACACGAGCGATGCGAACGTCGCCGCCACGCGGATAGGAAGCGCCACGCGGCAACCCGTCTTGGTGACCGGCAGCTGAAGCACGTAGAGCATCACGAAGAACGCTCCGGCGAGCGCGATCGCGTCGAAAACGACGTACGACGGTATCGCAAGCTTCGCCCAACGGCGCCGGGACTCCACCGTGCGGTCGCGCGCATAGGACGCAAGGAGCCTCCCAGCGTCGAAGAGCTCCACCCTCGCCATGTCGCGGAACGCTATGGCGCATGCTGCGGCGAACGCAAGGAGCCACAGCCCCGCAGACCTCGACCGCAGCATCATTGCGGAGATGCCGACGAACACCATGATCAGCGTGAGCAGGTACAGCGTCCATGCGGCCTTGCGCTGGTTCAGCCCGACGGCGCGGAGGATGCGGTGGTGCAGGTGGTCGTGGTCCGCCGTCATAACCTGCCCGCTGTCGCCGGCCGGCGCGTCACGCTCCTCGCGGCGGAATATTACCCGCCTTATCGAACGGCGCAGGATCGCGAGTGACGTGTCGAAGATGGGGACGCCCATGGCGAGCATCGGGACGCCAACCGACACGAGGAACGAGTCGGACGTCTGCGTGACGAGGGGAAGCGACGCGATGACGAATCCTATAAGCATGGACCCAGAATCGCCGAGGAACACCGATGCGGGGTTATAGTTGTACTTGAGGAACCCGAGCAACGCGCCCGCGAACGCAAAGTGGAAGAACGTCTTCGCGAACATTCCGGAGAATATGAGCGCGCCGGCCATGCCGAGCACCGCGATTAGGGCGATTCCGGACGCAAGCCCGTCGAGTCCGTCGATGAGGTTGAAGGCGTTGACAGCCCCGATGATCCAGAAAATCGTCGCCGCACAGTCGAGGGCCGGCGGGATGGACGGCCACAGGACATGGAACCCGAGCCCCGCCCACCACCAGGCGAAGAAGGCGACCACGACCTGTCCGAGCAGCTTCAGCTTCGGGTTCATCCCCCACTTGTCGTCCACGAGGCCGATTAAGAAGATCACCGTCGAAAGCACAATGATGCGGACAGGGTGCGCCCCGAGGAATATGCCGCCCAACGCCACATCGCGCATTGCCGAGAAGATGAAGAACGTGATTACGAGGCCGAGGAAAACCGCCGCGCCGCCGCCGCGTGGAATCGGCGTCTTGTTTATGCGGCGTGGATCGGGCTTGTCTATCATCCCGAACTTGCGGCACAGGCTGCGGACGATCGGCGTGAATACGAGCGTCAGCACCAACGAGGTGACGAACACAGCCGCAAAAGGCGCTACAACCTGAAGAAGATGTCTCATCTGCCCTTGTCCCCCTCCCCGTCAAGCCTCAACTTCGCGAGAAACGCGGACAACCACGCGTCGTCCGGACGCGACGAGTTGACCGTCACCATGACCCAGCGGTCGATCCTGTTTAGCAGGCTTCGGTCGAGGACGTCGCGGAATATCCTCGCAACATGGCTCGACGTCCTGTACCCTTCCTGGTTGAAGAAAGTGTACGCGAAGCCCGTAGATGGAGACGACTGCGACGCGAGGTCGATAAAGCGCCAGTCGCGACCGCCCGCCTTCCTGGTGCGCGGACGCTCCATGCGTACGCCCTGCGCGGGGAGGCACAACTCCGGCCTGTGGATGGAGCTCTTCGACGTACCGCCGACGACGATGGAGACGACGAACCACTCCCCGTTCGCCGACTCGTAGCGGCGCTTCTCGATGCGCGTGTCCTTTGGAAGCACCGTAAGCTCCGCCTCGGACGCCTCGAGCGGACTCGACGTGAAGCCCGGTATCTCAAACAGATGCACGTCCGGCGGATCCGCCACCGTGGCGTCGGGCGTCGTCGCCTGGTAGAACATCAACGGCACCACAAGCGCAAACGCCATGCAGGGAACGAGCAACCCGCGAGAAGCGGCCTCCGCCCTCGGCCGTCGGTCACCGTCCTCCGGACGCTCGGTGTCAGCCTCGGCCTCGCCCTTGTCAAAAATTCGCGATATACCCTCCCCCGCTGCGACCATGACGACGATCGCGACCGCGAACACGACGAACCCGGAGTAGTCGTGGTAGAAGCCGGTCGCGAAGTCCGACGAAGCGTAGTTTGCGACAAGCACGATAGTCAAGATGCGCATCACGTTGCCGAGAATCGCTATCGGGACGGATGCGGCGAACAACAGCCCGCGCCGCAGCCACGTCGGCTGGGTGAAGTACGCATACGCCGCAGTGAGCGCCATGAGCGCGAAAAGCGACCTCAGACCGCTGCACGGATCCGCCACGTCGATGCCGAACGACCCGTCCGCCGCGCCGACCATCGTGCCCTGCTGCACGATCTTCGCGCCGAGCCCGCGCAACACTGCGAACGCGGTGGAGCTCGCGAATATCCTGAGATGTACCGTCACCACATCGAGGAAGGTCGCGAGCGGGATGCAGAAGAGCAGGAACATCGCCGGGAACAGGACCGACTTCGCCGTCTCCCGCCCGAAGAACGCCCAGGGGAGCGCAATGAGCAGCCCGACGAACGCAACGATCTCAAGCCTGAGCTGCACGCCCCTCACGCCGAGGAACCCGACGGCGAGGCACGGGAGCGCGGCGAGAAGCCCACCCCACGACGGCGCACCGACGGAGGCGAGAATCTTGCGCCTCTCGGTCCAGGCCACGTACAACGAGAACAGCGGAACGTACCACGCGAAAGACATGTCCTCCTGCGGCGCACGGAACATGTCGGGAGCATGATGGAGCAACATGGCCTGGAACCCCCACAGCATCGCCGCGAAGGCACCGGCCATCAATGCGGCCCGCAGATGTATCTCACGCATCCTCATGCTATGCTTATTATACCATAAATCCCCATTGGATTCTACCCCCTGTACCCGGGGATGACGGTCTGCCGGACCTTCCTGGACTGGCGCGGATAGTCGAGCGTGTAGTGCAGCCCCCTGCTTTCATGCCGTCTCTGCGCGCTCTTGACTATCAGCTCTGCACAGACCGCGAGGTTGCGCAGCTCCAGCGTGTCTGGCGTGACGAGGTAGCGGAAGTAGTACTCGCGTATCTCCTTGCGGAGGGTCCTGATGCGGTGCGCGGCGCGGGCAAGGCGCTTGTTCGTGCGCACGATGCCGACGTAGTCCCACATGAGACGCCTTATCTCGTCCCACATGTGCGAAACGAGGACCGCCTCGTCCGGAGGCACCGCCGACCCAACACGCCACGCCGGTATCGCCGGACCCTTCGCGCGACGTCCAGAGCCGAAGCTGTCGGGATGCGCCGCGAGGCGCGCCGCCGTTAGCCGGGCGCAGACGAGCGCCTCCATGAGGGAATTAGAGGCGAGCCTGTTCGCGCCGTGAAGCCCCGTCGATGCGCACTCCCCGACGGCGGAAAGCCCCCGGACAGACGTCTCGCCTGCGGTCGTCGCCTGGATGCCGCCGCACGTGTAGTGCGCGGCCGGGACGATCGGAATCAGGTCCTTCGCCATGTCGATGCCGAACTTGAGGCACGTCGCGTAGATGTTCGGGAACCGCTTCGTAAGGTACGCGCGGCCCTTGCGGCGTATGTCGAGGAACATGCAGTCGTCGCCCGTGCGCTTCATCTCGAAGTCTATGGAGCGCGCGACGATGTCGCGTGGCGCCAAGCTGCCGCGCGGATCGTACTTCTTCATGAACTCACGCCCATGCCTGTCCACCAGCACGGCGCCCTCGCCGCGCACGGCCTCGGATATGAGGAACCTCTTCGCCTGCGGATGAAAAAGGCACGTCGGGTGGAACTGGATGAACTCCATGTTCTCGATCTTCGCGCCCGCGCGCCACGCGAGGGCGATGCCGTCGCCTGTCGCCGTGTCGGGATTGCAGGTGTACAGGTAAACCTTTCCGCATCCCCCCGTCGCGAGGATCGTGTTCGGCGAGCGGACGGCGTATATCTCGCCGGTATGCTTGTCGAGGACGTACGCGCCCACGCAGCGGTTCTCGCCCGCGATCCCGATGCGCCGCGTCATCACGAGGTCGATCACTATCGTGTGCTCGCGCACGTCCACGGGCGAACGGCGGATGCGGCGCACCATGGCCGCCTCGCACTTCTCGCCGGTTATGTCGCCTGCGTGGAATATCCGCCTCGCGCTGTGCCCGCCCTCGCGCGTAAGGTCCCAGTCGCCGTCGTCCTTCCTCGCGAACCTGACGCCGCAGTCGATGAGGTCCTGGATGCCCTCGGGGGCGTGCTCGCATATCTCGTGGACGACGGCGGACTTGCCGAGCCACGCGCCAGCGATCATCGTGTCCCGTGCGTGGCGGTCGAACGTGTCCGACGGATCGGCCACGCAGCATATCCCGCCCTGCGCGAAGTTGGTGTTGCAGTCCTGCAGCCGTCCCTTGGTGACGAGCGTCACCTTGCCGTAGCTCGCGAGGTGCAGCGCAGTCATGAGCCCGGCCATCCCGGACCCTACGATGAAGTAGTCGCAATCGACGGTCTTCAAGGGACGCCCCTTCTCACTTCGCCGGATGGAAGTTCCCGTACGCGCGTATCTTGGCGTAGCGGCGGTCGGGAAGCTCCGCCGAGTCGATCTTCACGAGTTCCGCGAGCGCGGCGAGGACGGACTTCTTCACCGCCGCGACGGCGGACTTCGGATTCTTGTGCGCACCGCCGGCAGGCTCCTTCACAACCTCGTCGATCGCGCCGAGCTTAAGCAGGTCAGGGGCCGTTATCTTGAGCGCCTCGGCCGCCTCGGGCGCCTTCGCGCCGTCGCGCCAGAGGATCCCCGCGCAGCCTTCTGGCGAAATCACGGAATACACCGCGTTCTCCATCATGAGTATCCTGTCGCCCACCGCTATCGCGAGCGCACCGCCGGAGCCGCCCTCGCCGGTCACGACGACGACGATGGGGGTCTTGAGCCCCGCGAAGAACTCAAGGCTCTTCGCAATGGCCTCGGCCTGCCCGCGCTCCTCGGCCTCGCGGCCTGGATAAGCGCCGGGGGTGTCCACGAACGTGACGATAGGATTCCCGAAACGCTCCGCCAACTTAGCGAGGCGCATCGCCTTGCGGTATCCGTCGGGATTCACCATTCCGAAGTTGGACGCCATGTTCTCCTCTACCGTCGCGCCCTTGTGGTGTCCAAGCACCAGCACGCGGTATTTGACCTTGCCGCCGGATATCGTTCCGAATCCGGCGACCATGCCGGGGTCGTCGTTCACGAGCCTGTCGCCGTGAAGCTCCTCGAAGTCGTCGCATATCCCGGAGATGAAGTCCCACACGTGCGGACGCTTCGCGTCCCGCGCGATCTTCACGCAATCCATCGCAGTCTTCTTAGCCATGCAAACTCTCCTTGTTATAACTCTCAAAAACCCCAATATCCCAGCATCCTGGCGATGAAGCCCTTGAGCTCCGGGCGCCGGACGATCCGGTCGATGAAGCCGTGCTTCTCGAGGTACTCCGCAGACTGGAAGTCCGCCGGAAGCTTCTGGTGGATCGTGTTCTCGATGACGCGCCGCCCGGCAAAGCCGATAAGCGCCCTCGGCTCGGTTATGTTGATGTCGCCCAGCATCGCATAGCTCGCGGAGACGCCGCCCGTCGTCGGGTCGGTCAGCACGGATATGAACGGAAGCCCCGCGTCCTTGAGGCGCCCGATCGCGGCGGAGGTCTTCGCCATCTGCATGAGCGAGAGGATACCCTCGTGCATGCGCGCGCCGCCAGACGCCGAGAAGATCACGAGCGGACGCCTCTCGGCGATCGCCTGCTCGCATGCGCGGGCGATACGCTCGCCCGTGCCGGTGCCGAGGCTTCCGCCCATGAAGGCGAAGTCCATGACGCCCAGCATCGCCTTGTGACCGCATATCTCGCACGTCCCGGTCACGACGGATTCCGTCTCGCCGGTCTTGGAGATCGTGGCCTCGACCTTCTCCTTGTACGGACCCGTCGCGTCGTGGAAGTCAAGATGGTCGGAATAGCTTATCCCGCGGAACGTCTCGACGAACGTCCCCTCGTCGGCGACCTGCGCGATGCGCTCGCGCGCCGAAAGCCGCCCGTGGTAGTCGCACTTGGGGCAGATCGACCCGTTCTTCCTCCAGGCGGATTTCTCGAAGTGGCTCTTGCACTTCGGGCATATCGCCCACAACGCCTTTGCGGGCGGTATCTTCGCCTTTTCCTTCCTTGCCTCGAACCAGCTCATTTCTTTTCCTTGCCTTTTACCTTTGTTGGGTTCATGGTAGCCGCCGTCCGTTGCGGCCCATTGCGGATATTATACCAAAAAATCCGATGGCAGGTCACGCGATGGCAAGACGGAACTCGTCAAGCGTGCGGGCGATCTTCACGACCGGCCAGAGGCGCCGCCAGCGGGGAATATCCCTCCAGTAGGCGATAAGCTCCTTCATGCGCCCCAGTACGGGACGCTCGCCATAGAGCTCCTCCACGGAAGCCTCCACATAGCGGGCAAGCAGCCCGTCGATGTCGTCCCTCATCCCGAGATGCCGGACGAATCCCCTTCCGATCATGGTCCATTCGCCGCCGTCCGTCCCGCCGTCTGGTGGGAAAGGGATGTCGCCGTTCCTCACGACCGGAACCTTCGCCGCGTCTCGCACCTTCGCGAACGCCTCCCAATCACACTCCCCGTCGTACATCTGCCGCGCGTTGCGCGCATGGACCGCCAGGAACCGCAGGGGGAACGAATTGACAATCGGCATGAGCGCAAGAAGCTCGTCGTTCCTTTCGATCCCGAGCCGAGCCTTGACCGAGAACCGACCAGGACCCATCGTCTCGCACCCTACGGCAAGCATCCGCTCAAGCACAAGAGGCGTCCGCAGGATACCGCTGCCGCGCCCCTTGTTGCGCACCATCGGAAAGGGACATCCGCAGTTCAGGTCGGCGGTGTCGAACCCCGCCTCCCTCACTCGCACGAGGCACTCGCGCAGCGCATCTGGATCCTTGCCGATGAACTGCGGGGTGAGGCGGAGGCGAGGGGTGGGAGAGTCAGTGCGCGGGGACAGACCCCGCAGCTCGTCGCTTTTAAGCGGGTCGAACCCGGCGGTCGCCGTGATGAACGGCGTGACGGCCTCGGTGAATCCGGCGTCAAGTATTCGCTCCGCGAACACCTCGCGGAAGCATCGCACCGTGACACCCCTCAGCGGTGCAAGGATCATCTCATCCTCTCCGCAAGCGACGTCCGGCGCTCGCGGACAACGTTCGTGTCTATGGCGCGGTTCACGGCATACGGGACGCCTATCAGGAGAACAAGCTTCTTCCCGCGCGTTATCGCCGTGTAGAGGAGGTTGCGCTGAAGCATCACGTAGTGCTGCGTGTGGACCAGCACGATGACTGCTGGATACTCCGAGCCCTGCGACTTGTGTATCGTCGTCGCGTAGGCGAGAACGAGCTCGTCGAGGTCTCCGGGGCCGTAAGTGACGGGGCGGCCGTCGAAGAGGACGACGAGCGAGCGAGCCTCAGCATCGACGGACTTCACAAACCCGACGTCGCCGTTGTAGACGTCCTTGTCGTAGTTGTTCCTGAGCTGCATCACGCGGTCGCCCGTGCGGAAGACAGTCCCGCCGCGCGCTATCGCCGGCCCCGACGGATTCAGCGCCTTCTGCAGCTCGAAGTTGAGGTTCTCGGTACCGAGCAGGTTGCGGCGCATCGGCGTAAGCACCTGGACGTCCTCGAGCGGATCCATCCCGAACTTCCTCGGTATCCTGGTCGTCATGAACTCGATGGTCCTTTTGAGGCACGTCTCCGGATCCTCGCAGCGGATGAAGTAGAAGTCCGTCTCGCCCTGCCGGATCTCGAGCGGCTCGCCTGCGTTCACGTGGTGGGCGTTCGTGACGATGAGCCCCGTGGTGTCCTGGCGGAATATCCTGTCGAGGCGCGTGTACGCCACGACCCCTGACCTTATGAAGTCGCCAAGCACGCTCCCGGGGCCGACGCTCGGCAGCTGGTCCGTGTCGCCCACCCACGTGACGGCGGCGGAGGGCGGAAGCGCCGCGAGCAGGTCGTTCGCGAGGTTGACGTCGATCATCGACGTCTCGTCAAAGATGAACACGTCCCCCTCCAGCGGATTCTCACCGTCGAACGTGAACCTGTTCGTCACGGGGTTCCACTTGAGGAGGCGGTGGATCGTCTGCGCGGGCGAGCCCACGGACTCCGACATGCGCTTCGCCGCGCGTCCCGTCGGCGCAGCGAGCACGACCTTGAGCTTGCGCGCGGAGTAGATGTCCACGAGCGCGCGGATTATCGTCGTCTTGCCGACGCCGGGTCCGCCGGTGATTATGGAGAACTTGCTCGTTAGGCACCGCTCCAACGCCGTGGACTGCTGGATGTCGAGGGTGAAGCCCGCCTTGCGCTCCCACCACTCCACGGCCTTCGCGGCGTCGATCGGACGAAACGACGCCGGAGTCGCCATTATGCGCCGCGCGTGTACGGCGGCCTGGCGCTCCGCCCAGTACAGGGACCTCAGGTATATCCGCCTCGGAGACGTGACGTCGTGGCGCTCCGCCCAGTCCGCGTCCGGCGAGGGAGGCGATTCCGCCGCGCCCTGCGCCTCGGCGACGACACGCCCTTCGGATATCTCCTCTTCAAGGGCCTTGCCCAGTATCTCCGTCGGGATGCCGGTAAGTTCGTTCGCGTGCAGGAGCAGGTCGTTCTCGTATGTCCAGCAGTGCCCGCCCTCCTCCGCCTCCGTCTCGAGGGTGTACGATATCGACGCACGGGCGCGCAGTATGGAATCCTTCGGAATCCCCACCGAGAGCGCGATCTTGTCCGCCGTCGCGAAGCCAATGCCCCAGATGTCGCGGCAGAGCTGGTATGGGTCGTTCTTTATGATCGCGATGGCGTCCGGCCCGTAGCGGCGGACGATCTTCGTCATCTTCGCGATGGAGATTCCGTACGTCTGCCCGAAGATCATGTTCTCGCGCATCGTCTCGTTCGCGCGCCAGCTCGCGCGTATCTGCTCTATCTTCGCCTTGCCGAGCTTCGGCACCTCCCTGAGGCGCCCGGACTGGTGGGACAGCACGTCAAGGGTGTCCTGTCCGAACGTCTCGACTATGCGGTGCGCAAGTACCTTGCCGACGCCCCTGATTAGCCCGGAGGCAAGGTAGCGCTCGATCCCGACGAGCGACTTCGGGGCGACGCACACGATGGATTCGGCCTTGAACTGGCGTCCGTGGACCTTATCGGTCACCCACTCGCCCGTCGCGGAAACCTCCTCGCCCTCCCACACGGACTGCGCCTTGCCGACGATGGCGATCTCCTCCGGCTTTCTGTGCGCGAAGGACGAGGGCAGCTCGACGTGGAGGACGGTGTACCCGTTCTCGTCGTTGTGGTACACGACCGACTTGATCGTGCCCTCCACGGTCTCCTTGCCCGCGTTCTCCTCCGCTTCCCCTTCCATGTCCTCCTCGTCAGGCCAACCGTGCGAAGGCGGTGGATTCCATTCCGTCGTAGGGACAGTTGCGCGAACGCGACGCGAACTTCGCAACCTCGATAACGCAACATTCGCCGACCTCGACCGTCGTCTGCCGCGCGCCGTCGAGACGCTCCGCCGCGCGCGGGGAAAGGATGCCGCGCGGCATCTTCCACCACGCCTCGGCCCAGGCGGACGGCTCCATTCCCTCCTCCTCGACCATCGCCTTCCACGTCAGCGGTATCGCCGTCTCGAGTCCGATTATCCCGTTCGCGCTCGCGGCGAAGCCAAGCGACTTCTTCGCCGCCGGATGCGGCGCGTGGTCCGTCGCGAACATGAGAACGCCGTCCTTCACCGCGCGCCTGAGTTCGGCGCGGTCCTCGTCGTTCCCGAGCGGCGGCGCCATCTTCCAGTTCGCGTCGTCGCGCGGAATCCGCTCGCACGACAGCAGCAGGTGGTGCGGAGTCGCCTCGGCGGTGACAGGAAGGCCTTCCTTCTGCGCGGCGCGGACAAGCTCCACACCCTCTGCAGTCGATATGTGCTGGATGTGAAGCCGGCACCCTGTGACGCGGCAAATCGAGAGGTCGCGCCGTATCGCGACGGTCTCTGCGGAAACGGGAATCACCGGAAGGTGGCAGAGTCTCGCAAGCTCGCAGTCGCGGATCACCCCGCCGCCCTGCTCCTTTGGATCCATCGCGTGTTCGCAGACGCACATTCCAAGAGCCGCCGCGCGACGCATCGCCTCCTCCATCACGCGGTCGTCGGCGACATACGAGCCGTCGTCGGTGAAGAACGCCGCGCCCGCCTCGGCAAGCCGCTCAAGGTCCGCGACCTCGCGTCCAAGACGTCCCTTCGTGATACACGCGGACGGGAGCAGGACCGTCCCTCCGCCGGCCTCGCGTGCCGCCGCACGCTGGTATTCCATCAGTTCGGGACTGTCGCACGCGGGCGTCGTGTTCGGCATCGTTACGACGGCGGAAAATCCGCCGCGCTCAGCCGCCGCAAGCCCGGTCGCCGTCGTCTCCGCCTCGGGCATCCCCGGATCGCGGAAGTGGACGTGGACGTCTATGAATCCCGGAAAGATAAACGTATTGTTCACGGCATTAGCGCAGGGGGTATGACCTACCTGTTGAGCGCCTCGTCGAGCGAGCGCACGTCCGCCGCGTGCACACCCGCCTCGCCACCGCGCTTCACGGTGAACACCTTGAGCTCGGGGATGTTGTCCACGCCAAGTATCTGCGCCTTCTCGAACGCCTCGATGCCGTCGCGAAGAAGGAGCGTACGGAGCGAGAGTCGCGGGCCCGGATAGACGAGCGAGGTGTCGCCCGAGGGCCACGCCGTGAAGTCCTGGCTGTCGAACGGATTCTCCACCCAGCTGCACCATGCCCAGCGGAGGAGTCCGTCGAAGCCCATCGCCGCCGAGAGCGGCGCGAGCCATGCGTTCTCCGCCGGATCGCTGAACACGAACGTGTTCGGACGAGCCGGGCTGCAGCACACGTAGTACGTGGTGAACTTGCCCTGGGCGCGGCGCTCCGCCGCG
>JAEEGL016858859.1_pt1 | contig 11110 bp, 11 predicted proteins | sample 9134231 | NCBI WGS metagenome assembly JAEEGL01 (sample SAMN16246548, study PRJNA631951) | gut metagenome | biome: gut microbiome; feature: rumen; material: fiber-attached | host: Bos | place: Iran: Karaj | collected 2018-10
GCCTGTCGGGAGATGTTTATGAGAGAATCGCAGCCGCACTGCCGCAGGGTGTGCTGCTTGTGGCGGACGCCGAGAAAAACCTTCTCCTGCCGCTGCTGAAATATAAGCCGTTTCTGATCAAGCCCAATCATATCGAACTTGCCGAGATGTGCAATACCGTGATAAAGGGCGAAGAAGAACTGCTTGCCTGTGCTGCAAGGCTTCAGGAAATGGGAGCCCGTAATGTCCTGGTTTCCATGGCTGGTGACGGAGCAGTATTGCTAGATGAAGAAGGCGGTGTTCATCGTGCACCTGCGGCGAAGGGAACACTTGTCAGTTCCGTCGGCGCCGGTGATTCCATGCTGGCCGGATTCCTGGCCGGCTGGCTGACAAGCGGCAGTTATGAAGAAGCATTGATGCTGGGAACAGCCTGCGGCGGAGCGACAGCCTTCACCAGCGGTCTGGCTGACAGAAAGCGGATCGAAGAAGTGCTGACATCTTTGAAGGAAGAAAAGCAACGAAGCAATGGATGAAGGAAGGAATCATTTCTCTGGTTCTGTTCTTCCTTCTGGTATTTGCTGTTTTGGCAGTCATTGCGTTTCAAACGACAAGGAAAACTGGTGTGGAAAGTGTGGCAGGCAGAACAGATTGTTGATATAGTGGGATATAGTAAAAAAGTCGAAAGGGATAATCATGAAAACAATTGCAATCGTATGTGGTGCGGGCATGTCTTCTTCATTGCTCGTCAATAAAATCAAGGAAGCTGCCGCAAAAGAAGGAAAAGACTATGAAGTCTTCCATTCCGAATCATCGAACGTTCAGTACAAATGCCAGAATGCGGATTGCATTCTTGTAGGACCGCAGATCCGCTTCGATATTCCAAAGTTTCAGAAGCTTCTGCCTGGCGTTCCGGTTGATGTCATTGATATGCGTGCATATGGAACGATGAACGGCAAAGCTGTTCTCGAACACGCCGAAAAGCTGATGGGGATCAAAAGCGATAAGTAATCGGTCTGAGGCCGGCAAATAGTCAAGGTAATGTGAACCGCCGCGGATCAAGTTATCGTGGCTGAGCGCAGTGCGGGTAAAACAGACAAAATAAAAGACCTTCTTATACGATGAATTGATCCGGAATTCACGAATAAGGAGGTCATTTACAATTTGTGCTGTGTTCTGTTTATTACCTGTATAAGACAGCTTTGCTGCGGGAAGTGGACTGGTGTCTGTTTCAGGTGTCTCTTCTCATAGGTGAAGCCTGTTTTGATGCGATTTCCATCGTTACAGATTTAATGATATAAATCATTTCCTCGTGAATCATATTCATGGTTTGAATCGTTATCATGGCCAAAGAAAAGTTGGAATACCTATTGATTTACAGAGGTGAAATACGGTAAAATATCCAATTGTCAGGAGATCCATCTTTTTTACAGATGATTTCCGTAAAAAATGATGGGAGGTGAAAAAATGCCTAGAGTCGTTGTTAAGGAAAATGAGGATCTTGATTCCGCAATGCGCAGATTCAAGAGACAGGTTAATAGCAGTGGAATTCTCGCCAAGGTTCGCAGCAAGGAGTACTATGTGAAGCCGGGTGTCAGAAGAAGACTGAAGAGCGAAGCAGCTAGAAAGAAGAAGAGAAGATAAAATCTTTTCCGGTAATTAAAACCATGTGATGAAATTAATGCATTGCATGGTTTTCTTTTTGCTAAAATAATAAACAGTACGAGGTATTTTTTATGGAAGAATCATTACGGCAGACTTGCGTGGATTTTCTTACTTACCGGGACATTTGCCGGAAGTCATTTCTCTGGACAGGCTATCGTCAGGTCTTTCCGGTATGTGCCTATATTTATCTGAACCACCATATCGAACCGGATCTGGAACAGACGAAATACTGCAAGGAGATCCTGCGCGAAAACAGCGGTTTCTTTTCCTCTTTCCGCGGCAGCGGTGAACCGATCTTCGTAGCCATGCTGGCGACGGAAAAGGATCCCGGGCTGAAGATGAGAGCTGCTTCCCAGGCGTACAGTGCCCTGCGGCAGTTCTTCGGGCCAAGTGCGTATCTGCCGTTTCTTGCCATGATCATGCCCGATATGATGCCGAACGGAATGTTCAAACAGTTTGCCCAGGATGCCCGCAAACTGTTTGATGACATCAACCGGAATCACCGTGTGCTGACCGGACAGGAAGACGTGATCTTCGCCGGCCTCCTGTGTCTGAAAACAGAAAGAGAAGTGCCGGATCTGCTCGATGAAATAGAATACCTGTACGAGCATTTATCCAAAACGAGTATTTTCAATCTCAACGCCATGCAGTCGCTGAGCCACGCTCTGACCCTCTGTCAGGGTACGGCCAGAGTGAAATACCGGAACCTGGAGGATCTCTGCAAATTCCTGAAATACGCTGAAATCAATTATGGAAAGAGCTATGAAATGATTCCGCTGGGCATTCTTGCCAATCTTGGCATTGACACCCAGAACCTCTGCTGTGATCTGATGGAAGTCTATGAATTTCTGGGCAAAGATGACGGCTATGGTTTCTTCGGCTTCAACAACCGGACCAGACTCGTGCATGCCTGCCTGATCCTCTGTGCTTACTATATGGCCGGTACCGTTGAACTGGCCAGTGCCGTGATCGTCAGTGTGCTGCTGGAAATTCAGCAGCAGCAGGCCGCCGCCGCAGCCGCAGCCGCGTAATAAAAAAGAAAACTGCTGGCAGGATGATTTCCGTCAATCATTCTGCGGCAGTTTTTTATGTGTTTATTTCTTATTCAGGAATTCTTCCATCTCCTGCATAAAACTTTCATCGGTGATGATGGATGGCTCAAGGGTCAGGACCGGAACTTTCTCTTCTTTTTCTTTCTTTTCTTTCGGGTCTTCTGGTTCAGGCTCAGCCGGTGCTTCCGCTGTTTCCTGTACGGTTTCTTCTTTTTTGCCGTCGTTCAGGAAAGCTTCCATCTGTTCTTCAAAAGAAGGTTCTTCCTGCGGGGCGGGCTGTGGTTCGGGCTCCGGTTCCGGTACGGGTTCGGGCTCAGGAACTGACTGCGGTTCCGGCACAGGTTCCGGTTCGGGTGCCGGTTCCACAGAGACAGGTTCCTTCTTTTCTTTATGGACAGCTTCGGCATCCACGCCGTTTTCTCTCAGCATGGCGGCAGTGCGTTCCGCTTCGTCTCTGTTCAGGGAAGAAAGCAGCACGGCCGGCAGTTCTTTCAGCAGACTGCGGATCTCCGGAACATTCATACCGGTGAGCGCTCTGATCTGACTCAGGGCAACTGTCATATTCGGACAGGAATTGATAACAACTTTACTGGTGGAAGAATCAGCCATGACAAGGTTGATTTCCGGTTTCGGCGCATCGAACTGCGGCGCACCGCATTTTGTGCAGTACATCGTGAGGTCAGGCAGCTCGGCACCGCATTTCTTACAGAACATGATCGTATTATCCTCCTAACAGTTATTCTGTCTTCAGTGTAGCACGCCTGAAGTGTCCGTGCATGCCATCATTCACTGTCAAATGAATAGACGCCGGATGTTTATCGATAGTACAATTGTCAATAGAAATAAACGGGAGGGACTATGGACAATACGATAAGCAAGTTTGTGAAATTCGGTGCTCTGGATTTCCTTTACTGGTCCTTTTTTGCGTCATTCCTCGGTTTCGTTACAACTTATTTTCTGAGCTGCGGCATGAGCAGCTCCATGCTGTCACTTGTCGTTGCCGCCTATATGTTTTTCGCCTTTCTCGGCGCCTTTTTCTGGGGCGGTCTGGCCGACAAAAAACGGTCCAACCGGAAAGTGTTCATTCCCGAACTGGTTCTGCTGACCGTTCTCTGCCTCGCTGAGTTTTTTCTGGTCAAAGTCAATATCTGGTTCGCGGCTGTGCTGCATCCGCTTGTCGGCTTCATGGCACCGCCGCTCGGCACCAATCTGGATGCCTGGATGCTGCGGGCCTTCAATTACGACGCCGGCCATTTCGGAAGGGCGCGGGCTCTCGGCTCGGTCGGCTATGCCGTAGCGATGCTGCTGCTCGGTCAGGTCTATAATCTGATCGGCTTCCACATGATTCCGTTTGTGACCGGCACTCTCTTCGTCATTATCGTCATCATGGCGATGATCACGGAAGAAAAGCCTTATGAGGCTGTCAAAAGGGAAGCGCCGAAAGGCAATACAAAGGATCTGCTGAAGATCAGTCCTTACGTCATGCTGATCGTTATCCTGTTTTTGACAGGTGTTTCAACAGCCCCGGTCAATAACCTGAAGATCGTTATCCTGGAAAGCGTCGGCGGTGATGTCTCGATTCTCGGTGTCGACTCTTTCATCGGCGTCATGGTTCAGGCAGTCTTTATCTTTATTTCCGGCAGTCTCAGACGGATGCCGTCCAAAGTGCGGATGTTCCTGGTCACGCTTTTCGCAACGGCGATGCTGATCTTCGTATGGCAGGCACTGAATCCGGCCATGATCATCATCGGCACTGTCATGATGAACATCTCTTACGGTCTGCTGCTGCCGACCATGCGGGAAATCACGGAGAAGAATGTACCGGGTCCGCTGAAGAATACGGCTCATTCACTGACCGACGCGATGTTCGGCAGCTTCGCCGGTGTCTTTGCTCTGCTGTACAGCGGTGCCCTGATGGATGCTTTCGGAGCCAAGTTCGTTGCCTTCCTCGGTGTGCTGATCATGATCGTACCGGTGCTGATCAGTGCTGTCGATCTGTTCCGTAAACCGGCTGCTGAAAAATAAACCGCCGCGGCGGTTTTTTCTTTGAGTACCGTTAAGGTACGGAAAACAAAAATACGATATGATACGAAAAGGGAGGTTCCAAATGAAACAGTATATTGTCGATGCCTTTACCGCCGTGCCGTTTGCCGGCAATCCGGCCGCGGTATGTGTGATGGAAGAATGGCCTTCAGAAGAAAGCATGAAGAAACTGGCCATGGAAAACAGTCTTTCCGAGACGGCGTTCCTGGTGCCGGAAAACAATGGATACCGGCTACGCTGGTTTACCCCGAAAGCGGAAGTGGAGCTGTGCGGGCATGCCACACTGGCCTCATCCTTTGTCATTATGAATTATATTGAACCTGGCGCGGACACCGTCACGTTTCATACCGTCAGCGGTGATCTGTTTGTCGTAAGAGAGGGGAACCGCTATGTCATGGATCTGCCGCGCTATGAGCTGAAGGAGATTCCTGTCACCGACGAAATGGAAGCCGCCTTCGGATACCGGCCGATCAGAGCCATTCTTGGTCTTGATCTGATCTGTGTCTTTGAAAAGGAAGAACAGGTGCGAAATATGAATCCTGATCAGAAGCTCCTCGCCGGGCTTGCCGGCCGCCTGCAGAACGCGACCGCCAAAGGTCAGGAAACAGACTGTGTATCCCGCAGTTTCTGTCCGGAGCTGGCTGTACCGGAGGATCCGGTATGCGGATCAGCCCATTGCCAGATTGCCGATTACTGGGCAAAGGTACTTGGCAAGGATGTGATCGAAGCATATCAGGCTTCGGAAAGAGGCGGATACCTGCATTGTGAAATCAGAGAAAACAGCCGGATCGCGATCAGTGGTCAGGCCGTGCTTGTGGCAGTCAGTGAACTTGCCGTGAAACTGTAAGGAGGAATAACATGCAGACAGTAACAATGGAAACCCTGAAAGAGACAAAAATCGATGTATTTGAGAAATTCTCAGAACAGATGGCGCTGGTCACCGCCGGAACCATTGACCATTTCAATACCATGACGATCGGCTGGGGTATGATGGGAAATGTCTGGGGACATACACCGGGTGTGACGGTATATGTCAGTCCCAACCGCTATACCTGGGAATTCATGGAACAGTATGACTACTTCACGATTACTTTCTTTGACAAAAAGTACCGCGACGATCTGCTGATGCTGGGCAGTGTTTCCGGCCGGGACAGAGACAAAGTCGCCGAGTCAAACCTGACTCCGAAAGAACTTCCCAACGGTGTGGGCTTTGAAGAAGCGCAGCTGACACTGGTATGTCATAAACTGTACAGCCATCAGTTCGAGTTGGGAAAGACACCGGCCAAAGTGGACAATCTGTATGCCCGCATCCAGCCGCATTACGAATATATCGCCGATATCACAGACGCCTTCGGAGAAACTGAATAATCAAAAAAGAAGCCGGATTCATTGATCCGGCTTCAGATTTCTTCCTGAGGAGTTTTTACTCTCAGTTTGTAATAAAGCAGTTCCAGTGCACTGGCGACCATCCATCCGACCGGATAGCCGAAACCGATTGCCTGCGGCGTATTGGAAATATAATTGGCCATGACAAACAGATAGATCTGACGGATCGCCACAAAGCCGATCAGCATGATGATCATCGGGGCCCGGGAATCACCGCGTCCGCGCAGCGACCCGGCCAGGACATGAGTAATGCAGTTGAACAGCAGGAAGAAGACGTTGGTGTGCAGGAACAGGGTTCCGTAATAAATGACATCGGGGTCGTTGGAGAACAGATTGACCGCGAATGAAGCCAGGAAATAGATCAGCGCGGCAATCACGCCGGTAACGGCAAGGGTCAGAAGAATGGTAATGCGGGTGCCGTCTTCCGCCCGCTTGTATTTGCCGGCTCCGATATTCTGCGAGACGAAAGTCGTCGCGGCATGAGCCATGCTGTTCATCGGCAGCATGATAAACATGTCGATCTTGTTGTAACAGCTCCAGCCGGCCATGACGCCGGATCCGAAGTGATTGATATAGGACTGAACGAAGATATTGGAGAAGGCGGTAATGACGGACTGAATCGCCGCCGGCAGACCGATGGCGAAAACATTTTTCAGAATGTCCCAGTCGATCCGCATATCCGCCAGTACAAAACGGTAGATGTCTTTGGTCTTCATCAGCAGAAGCAGGATCAGAACAGCCGAGACAAACTGCGAGGCGATGGTCGCCAGCGCCACGCCGGCGATGCCGAGATGGAAGACAATGACAAACAGCAGATCGAGAATAATGTTCAGAACGCTGGTCAGAATCAGAAAATAGAGCGGTCTGGTCGTGTCACCGACTGCCCGGAGAATGCCGCTGCCGATATTGTAGATCAGAAGACCGGAGATACCGGCACAGTAGATTTTCAGATAGGTTGAAGTGCTGGCGAAAACGTCTTCCGGCGTCGCCATGAAGCGCAGCATGCTTTCGACGCCGGCAACACTGACAGCCGTGAAGATGACGCACAGAATAAAAGACGCGGCCATGACAGTTTCCACCGCGTCATGCAGTTTCTTCAGATTGCCGGCACCGAACAGGTTACCGATGACCACACCGGCACCAATCGAAAAACCATTGAAGAAAAAGACAAAGAGATTGACGATCATCGTCGTCGAACCGACGGCCGCAAGGGCCTGGGTGCCGACAAAATTGCCGACCACGATCGAGTCGACGGTGTTGTACAGCATCTGAAATACATTTCCCAGCATCAGCGGCAGGGAGAACAGGAGAACCTGTACGGCTATGTTTCCTTTGGTCAGATCACGGCTTGTTGTTTTCTTTGTCTGTTCCATCACAAATTACCTGTATCCGTTATGGCATGGAAGAAAACTGTATCAGCAGAACCGATACAGAAGTTACTTCATGAATTTCTCAATAGCATCATTCATATGTTCGATGGCGGAAAGATCACCGTCTTCAATGGCATGGACCAGACAGTGTTCTAGATGCTGTTTGATAAGGTCCTTGCCGATTTTGTTCAGTTCGCCTTTGACGGCCGCCAGCTGTATTAAAACATCCGAACAGTCGTCGTTGTTTTCCACCATGGATTTGACCTTGTTCAGATGGCCGATGGAGCGGGCAAGTTTATTGGCGATCTTTTTGACTTCCGCCGGATCATGTGTATGAGTATGTTTGTTTCCCATGGCTATTATTATAGCCTAAGCTGTCGGAAAGATAAAAAGAGATGCCTGTTTTCATCAATTATGAAAGCATATGTTATAGTAAAGTCATTATGAAGAATAAAGATTTTTACAGACATGTTCTGAGGATCGCGATACCGATCATGATTCAGAACGGCATCACCAATTTCGTCAGTATGCTGGACAATATCATGGTCGGCCAGATCGGCACGAACGCCATGTCGTCAGTGGCAATCGTCAATCAGCTGATGTTTGTTTTTAATCTGTGCATTTTCGGCGGCCTGGCCGGCATCGGCATCTTTACCGCGCAGTTTTACGGACGCCGCAATCATGACGGTGTGCGCAGCACATTCCGTCTGATGGTGATGGCGGCGCTGATCTTGTCCCTGGCAGGCATCCTGGTCTTCCGTTTCTTCGGTCCTGATCTGATCCGTCTGTATCTTCACGAAGACGGCAGTTCGGCTTCAATTGCCGAGACAATGACACTGGCGGAAGGCTACCTGGCGGTCATGATGATCGGCATGATACCGTTTGCCTTTACCCAGGTATATTCTTCGACGCTGCGTTCCACCAACGAAACGGTCGTGCCGATGCGGGCCGGTATCATAGCCGTCCTGGTCAATCTGGTGGGCAACTATATCCTGATTTACGGAAAGTTCGGCTTTCCTCAGCTGGGTGTGGCAGGTGCTGCCACAGCTACCGTACTGTCCCGTTTTGTGGAACTGCTGCTGGTCGGCGCCTGGACCCATACCCATCCGCAGCGCAATCCGTTTATTGTCGGTGCCTACAGCAGTTTCCATGTGCCGTCTGCCTTGACAAAACAGTGCCTCATCAAGGGCATGCCGCTGCTGGCCAATGAATTCCTGTGGTCGGCATCACAGGCGACTCTTTCCCAGACATATTCCTACCGCGGTCTTTCCGTGATCGCCGCCTTTAATATTTCCCAGACAGTTGGCAATGTTTTCAATATTGCCTTTATCGCTCTGGGTAGTGCGACCGGCATTATCATTGGTCAGGAACTCGGTGCCCGTCATTTTGACACCGTAAAAAAAGATGCCGAGCGCATCACCTGGTTTACTGTGTGTCTCTGCATCGTCATGGGTGTACTTCTGTATCTGATTTCCGGCGTATTCCCGACCATTTACAATACTTCCGATGAAATTCGTCAGCTGGCATCGTCACTGATCCGGGTAGGGGCTTTCTGCATGCCGATCTACGCCTATGCCAACGCGGCATATTTCATTCTCCGCTCCGGCGGCAAGACGATCATCACATTCCTGTTTGACTCCTGTTTCTGCTGGGCGGTATCGATCCCGCTGGCGTTCTTCTTCGTTCATTATACACAGCTGCCGGTCGCTGTTCTCTATCTGTTCGTTCAGCTCGCGGATCTGATCAAATGTGTGATCGGTTTCGTCCTGGTGAAAAGAGGCTACTGGATCAACGACATGACCCAGCTGACCTCCTGATCAGTGGTTTCGCGCGAAACGGATCGCCGCATCCCGGATATTGCCATGCAGCAGCAGGTTCATACGATTGACAATATCAGCCGGCTCTTCACTCATGCCGCGGTTGATCCATTCCAGAAGAGTCCCGGTAATGGCATATTTGTAAAATGACGCGATGAATTCCCGGTCAGCGCTGTTCAGTTTCCCGCCGGTCGCTTCATCACAGATGCAGTAGATTACCTGGGCGGAATTGTTCAGAAGGATCCGCTGAAGGTGTTGTTTAAAATGGGAATGAGATGTCTGCAGCAGCAGATTTTTATTTTTCTGCATCAGTTTCATGATCTCGATCAGACGGTCCAGCTGGTTGTTGCAGTCGGAGATGCTGGGAACAGCACGTTCTGTTTCCGTGGAATAGATCCAGTCAATCAGATCATAGATATCATGAAAATGGTAATAAAACGTCTGCCGGTTTACACCGCATGATCTGGTCAGATCGTTGATCGTGACTTTATCAAGCGGCTTTGTTTCAAGAATGGATCGCAGAGAATCCGCAAGTTTCTGTTTCGTCTGGTTATGCATCTAAAAAACTTCTCCACTGTTATTCTACTAAAAAACCTTTTCTTTTTGTAAAAATATGTTAATATAATTAGCGCTGATAGTTTTTGCAGGAATACCCAAGCGGTTGAAGGGGCGGGCTTGGAAAGCTCGTAGATCGGTAACACGGTGCCAGGGTTCAAATCCCTGTTCCTGCGCCATCGCGAAAGTCGCATGAAAATGCGGCTTTTTATTTTTCTCAGGAGGTTTTCCTCAGCAGCCGGGCAAAGCGCAGGGAAGACCGGTCAGTTGCTCAAACACACGTCAGCAGGAGGACAATTGCGGCGGATTGTTGTATGATAACAATGATTTTATGAAGAAGAGCGATTATAAAAAAATACCGTTTCGGAACAAGTTCTCACTGATAGAACGTGTTTTGATCATTATCCTGAGTATCATCGCCCTGGTTTGCGCAGGTCTTTGCGTGTTTCAGATCCGGCGTATCAATCAGCTGGAAGCGACCGCGCCGCGTAAAATCAGCCGGCCTGCTTCAACGGAAAAGAAAACCGTCCTGGAAGAACAGGTGCTGGACGGCACTGTCCTGGGCGAAACGAAAGATGCCGGCTGGGAATATGTGGACGAGACTCTGTTCCTGGGTGATTCCAATACCGTCCGCTTTATGCAGTATTACAACGAGAAGGAAGGCCGGACTTATACGACGGTGAACAATACCATCGCGGTCATCGGCATGGGTGCCCAGGCCATCTCGACGCTTCCCTGCATGCGGTTTTCGATCGGTACCTTTACAATGGTTGATTCGACTGTCCTTCTGCAGCCGCGCCGGATCGTTCTGACCTTCGGTACGAACAACCTGGACGGCTTTACCAGTGACGCGTCGTTCTTCATTGATGATTATGAACGGCAGATCCTGATCCTGCAGGAAGCCTGGCCTTATGCGGATCTGATCATTCAGTCGATTTTCCCGATTGCCAAATTCAATGAGTATCCGAATCTCAAAGTTTCCCAGATTCGTCTGTTCAACGCCGCCATCATGCAGATGTGCGACCGCAACGGCTGGAAATACCTGAACACCTTCGACGCGCTGTATGATACTTCCACCGGCTACGCCAGGGAAGGCATGATGGATACCGACGGTCTGCATCTGAGTGAACAGGGAGCCGAAGAAGTATTCCGATATATCCGCACCCATGCTTATATCGCTGAAGACCGGCGGCCGCAGCCGCTGGAAGAGATTCCCTATGTGATCGGACCACTGACGGAACTGTAC
>JAEEGL016867361.1_pt1 | contig 11110 bp, 7 predicted proteins | sample 9134231 | NCBI WGS metagenome assembly JAEEGL01 (sample SAMN16246548, study PRJNA631951) | gut metagenome | biome: gut microbiome; feature: rumen; material: fiber-attached | host: Bos | place: Iran: Karaj | collected 2018-10
ACACCATAGGAACAATAGAAAAACGACAAACAAGAACATGGAAGAAAGAGAGACGTAAAACGATGTGTTTGAAAATAATTTCTGTTATGTGAATTTTTTTTTATATCTTTGCACTTGAATTATTGATGGTATGTGTGAGAGTCTGATAGGTATAACGGATGGCTGCAACATATCTAAAAAAGTGGCCTGATATTGTAGTAAAAAGTATCATATTTATGAATTAACACTTAATCATGACGAATAAAATAAAACAGAAGAAATAACAACAAGACATAGATAAAGCGTTTGCGCTTACAATAGATACTCCCAAAGTTCCAAATCAAGTATCAACCTGAGTAAAGCGGTAAACGCCCACTGTGATATCGTGGGCTTTACTTGTGGTTGATACGGGTCGTGGAACACCTGGGAGTATCCAAGCAGGGTCCACGACTTTTTTATGTCTATAACCTCAAAGACAAACCACTTAAAAAATTAAAGGATATGTTATTATTGAACAATTGTATTACAAGCAACTTCTCTGAAATTGTGTCATTGGTATTTGCCGGATTGGCATTGACAGTTTCTGCTTTTAGTTACCTCTTCTTCAGAAAAATATCGAGGAAACAATATGAGATAAATCTCAAGCAGTTCCAAATGTCGATGTTTACAGAATATACACGGCGATACCAAGAAATCAAATTCAAATTAATTCAAGAAAAAGAAAATCTATCCCCTTATTATGAAATGTATACGAACCTTTGTGGCGAAGAGTATTATATGCATATAAATAATTGTTTACCGTCAGATGTGTGGGATATGTGGGTTGCGGGTATGAAATGCATTATGAATTGTGAAGAGTATAAAACTGAATGGAAAAGGATTGCGAATGAATACAATGATGATTTTGTTCAATTCATTGATAAACAAATATTAACCATTTAAATTTAATGATTATGTTCAAAATTAATTACAATGAACTCCTGGACCAACGGCTTGATGAGTCAAGTTTCATTACTCACACAAAAGGAAAAGACTTTCTTGAAATTAAAACGAGGCATGTTTTTGTGGACATTGTACAGTTTCCGAACACCCCACCGATAGATTTTTTATATCGTAAGGAAAAAGATGTCGAGTCATTATTTCTTGTTTACTCGACCAATATCAATACAGATGAAATTGTTATTGATGGAAGAACGAACGGTTCAATTGTTTTGAAAAAATCAGAAGACCAACCCGTTCCATGTGGTCAAAAAAACATCGGCTCTCGTTACGATTATTATTACTATTTCCCAATTACCATAGAACAATTGCACCAGTTGAGTTCTTATCAAAGGATGGACATAAGCGCAAATGGCACTGCAAAAACAAGTTATGATGGAAATGCGTGTTCGGAGTTTGTTTTCATTTGCAAGATGATGTATCGGGAAATACTGTATCTGTTATCTTTCCCTGAAGTCAATGATTATTTCCGTAAGACAGGAGAAGAAATTCAGACTGTATTGAAGAAAAAAAACGAAATACAAAACAATAAAAACTAGCAATTATGAACAAGCATTTGAAAGTTTTGGTATTAATGTTGTTCTGCTTGATTGGTACAGCGACAGCGCAGGTTCGCAACCCCTACGAGGTTGCGGCCAATAACGAGGACGAGGTCATTCACCTCGAACAATGGCAGCGACATGCCGCAAGGCCAATGCAGGCCATAGTTAAGTTGCAGGACTATAGCCAGTACACCATTCTTGTGAAAGGTGGCTCTAGTAAAACCGATAACACTAGTTCTGCTAGTAATGCTAGGGTGGAGTGCCCTGCAATACAGGCAGTGCTGGAGAACTATGTCGTTGAGAGTGTCGAGCAGCTGTGCCCCACATTTGTGATGCCCAAAGAGCCTCGTCGTAGCGCGAGCTACGGTGGCGGCGAGGTGACCGACCATGACCTCTCGCAGTTATACCTTATTACGCTCTCTGAATATAGCTCACATAACGAATATGAGCTGATTGAGGCTCTGTCAGCATTGGATGAGGTGGAGTATGCGGAGCCTAACTACATTGTCTTTGCCTTAGGCAAAGACAATGAGGAATTATTTGCTGCCGACGCGACAGCCTATTATCAGACCAGTAAGACTAGTCAGGCAAAGAGCGGCACCACGCCCAACGACCCGATGTATTCGTTACAATGGGGACTCGGAGCCTGCGGCTTGGACAGTCTCATGAATGCTCCCAAGCGCGACACCTCATGGCGACCGATTATAGCCATTATCGACACCGGTGTCGACATCGACCATGCCGACCTCGCCGACAATATCTGGACTAATGCCACCGAGGCCAACGGTGCCGCCAATCAGGATGACGATGGCAACGGCTTCCGCGACGACATACACGGCTGGGACTTCGTCAACCAGACGAGCGAGATGCACGACTTCAACAGCCACGGCACTCACTGCGCCGGCATCGCGGGAGCCGTCACCAACAACGGCATCGGCATCGCAGGCGCCTGCCCCGATGCACTGATTATGCCAGTATGCGTTATGCAGAGCGACGGCACGGGCAGCATTTCCACCATCATTCAAGGCATCAACTACGCCCGACAGAACGGCGCTGATGTCATCAGCATGAGTATAGGTACCTACGCCTATTCCTTTGCATTGGAGCAGGCTTTGGCCCAGGCATACCAAAGTGCAGTGCTGGTAGCGGCAGCAGGTAATGATGGGCTTGGAATGCGTGGTTGCGGTAATGGTGCAGATATGTTCCCTGGCGCATTTACTTTTGTTTTCGGTGTTCAGGCGACAGGCCAAGGTGGTGGACTGGCTGGATTCTCCAATTATGATTGCACGGGTCCATCATATTCCATTCATTCCGAGGAAGAGCTCTACAATTATGAACTTTCTGCCCCTGGTGTAGGCATTATGAGCACAGTACCCAATGGTCAATACCGCAATTACAATGGTACCTCAATGGCTACACCCTTGGTGGCAGGAGGCATTGCCAGCCTGCTGCAGCGCAGGGAATATCCAACCAAAGAGATCCTTTTTGGAGACTTGATCAACTACTCGCAAGAGTTCCATCCTGTCGATTTTTGGACAGCCTACAATGCAGATAGTGTAGCACCTGCCATCTTGCAGATGGTGACATTTGAGGTCAATGATACTGCCTACGGTGACAGCAGCTATTATGCCGATGCGGGTGAAAGAGTACAGATTTACCCCACTATGAGGACAGTATGGGGTCCGACGGACAGCCTTGAAATGTGGTTGGAGTTTCAGGAGTTTGAAGACACCAATACGCTACAGATCCTTCAAAACCATGTACAACTTGGTCATCCGTTGTCTGCATACGCCAAGGCAAAGTCGGTTAATCCTCTAGACATTCGCATTGACAGCAATGTTGTGGATGGTCGCCATATATGCCTTACCCTTTGTGCCACTGCTCCCAATGCTACAGATACACTCCGACACGACTTTGTATTGAAAGTTACCAATGGGGTGAAACTACACGGCGTGATAATGCACAACGATACGCTTTGGCCCAATGTTCAATATCTTGTCACTTCAAATTTGGTTTACCCAGCAGGAGATACATTGTTTATTATGCCAGGAACGACATTGAAATTTAATGATAACATTCAAGTTCAAGCCACCATAATAGCCATAGGCAAACCCGACAGTATGATTACTTTTACAAAAAGAGATTTAGGATACCAATGGAATGGTATTCGTTCAAATGCTGGTACTCATTTAGAGTATTGCATTATTGAAGAACTAGGGTATTCTGCTCGTGGTTTTGGGGGTGATATCGTTTCCAACTGTAAATATATCAACAACTACCTTTCTCAAAGTAGAACCATTGGTGGTTCAGGAGTTAGAAATGTTTATTACAATAATTCGTCTGGTTATTCGTGTTATGCTGGAAGCTTCAGCAATATTATTAACAATGGTAACGGCGCTCATTATTATGGTAGTGGTGGTGGACATGATGACTATTATGGTGGTCTTGCAGGTGAATACAATTCAATTTTTAATAATGGATACGGTGCTTATACCCATGATGGAATAAATGTTTCGGGTTATTCTGATGTTTTCATGATAATAACCCCTGATACTTTATATTTTGGATCTGCGAAAGAATCGGTAATACGAGAACATGTGTCTGATTTTACGAATTCCTCAAGTATGTGTTATTTCGATTTCACTAAACGAGCCTTGCGTCCGCACAAGAATTGCCATGGCATCGTATGGAAAGTGGAGGTCAACGGCTACGACGCACAGGATGAATTCGACAGTATTATTCCGTTGGGAGTGGGGACGCATGAGTTTAAGGTCTATTTCAACAGGGCTATGGATACAAGCATCACACCAATGCTGGCCATGGGTGTGCGCCCGCCATATACGCAGACGGCCATTGGCGAGAACGCCTCGTGGAGTGCCGACTCGACCATCTATACCGCATATCTAACCATTACTGGCCGTATGCCCATCGATGGCCCGAACCGCATATATGTTGGCGGTGCGCAGGACGATGAGCATTTTGAAATTCCATACGAGAACCAACGTTTCAATGTTTATGTGGCCTCGTCGGGCTCCATGAGCGCCGGCTTCCAAGCTACGCCGGGCATCGGCAAGGTGGAGCTGGAATGGAACGACCAAGAGGTGAACTACGACGACTTCCTCGGCTTCAATATCTACCGTTACCAATACGACAGCGTTCCGCGTGCATATTATGATGAAAACTGGAACTGGATTGAAGACACCGTCTGGATGCCAGTTGACACCATCCGCCTCAACAACTCGCTGGTGCAGGACACTGTCTTCACCGACTTCGACGTGGTGCCGGGCGAGCGTTACTATTACTACTACAAGATTCTCAGCACCTCGCTGACCGAGAATTCGCCTAGCAAGACCGTCAGCTGTGTGCCGCACAGCACCATCCCCGGCGACGCCAACGGCAGCTATGCCGTCGACGTGGCTGACGTTATCACAACCATCAACTACGTCACCGGCCAGAACCCGCAGCCCTTCCTCTTCGACGCCGCCGACGTGAACGGCGACGGCATAATCAATGTGCTGGACATTGTGAACATCATCAACATCATCCTGCACCCCGACCAGCAGAACAAGGGCATCACCGACCAGCAGACAGCCATCTATACCATTGAGAACGACACCCTGTATATCAACACGCCGATTGCGTTGGCTGGCCTACAGTTCACCCTCGGCGGATGCACACGCAGCGACGTGGAGGTGCTGCCTGCCCTTACGCCCTTCGAGTGCGCCTCCATTGACGAGGATGGGAACCTGACCATGATATTCTACAGCATGAGCGGCATGACGGTGCCGGAGGGCAAAACCGCCCTCCTGAGAGTTCGGAGTTCGGAGTTCGGAGTGCAGAGTTGTGCGCTGAGCGATGAGCATGGCAACAATGTGGTACCGATGAACGGCGATGCGCTGGGATTGGTAGATCTTGAGGCAGTGCAGGCACAGTTTGCCACCGCCTATCCCAACCCCTTCAGCGGCAAGACTCGCATCGACATCACCGTGGGCAACTACCGCACGGTTGAGGTGGTCTTCACCGACCTGATGGGCAAACAGGTCTACAGCCGTGAGATTGTCACGCCCACAGCAGGACGCTATAGTATGACTTGGGATGCCACGCGCATGCCACAGGGCATCTACTTCGCCACCCTCTATGCCGACGGCCAAAAAGCCCAGACCATTAAACTGATTGTAAAATGAAGAGATTAATCATACTTACATTATTCGTCATGGGGTTGTGCGCTGGGGCGCAGAACACATTGACCTTGACAGGCGGCAGCGGCCACCCTGGCGACACTCTGACCGTGAGCTTGTCGATGACCAATAGCGATGCCGTTACAGCAATGCAAACATTCGTGCCGCTGGGTACACAGCTGACCTACGTGCCTGGCAGTGCGGCGTTGACAAGCCGCAGCAACGGCCACCAGCTGACAGCCACGGTGATGGACGGCAGCCTGTGCATCTACAGTTATAGTCTGGCGCTGGCATCATACAACGGCAACAGTGGTGCGTTGCTGACATTCCGCTTGGTGCTGGGTTGCGAGCCTGGTAGTTACACACTCACGCCGACGCAGAGCGTCCTTTCGTCGGCAAGCGGTTCCTCACTTGCCGTGAATGCCGCTTCGGGCAGCGTCACGGTGCTTGCACCTAAGGTGCAGGTCACTCCAGCCAGCATCGACTACGGTCATGTGCCGATACGCAGCAGTTACACACGCACCGTGACGGTAATGAACATTGGCAACGAGCCGCTGACGCTGACTGACGTTACATTCAGCGATGCCAGTTTATCACTGAACACTGACCAATTAACACTAAACGCCAATGCTGAGCAGAACATTACCATGACTTACAGCCCTCAAGTGGCCGGAGCCACGACAATGACGGCTACCTTCATAACCAACGCGAAAGTTGGAGACAGCGTGGTGACCATTGTCGCCGACCCATACTCTGTGAACGAACTGCGTCCGTTGAGCGTCAACGGATATACAGACAGCGTGGTCACTGTGGAACTGCGCATGAACAACATGGACAGCATAGTGGGTATGCAGACAAGCATCAAACTGCCGCAGGCTTTGACATACGTTGATGGCAGTTTTACAATCGATGCTACACGCACCCCTGGCCACACCGCCACGGCGGGCCTGATGGGAGACACACTGACACTGCTGCTTACAAGCATGACAGGCACGCCGATGCACGGCGCAGATGGTGTTGTGGGGTCTTTCCAGCTACACCTGCATGGCTATGGCAGCCATACACTGCAATTGCGCAACACAGCCTTGAGCGACAGCGCAGGGAACGATGTGTTGTCGTCGGTATACAGCGGCACCGTATATATCTACAGTCCCTATCTTAGCTGTAACAGTAGTATGAACTTTGGCAATACACCTGTGACTGAGGTGGCCACGGCCACTCTGCCACTCTATAATAGCGGTAATGCCCCGCTGGTGATAGACCGTGCGGTGTTCACACAGGAGGGTTGGCAACTGCTCAACACGCTGCCACTGACACTGGATACCTATGGCCGCGATACGTTGCGCGTCACCTACAACGGCACCGCCGAGGGCGGCCATACGGCGCAGATGCTGCTCTACACCAATGACCCGCGTAGCGACCTGAAGATAATCAGCCTCACCGCCGAACGCTTTGAGCCCAACAGCCTGTACCTTGAGGGCAACGTCGATGCCGCATCAGCAACACCCGAGGTGGACATAATGCTGGACAACTACTCAGCCGTTACGGCTCTGCAGATGGACGTGCAGTATCCGCATAACAACTTCGCGCTTGAACCGAATGACATCATGCTGACAAGCCGCTCCAACGGTCACATAGTGAGTGCGGCACGACTCGACGACTCCACATTGCGTGTGCTGGTGCTGTCGATGCAGAACAGCCCGTTCAATGGCAACAGCGGCGCGGTGGCACGGCTACGGCTGCACGCCCACGACACGCTTTCTACGGCCAGCTATCCGATAACGTTGAGCAACATAACATCAGGCTGCATCGATGGCATCGACCGCTTGACCAGCATACAAAACGTAGGCTGGTTTGCTACACGCGTGATATATGACACCATTTATGTTGATGTATTTGTACACGATACCACATATCTTGATACAGACTATGTGACTGTATTTGTACATGACACGACATATATCCATGATACTAGCTATGTAGACGTTTACGTGCCGGTGCATGACACAAGCTATATAATACAGACCGATACCATTACGTTGGTGCAAATAGACACACTGGTCTTAACCGACACGCTGTGGCAGACGCAGTACGATACATTGTGGCAGACGCAGTACGACACGTTGTGGCTGCACGACACCATTGTGGTTCACGATACGATATATGTGCCGCAGGATGGTATCGGCGATGCTGCTATGGGCGGCGCGAAGATTTTCACCAGCAATGGACAGATAGTGGTTGAGAGCATAGACGGCGGCATGCTGCCCGAGGTGCGTGTGTTCGACACCACAGGGCGCAGGCTGGAGACACGTGACGCAGGCAGCAGAGCCTGTGTGCCGGTGCCTGCATCGGGTGTATACCTCATAAAGGTAGGCGAAGCCCCTGTACGACGAGTGGTGGTGATACGGTGATTGTTTAGGAATAAAAGTGGGTAGTGTGTAGCGGGTAGTGTGTAGCATTCGGGGACAAGTGCTACATACTACTCACTATCCACTATATACTTTTGTTGATCTCTTCTATCTGGTCCAGCAGAGCCTCGCGGCCGTAGCCGGTTTGCGAGGAGGTTAGGAGCATGGGCGGCAGTTCGTCCCACTGCTCGGAGAGCGCTTTCTTGAAGGCTTTGATGTTGGCCATCACCTCGCGCTGTTTCTCCTTGTCGGTCTTGGTGAAGACAATGGTCAACGGGATACCGTTCATGCCGAGGAAGGAGATGAACTCCAGATCGAGACGCTGTGGCTCTACGCGGCTGTCGACTAGCACATAGACGTTGGCCAGCGGCTCGCGGTGTAGGAAATAGTCGCGCATCATCTTGTCCCATTTCTCACGGCTGCTTTTCGAGGTCTTGGCGTAGCCGTAGCCCGGTAGGTCGACTAGATACCACTCTCCGTTGATGAGGAAATGGTTGATTAGCTGTGTCTTGCCAGGTCGACCGCTGGTTTTTGCCAATCCCTTTACACCTGTGAGCATATTGATTAGCGACGATTTGCCGACGTTGCTGCGGCCGATGAAGGCATACTCAGGTCGTCCATCGTTGGGACACTTGGTGTACGACGGACTGCTGACGGTGAACACTGCTGACTTTATCTGCATCTGTGGTTGGTAAACGTTACGATTTTTTTCTGCGGCGATGTCGGGCGCGTATCTCTTCAATCTGGTTGCGTAGCTTGGTGCGCTGCTCGTGCTGGCGGTCGCTCAACTCTTTCAGTTCGCGCATGGCTTGCTTCTCCTCTTCGCTCATGTTGCGCCACCATGGCAGACGGCGCATATCGATGCGGAACAGTCGCTTACGGTCGAACAGGGGGTTCTTCTGGCTGTAGCTGTCCATGTGGCGAAGGCGCTTGTCATCGTTGATGTCGGCCAGGGTGATGAGGATGCCGATGCCGTTGGTTCCGGGCAGTCCGTGGTCGGGGCAGGTGCCAAAGTAGCGCATCGTTGAGCTGAGGTTCATATAGGCGTTCACCAGCGGCGGCACGGTGCATCCGCGTGTGCGTACTGCGTGCAGGAGTATCTGGTAGTCTTCCTTATAGTTACGTCCTGAAAAGAGTTTCTCAAGCTGGTTGTAGTCCTTCTCTATCTTCGTGGGTTCGTATGGCCACATCAGACCGTCGCGGTCGCGGAAATACTTCTGGTAGAAGTAAAGTATCATGTCGCGTGCCTCGGTGTCCATCGAGTCGTAGATGGTTATCTTGCCGAGGAAGAAGCGAGTCTCGGGTATCTCAAGTATCAGAACGCCAAGGCCATCCCACAGGTTGTCGAGGCTGTAGAGGCCCTTGCCGAGGTTGTTGCTGGGCTGGTAGGCCGGCTGCACGAATGCGCGGCCCAGCTCGACGGTGTAGGGCAGGTAGTTGTCGAGGAACTCCTGGCTGAACTGGTAGTGCTCGGCCGTGGGGGTGACGATGGTACCGTCGGTACGCTGCATCATCGTGCTGCCGTGCAGGAAACGGTAACCGCCCACAATCTCCTCGTCCTCAGGACTCCACACAAACAGCTGCTTGCAGCAATAGGGGTCTGGCAGGGTGTCGTACTCGTCGATGTCCACATCCTTGCCCGTCCCGCCACCGTCTGCCGCGAAACTCAGTTCTCGCAGGCGGCCAATCTCGCGCATGATGTTGGGCGACAGGTGTGCCGTAGTGACGTAAATCTCCTTGTTGCCGCGGTTCGACTTGCGCAGGAAATGCTTCTGCTTCAGCTCTTTCTTGATTAATTCTCGGTCAACAGGCGGTGCTATGTAACTTAAATCCATAAATCTTAATTTTCACAAATCAATTCACAATTCACTAATCTCTATTTTCCATTTGCCAGCCCGTACACCTGCTCTTTCATCCACTCGGCCCATTGTTGTGGCGTGCGGCTGTTGTCGAATGTCTGCCACGGTATCGGTTTGCCAAAGGTCAGCGTGAACGTCTTGCCTTTCTGTGCGAACATTTCGGCCGGCAGCAACGCCATTTCGAAGTTGAACTTGATTCCGAGCCGTTTGCGCAGGTTGGCCAGCCGGTAGAAGCTCTTGCGGTTACGTGCCTCGGTATACACGGGCACCACATCGCGGTGGTATTTGATGGCTTTCTTGATGAACGTTGCCTTCCATTCGAGGTCGAGTATCTTGCCCTTTTGCAGGCGTGAGCACATTCCCGCAGGGAAATAGAGCAGTGCGCCCGGGGCGGCGAAAGCCTCTTCGAGCGAGGCCAGTGCACGGCTGCGGTTCACCTTGTCGATAGGCACAAACAGCTCCTTCAGCCCTGGCAGGTAAAGCAGGAAGTCGTTGACGGGGAACTTGATATCCTTTCTCACGCGGCCAACGGCGGACATCAGTGCCAACCCGTCGGGGCCGCCCAGTGGGTGGTTGCCCACGATAAGGGGGTTGCCGTCGGTGGGGATATTCTCCTCGCCAACAGTTTTAATGGTGATGTTCAGGTCTTGTTCGTCGTGGCCTTCCAGAAACTTTTTAACAAAGTCAAGCCCGAAGTATTCCCGGTCGAGGTATATGCCTTGGTTTAGTTGCTTGACGTGCAATATGCGCTCCACCAGACGTACCGCAAAGCGCGGCACTTTCACCTTTTTTGTGGCTAGAATTGCTTCGATATCAATGTGTTTTGGTCCAATATGTTCTGCTCTTGGGTCCATGGTTATATATTCTTTTGCTGTTGCAAAAGTAGATAAAATAATCCATATGGCGACAATTTATTTTTCAACAGCGCCCATTGACCTAAATTCCAGTTACAAGTGCAACACTGAGTAGAAAAAAAGAGCACCAAAATTTGGCGCTCTCAGGTAAAATGACTACTTTTGTGTTGTAAAATGAAAAGATAGAATCACCTTACCAGAGAGCAAAGATACACAATTTCTGTGTGTCTGAGAAAAAAATGTCGCTGTCGGGAATTGCATAGTGTTTGGGTATAGTTGGTGTAGGGTTGG
>JAEEGL010030663.1_pt1 | contig 11109 bp, 6 predicted proteins | sample 9134231 | NCBI WGS metagenome assembly JAEEGL01 (sample SAMN16246548, study PRJNA631951) | gut metagenome | biome: gut microbiome; feature: rumen; material: fiber-attached | host: Bos | place: Iran: Karaj | collected 2018-10
GCGTCATCGACGTTGCAGACGTACATCACGGGCTTGTTCGTCAGAAGGAAAAGGTCGTGCGCCAGGGCTGCCTCCTCGTCATTCAGAAAGGCTACGCTCCGGCAGGACTTTCCCTGCTGCAGGGCTTCACGGTAGCGGGTCAGCAGGTCCGCTAGTTTCTTCGCCTCCTTGTCCCCTGCCTTTCCGGCTTTCTCGCATTTTGCAAGCCTGGCCTCGACGGTCTCCAGATCCTTCAGCTGGAGTTCGGTATCGACAACCTCCTTGTCACGCACCGGATCGACGCTCCCGTCGACGTGGATGACGTTGCCGTCGTCGAAGCAGCGCAGCACATGAAGGACTGCGTCGCATTCGCGTATGTTCGCCAGGAACTGGTTGCCGAGACCCTCTCCCCTGCTTGCTCCCTTAACAAGTCCGGCTATGTCCACAATATCGACAGTGGCTGGAACTATACTTTTAGGTTTACAGATATCAACAAGCACCTCGAGCCTCTTGTCGGGAACGTTTACGGACCCGAGATTAGGCTCGATAGTGCAGAAAGGAAAGTTCGCGCTCTGCGCTTTGGAAGAACTGACGCAGTTGAACAGGGTGGACTTGCCGACGTTCGGCAGGCCGACTATTCCGCATTTAAGGGACATCCTAGAAGAACCTTGCGCGATGGTCCTTGACTTTCGCCTCTTCCATCATCACGGGCAGTATCATCTGGGAGTTGTACTGCATCTTCTGGGCCTCGTAGTTCTTAGCATCGTCCTCTGTGTAGAAGGCTCCGGTATCGCGACCGGTGACCTTGAACACATAGACCCCGATGTTCCCTGCGACAGGGCCGCAGATCTTGCCGGGCTCGGCAGCGGAAATCGCTCCGATGAAGGCGGGATCAAGTCCCGGGTTGCCCATGGAAGAGAAGGCGACGTCGCTGCGGCTGCTCACGGTGGTTCCGAGGGCGTCGGCTATCGCTTCGAGATTGTCAAGCCCCTCTATCTTCTGCGCCACCTCGGCAGCCTTGCTGGCGGCGAGTTTCTCACCGTAGAGCATCTGACGGATGGAAGCGGCCGCTTCGTTCACAGGGGTATAACCTTCCTCGTGGATACCCTTCACCGCGACGATGAAGAAGTAGTTGTTGTTCACGGTGATGATGCCGGAAGCCTTATCCTTCTTCGCATCGAAGATCCAGCGGGTGACTTCCTTGGCCTGGTCGATGGTGCCGTAGCGGTCATTTCCCTCGAGGACGTTGTTCATCGGGTGGGAATAGACACCGAGGGAATCGACTGCCTTCTTATAGCCTTCGTAGGTACCTGCGGCAAGGGTGGAGAAGCGGTTGGCCTTCGCGTACCACTCGTTGAAGGTCTCCTTGCTGGCAAGGGCGGTCTTCTCGAGGACGGCGACCCTCTTCTTCAGCACGGGACGGGTCTTCTTCGAGACGAGGACCACGTGGGAACCGTACTGGGTGTCGATCACGTAGGGTTTGCCGACCTCTGCAGTGATCACGGACTCGAAGCCCGGGATCATGTAGCTCTGGGTCATCCAGCCGATGTTCCCGAGTTCGCCGTCAGCGGCGGAACCCTGGTCGGCGGAATAGACAGCTGCAGCTGCGGAGAAGCCCGTTCCCTTGCGGAGAGCGGCTGCGAGGCTGTCGGCAATATGCCTTGCGTTGTCCCCCTGGAGAAGGATGTGCTTCACGTAGACGGAGTCGGGGAGCATCGCGGTGTCCATCACCTTCGCGGCGAAGAAGGAGTTCTCGTCGGTGTAGATGGGGGAAACGCCGGAGTTCCTGCTGAAAGCGAAAGCGTTCACCTCCGAATTGATGCTGCTCAGCTCGCCGTCCTTGAACCAGTACTCGGAGTAGGGACGGTCGGAGTTCTTCAGAAGGAATGCCTTCATGTTGGTCGCGCCGGCGAAGCCCTGGTAGGCTTCGGCCATGCTCTCGTTGGCGGCGGCGATGTCCTTTGCGGAAGGCTCCACCTCGAAGGTCACGTACTCGATGTCGCGGCTGGCGACCTGCTTGTAGAATTCCTTATGGGCCTTGTAGTAGGAACGGATCTCCTTGGAGGAGACGACCACGGTGCTGTCCTCGCCGAACCCGAGGGGAACCATCACGAAATCGACGTCCGAGGTGGTGTTGTTCTCCTCGATGGCCTTGCGGACCATCAGGGGGTTCTGCACGGCGCTGCCGGTGAACAGGGAACCGTACTTGGCATAGAACTGCTGCGTGTAGATGGTGTTCTGGAGGTAGTTCCAGTAGGTCTTCATCTGGCCGGTCTGGTCGGAAGAAACCTGCTGCACGAACTCGACGAGCTTGTCGGTGGAGAACATCCCCTTCTCATCGGCGAAGAAAGGATTCTGGGCAAGGATGGGAGAAGTGCGGTCTCCGGTGGTCAGGGCAAGCAGTTCGGCCTGTCCCACGCCAAGGCCGGCGGCCTGCGCGTTCTTGATGAACATATGCCTGTCGAGGCGCTCCTGCCATGCGGCGTTGCGGATCTGCTGGTGCTGCTGCTCGTCCTTCGCGGAAGATCCGGTGAGGATCTCGTTGATGGTGGTGTACCGGTCCACATCCTCAAGGAAATCGGTATAGGAGATGGACTTGCCGGCAATCTGGCCGACATCGTACTTGGAGGACATCGAATGGAGGGCTGACTCCAAGGTGCTGGGATCGATTATGAACGACAGCAGGGCGAGTGCGATGATGACGGAGATCACGACTCCGAATTTCTCGCGGGTTTTCTGAAGAATCGCCATTGTTTTTGTAGTATCTTTTTAACCTATAATCATATTTGGGGTGCGAAGATAATAATTTTTCCGCTAACTACCTACTTTTTAGGGAAAGGCCCGATAAAATTGACGGAATCTATTATCACCTGGGTGCTGTCCTGCACCGCATATCCGAAACTATTGAAGGGGTTGTGGAGTATGGCGTTGCGGGCATGGTCGTCGGAACGCATTCCGTAACCCTGCATCAGGCCGTCCGGAGAATACATCTTCACGTAGCAGTCTGTCCATATCTCGGCCTTCGTCTGGTCCCAGTAGATGGTATCGGTCTCCATCGTCTCCTGGTTTATGACGTTGTGGATGATGACGTTGCCGAAGGCGGACCACACTTCTTCCTTAGACTTTTTCTTGCTTATCTCGTGGCGCGCGTCGTCGGAGATTATGACGGTTTCCAGGAGACCCTCGTCGGTGTAGCCATAGACGGCGAAACCCCAGGGGAAGGTCTCGTAGGTGGAGGTGTCCGTCTCGAAGCGGGACATCTTTCCAGCCTCCATGCGCATCACCACCTTCCCGTTCTTTGTCTGCACCGCGAACATGTCGTCCACCACCTGGACCGGGGTTTCCTTTATGTTAAGGTGCTCGGCCTCCCGCAGTTTGCGGCTGCATGCAATAAGCACGAAAGCAACAGCCGCAGCTGTTGCCATCCGTACCAGTATTTTGTTCGCTCGGGACAAAACCTACTTCTGGGTCCTTACGGTAGTGACCGCCCTCAGTCCGCCGCAGGAAACGGTGTAGGACTGACCGTCGGTGACGTCGTACATGAAGGCCTCAGCGGTCTGGGGATAATAGCGGCTGTAGGCGGCTATCATCTTGTTCGCCTCCTCGGCGAGGGTCTCGTCGGCGGCTTTCGCCTTGATCAGGCAGTCAACTGCGGCCCAGTAAGGGGCGCGGCGCTCGATCTCGTTGCCGCCGCAGCTCATGCTTCCCCAGATGGTTCCCATCAGCAGGAACGCCTTTCCGGTGAACGCAGTGTTCGTCTCAGAAACCTTGCGGGCGATCTCGTACGCCTTCACGGTCTGCTTGTTCTTGTAGCAGTAGGCCGCAAGCTCGCTCATGTACTCGGCATCCAGGGCCTCGTCGGAACTTTCGAAAGCGATGGCTTCCTCGAGGTACCTGATGGCTTCGGCGGTGTTCCCACGGGAAGAATTCAGCTTATACAGGAAGTAGGCCGAGGTGTGGGACGGCTCGAGCTTATACCAGGAAGTAACGGCGTTCAGATAGAGGTCATTGTCGGTGCAATCCTCGGTCACGCTCATCATCTTGACGATGTTGGTCACCAGTCCGAGATCCTCGGGAGAGGCCTCGTAGCGGGGCGTGAACAGGGCGATGAGGTCGTCGCAGGAAGCCACCTTGCTGGTGATGAACAGGCTCTCGAGGTCCTTCTTGATCTTGGCGTTCTGCTCAGCCTCGAACTCCGTCTTGCTCTGCACCTGGTCGAGCAGGGAAGAGTTGGTCTGGTAAGTGTTCAGTACCTCCTCGGCTGTGAGCACGCCGCTCTTGTAGAGCTCGATGGCGGCATTGAGGTCGAAGAGGAACAGCTGGGTCTTGGTGTTGACCCCGTTGGCCTCGATGATCTCCTGATACCCGGCGTGGAGCTTCTTGTAGTCGTCCTTGATATATTGGAACATGTCCAGTCCCTTGTTATTGAGGGCGGTGACGGCATACTTGGGATAGATCTGCGCCCTGACGTTGTGCAGGGTCATCAGCGTATCGACCAGCGCAGCCTTGTAGATGGGGTTGCGGCTGTTCTTCGCGATGAGCTTGCGCATGAGGGTGGTTCCGTCGATCAGCATGGTCTGGTTGGCGGTGGGAGGGCAGATCTTGTAGGCCTTGCGCCAGTTGGGCAGGGCGTCGTCATACGCTTTCTGCTTGAAATACTCCTTGTAGTAAGAGAGGTACTTGATGCACTCGGCGCTGTCCGCACCGTACTTGCCCTGTGCCGACACCTTCAGGCTGGCACCCGTCATTGCAATTGCTGCAATCAGAATGAGAATAATTTTTTTCATATCGTCGGTCTATTATTATTCATATCTTGGTTTCTGGAACCATATGTCAAAGAGGTTTACTCCCACCGTGAAATTGACGTATCTTTCACGTATCAGGTTGTTCCTCACCGTTCCTCTTTGTCCAATATCCATGCCAACCGTCAATCCGTTGTACCAGCGGAACACCGGGAGGGTCGCCCCAAGGGTCAGCCCGAAGTCGCCGACCGCGTGGCCGTCCACCTTGTAATATTCTGTCTTATAGTACATTCCGGCGCGGTAGGCCATTTTCTTATGGTAGTAGCGTATATCGTTGCGGTTGGGGACTATCTCGAAGCCCGCACGGAAGGACTGTGCTACCGCGGCGGAGAAAGAACCCCCGTCCGCGGCGGTATTACCTGAGAAACCCTTGAAACTGTCCATGCCCGTGGCGGTCCAGTCGGAAAGGGAGTAATCGAATTCCACCCTCCACCTGTCCGCATGGGAGTAGGCGAACCCTATCCCGAGTTCCGAGGCGAGGCGCACCCTTCCGGGGTTGTTGCGCAGGGTGTCCATCTTGTAGTAAAGGGTGTCCGAGGCGACGGAACCGGTAGAGAAGCTGTAGCTCTCTACGAAGCCCCCGAGGTTCGTTCCGAGCTTGTAGGTGGCGCCGGCGCAGAGTTTCCCGCTCGTCCCGACGTTCTTTTCATACTGCACTCCGAACTTGCCCGTGAAGGCGTTCAGCTGCAGGTTGTAGCCGCTCCTCGCCCCGTTGCAGGAAGCGTCCGAGAAGGTCTGGGCGCTGCCCTTTACGATGTTTCCGAAGTAGTAGATACCTTCGACTCCGAGGGAAAGGTCCTTGCCGATGCGGGTCCCCAGGGCGGTGAACATCTCATACAGCGAACCCTGGCCGGAAGCGGCATAGGAGACATTCCCGAGAGTACCGGTGATGGCGTCGTTGTCGTACAGGAAACTATAGGAATAGCCCACGCTGCTATAGGGTCGTAGCCCGACTGCCATGGCAGTCTTCTTCCAGACGGGGAAGGATATGGCCATATCCTTGATGTTGAAGGTATTGACCGCTGAACGGATGTCTCCCTGACGGAACAGCTTGCTGCCCTGGTAGACGGAGAAGTCGACCATGAAGGAAAGGGAGTCGCGGGCGGTGACGGCCGCCGGGTTGAGATAGTTCAGGTAACGATGGTTGCGCGAAGCTATCCCGACACCTCCCATGGTGGTGTTATACGCCGAACCGGGGTGCAGGAGGTCACCGACGCCGAAGATGGAATAAGGGGTATAGCTGGAGTACGTCCCTCCGTCGGCCCTCGAAAGGAGGGGAGCCGAAAGAAGGAGAACCAGCGCAAGGACGGCCTTATTCACTCTTGCCTTCATAATGTTCGGTTATCAGGGCCAGGCCCATCAACACAAGGTTGCAAACTGCAAAGATGGAGTTTTTCATCCTCTTTGCAAAATAAATCGCGTCCCCTCCGGTAAAAACCAGTATGTTGTCCGGATGGAGACGGACATATCCTTCGATTTCAAACATTATGCCTGAAATCACTCCGGCCTCTATGGAGGACTGTATGGACGTTCCCAGGGAAGGGGTCTGGGAGGGGGTATTCACCAGGGGCAGGACCTTCGAATAGCGGTTGAGCGCCTTGAAACGGGTGCGGCATCCGGGAGAGATGTTACCTCCGAGGTAGCGCCCTTCCCCGTCCACGAAATCCACTGTGAGCGTAGTGCCGAAGTCGAAGATAGTCAGATCCTTACCCTTGAAAAGGTAGGCGGAGGCGAGTATGGCCGCGGCCCTGTCGTAGGAAAGGTGGGACGGGAGGGAGAATTCCTCCAGGGTGGCGGGATGGTCCGGATCCAGCAGGACCAGACGCCCGCATTCGGCTGCGAGTTGCTCCGCGGCCGGGGCGGGAACGGGCCTCACCGACGAAACGGTCATCAGCTCGGGTTTCTCCTTCGCGGTCAGCGAGAGTATGAAGTCAAGCGCCTTCTCCCCCTGGTAACGGTAGGTCTTCCCGAGGGTCATCCCTTCGGACCAGGCCGCTTTCAGCGCGGTATTTCCTATTTCTATCAGAAGATTTGCCACTGTGTTTCCTCTAATAAAGGATGCAAAAATACCAAATTATTGCAACTTACGCAAAAGCGCTTCCGCCTTCTCCATGCTCGTAATACCCCTTGAGACTATCTTCAGCTTGTCTTCGCTCTGCTTGAGTTCGAACAGCGACGGGTTCTCGCTGATCCTCGTGACAACCCCCTGGAAAGTGTCTGACTTGTAGTAGGGCGACATCTTGTTGGCCACGAAGAAGGCTATGAAGAGGCCGTTCTTTATGATTATCTTTTCGAATCCCAGGCGACCTCCGATATTGCGTATGCGGACCACGCTGAAAAGGTTCTCCAAAGGAAGCGGGATATGCCCGAAACGGTCTTCCACCTGGGAATGGTAACGGGATAGTTCCTTTTCGGAAGTGATGGAATCCAACTGCTTGTAGATGCGTATCTTTTCGGCCGGAATGTCGATGTACTCATCCGGGATAAGTGCCTGCTGGTCAGTCTCTATAGTGCAGTCGTCGACGTACTTGCCTGCGGCATCTCGTATCTTCATCCCCGTCTCTATCCCGAGTTCCTCCATAGCCTCGGCTATGACTTTCTGGTAGGTTTCAAGGCCCATGTCCATGATGAAGCCGCTCTGCTCCGCGCCCAGCAGGTTGCCGGCTCCGCGTATGTCGAGGTCCTGCATCGCTATGTTGAAACCGCTCCCAAGGTCGGAAAATTCCTCTATCGCCTTCAGGCGGCGGCGCGCCTCGTCGGTTATGGACACGAGCGGAGGGACGATGAGGTAGCAGAAAGCCCTGCGGTTCGAGCGTCCTACCCTGCCGCGAAGCTGGTGCAGGTCGCTCAGGCCTATGTTCTGCGCCTGGTTCACGATGATGGTGTTCGCGTTCGGGATATCAAGTCCGTTCTCTATGATGGTGGTGCAGAGAAGACAGTCGTAGTCCCCCCGGATGAACTCCAGCATCCGGTTCTCAAGTTCCCTGGATTCCATCTGCCCGTGGACCATACATATCTTCATATCCGGCACGAGGCGGCTCAGTATCTCGTAGATCGCAGGGAGTTCCTCCACCTTGTTATGCAGGAAGAACAGCTGTCCGCCGCGGTTGAGTTCGTAGTTTATTATACCCTTTATCTCCTTTTCGTCGAAGAGTATGATCTCCGTCTGGATAGGGATGCGGTTGGGAGGAGGGGTGTTGATGATGCTGAGGTCCCTTGCTCCGAGCAGGTAGAACTGCAGGGTTCTGGGGATGGGGGTAGCCGTGAGGGTGAGGGTATCGACGGAAGTCTTAAGCTGACGCAGCCTTTCCTTGGCGGCCACCCCGAACTTCTGCTCCTCGTCTATGATCAGCAGGCCCAGGTCCTTGAACTCGAAGCCGGCACCCAGCACCTTGTGCGTCGAAATCAGTATGTCTATACCTCCTGATGCGAGCCGCTTCTTTATGTCCGCCACCTCCTTGGCGCTTCTCAGGCGGCTGAGGTAGTCGATATTGCAGGGTAGGTCCTTAAGACGGGAAGTGAAGGTGGTATAATGTTGGAGGGCGAGTATGGTCGTGGGCACGAGCACCACCACCTGCTTACTGTCGGACACCGCCTTGAAAGCAGCCCTCACAGCGATTTCCGTCTTTCCGAAACCCACGTCGCCGCAGATGAGGCGGTCCATGGGGTAATCGCTTTCCATATCCTGCTTCACCGCCTTGGTGGCCGCTTCCTGATCGGGAGTATCCTCGTACATGAAGGAAGATTCTAGTTCCTCCTGCAGGTAGGTGTCGGCGGAGAAGGCGAAACCCTTGGAAGCCTTTCTCTTGGCGTAGAGCTGGATGAGTTCCTTGGCTATGTCCTTAACCCTGGACTTGGCTCCGTTCTTCAGGGCTATCCATGTCTTGGAACCGAGTTTATTGATGCGAGGGGGTTCCCCGTCCTTGCCGCGGTAGCGGGAAATCTTATGCAGGGAATGGACTGAGACGAACACTACATCCCCGTCCTTATAGGTAAGCTTTACCTCCTCATGCACACGCCCCTTGTCGTCGGTACGCCGCACCAGGCCGTCGAAGATTCCTATACCGTGGTCTATATGGACTATGTAGTCACCCCTGTTGAAGGCACTCAACTCGTTAAGGGTCAGCTGCTCGCTGCGGTCGACGGTATTCCTCAGGGTAACCCTGTGGAAACGGTCGAATATTTCATGGTCGGTGTAGCAGCATATCTTATTCTCGGAATCTATGAAGCCGTTATGGATATTTGCTCCCTGTTCGAATTCAGGCTGGGGGCAGCCGTTCTGGGAAAGAATTGAACTTACCCTCTCGAGCTGGGTCTGCTTTTCTCCGTAGATGAGTACCCTGTAGCCGTTCTCCATCTTTGACTGGATATCGGCTGAGAGAAGTTCGAAGTTCTTGTTGAATACCGGCTGTGGAGATATCGAGAACTGTACGCTTTCCTGCCCCTGCTCGGAAAGGGGTACTTCAAGGAAAATGTTCTTGAATTTACTTGTTCCGGGGAAGAAAGACTCCTTCCTGTACATATCCGAGGAATCCAGCCAGACCAGGGTTTCCCGGGGAAGTATGTCAAGGATACTCCTTGTTCCTGATGAAGATACGAGGTCGGGGATTATATCCGCCTTATCCACCTCTTCCCTGGAGAGCTGGGTGTTGTTGTCGAAGGTATGGATGGATTCTATCTCGTCTCCCCAGAAAGATACCCTGTAGGGTTCATTGTTGGAGAAAGAAAAGATATCCACCAGGGATCCCCTGATCGCGTACTGTCCGGGAACTGAGACGAAATCCACCTTTTCGAAACCTTGTGAATAAAGGATCTCGCTTATCTTCTCATGGGATATTTCCTGACCTTTCGATAATGAGAGTATGGATTCCTTTATACTGTTTTCAGAGGGAATATCCTCATTCAGGGCCTCAGGATAGGATACTATAAAAAGGGAACCTTTGTCATATGTAAGTATCTTTCCGAGTGCTGCCGTTCTCTGGACTCCTATGGAAGATTTATAATTACTTCGTTCAATATTCTTACCTGAGGCAGGAAGGAAGAATACACAGTCTCCTTCGGTAAGATTATATAGATCGGCGCTGCAGTATTCGGCTGACTCCCTGTTAGGTAATACTATAAGGTTAGGTCCGCAGGCAGCCACCTGGGATACTACAAACCAACGGGCAGAAAGGAAAAGTCCGCTGCAGAAGACTTTTCCATCCTTCCCTACCCTTTCAGCCAACAGGGCCGATGCTTTTTCACTTATCAACATTTCTACCGTAAATCCGGTTTAAAATCAGTTGATAACCCTGTTTATAACCCTGATTGACATTGTCGGAAAAAAGGAGGTAAGGATTTTTAACTGTTTTCCAACACTCCATAATACAGGTTTTTCAACAGGTATTGTCTTTTTAAGAGATTGATTTGTTTCATATTGACTATCTTTTTAACATTTCGACAGCAGTAAGAAGCAAAACAAAGAAATCAATTAAAAAGAATTATATTTGTATCTGCTTAAAACGAAAGCCGAAATGAACGATTTCGATCCGCACGATACAAACGAAGGCAAAGATAAGGAATTAGACGGAATTATCCGCCCTAGGGAGCTTGAAGATTTTACGGGACAGAAGGAAATCGTCTCAAATCTCAACGTATACATACAGGCCGCAAGGATGAGGGGTGAATCGCTCGACCATACCCTTTTCCACGGGCCTCCTGGTCTGGGAAAGACTACCCTGGCTAATATAATAGCGAACGAAATGGGGGTCAATATAAAGACGACCTCCGGTCCGGTACTTACCCGCCCGGGAGATCTTGCAGGCCTGCTTACCGGACTTGAAACAGGGGATGTGCTCTTCATCGACGAGATCCATCGTCTCGCACCCGAGGTGGAAGAGTATCTCTATTCCGCCATGGAGGACTTTGTCATAGATATAATGATAGACAAGGGACCCGGTGCCCGTTCGGTCAGGATAAACCTCAATCCTTTCACTCTGGTAGGAGCCACCACACGCAGCGGTCTTCTTACCGCTCCTCTCAGGGAAAGGTTCGGAATTACCTGTGCGCTCGAATATTACGACAAGGAAGACCTCGTGAAGATAGTCCGCCGCAGCGCCCGTATCCTGAAAGTGGACATCGAGGATACTGCCGCTGACGAGATAGCTCTCCGTTCAAGGGGAACACCACGTATAGCGAACGCACTTCTGAAAAGGGTCCGTGACTTCGCCCAGGTCATGGGGGACGGCCACATAGACCTTGCGATCACCCGTTATGCCCTCGATAAACTCAAGATAGACAAGAGGGGACTTGATACTATCGACAACAAGATACTTCGTACCCTGATAAC
>JAEEGL010431996.1_pt1 | contig 11109 bp, 4 predicted proteins | sample 9134231 | NCBI WGS metagenome assembly JAEEGL01 (sample SAMN16246548, study PRJNA631951) | gut metagenome | biome: gut microbiome; feature: rumen; material: fiber-attached | host: Bos | place: Iran: Karaj | collected 2018-10
CTTTGGACCAGTACGTGCTGCGCAAAGTCCTCAACAATCTTGGTGGCATCATGGCCTACTGGAAGGCGACGGCGGACGAGCAGGGGCTGATGAACGGCGGCTGGGGCGTCCAGATGCAGCCGTTTGATTTGGCCCGCATCGCGGAGCTGCTCCTGTCCAGAGGCATGTGGGTCCACCGCGCCATCATCTCGCAGGAAAGCGCCGCCGCCATCGCCGCCGCCATCCCCCTCGGCAAGGGCTTCGGCATCTTGGGCTCCAAAGGACAGCTGATGTACATCCGGCCGGATCTGGACATGGCCCTGGTCGTCTTCGCCTGCACGGACAGGCCGCAGACCGTCCTGGAGCTGACGGAGCAGAAGCTGATTCCCGCCTTCCAGAACGGCCCCATCACGGAGCCGGATGAAGCTGCCGTCAAGGAGTGGGATGAATACCGCAAAGGCCTCGCCATTCCCCTGCTGAAGGCGAAGGACGACGGCCGCGAGCCGGACAAGACGGACCGCGTCTTTGAGAAGAACGTCCTCGGCATCACGGCCGGCCATCTTGAACGGGGCAACGACCGCCTGTACGCCATCTTCCGCACCGCCGCCGGCGTGCAGCGCTGCGGCGTCGGAACCGACCGGTGGCGCAGCGACTACGTGACCTTCCAGCCGCAGCGCTATGAACGGCGCGGCGACATCACGGGCAATCTGCTGGTCTACGCGCAAGGCGGCTGGATGGACGACAATCTCTTCCATCTCAAGCTCTACATTCCTGAAGTTCCTGTCGTTACGGAACTTGCATTTACTGACGAGCAGGCGGAGCCCGTCGTCTACGAGCCCCCTGTCTCAATAGGCATGGCCCACTCCATCCTCAACGTCGTTCACACTCCCAAGCAGGCCCGCAATTCGGAAGGCGACATGATCAAGCTGAAGGACGGACGGCTCTACCTCATGTGGTCCGCCTTCCACGAGTCCCGAAATGACGACGCCACCGCCGATCTGGTGGCGCGAATCTCCGCCGACGGCGGCAAGACCTGGTCGGAGCAGCAGCTCATCATCCCGCATCCGGAAGGCTCCCAAAACGTCATGTGCGTCAATCTGCTGCGGCTGGCGGACGGCGGCATCGCCCTGTGCTATCTGAACCAGGTCAACGAAAAGGACTGCCGCCCCGTATTCTGCCGCTCCGACGACGAATGCGCCACCTGGAGCGAACCCGTCAAAGTCATTCCCGACTCCGAAAAGGCCCCCTATGTGGTCAACAACGGCCGCATGATCCAGCTGCCCAATGGCCGTCTTCTCGTTCCCACCATGGCCTTCATCGGCGGCGGCGCCATAGGCGCCTACTATTCCGATGACGTCGGCAAGACATGGCACCGCTCGAAGGACTTCCACACCGCGAAGGACTCAAAAGGAATATCTGTTTTGCTCCAAGAGCCTGGCGTGGTTACACTTAAGGATGGCCGCATGCTCATGTACGCCCGCACAGGCCACGGCTGCCAGTACTACATGTACTCCTCCGACAACGGCGACACATGGACCAAACCGGCCCCCTCCCGCATGATCTCCCCCCGCTCCCCCGCCACCATCCTCCGCCTCTCCACGGGCATTCTGGCGGCGGCATGGAACGACCACTCCCGCTTCCCCGACAGACGGCTGCAGTTCCCCTATCACACGGGCATCCGCAACCCCTTCACGTTGGGCTATTCGGTCGACGAAGGCGAGACCTGGCACCATCTTGTGGACCTTGAGATGGACGGATGGAACGCCTACACGGCCCTCCGCGAATACGACGGCAACCTCTATATCGTCTACTCCACAGGAGTTCCCATCCACGGCAACCTGCGGGTCGTGTCATGGCCCGTCTCCAAAATCCATCCCTAACCCATGAAATTTATAACTCGTTTATAATCAATAATATATAAAACTTAAAAATCAAACTGGAGCTGATCATGAAATGGACCACACAAGGTTTTGAGGCGTTCCGCAAAGGAACATTCGGCAACGGCGGACAGAACATCTACGTGTCCCGCAACGGCGTCCTACAGCGGATTCACCGTACTAACCTGACGGGCAGCGGCTTCGTGGATCTGGTCTTCTGCAATTCGCAGAACCACGAGGAGCTTGTTCCCATCGCCATCTATCCGGATCCGCTGAACCATCCCGAAATCAAGCGTGAACTCTACATCGGCGGCGCGGCGGACGCCGTGGTCGCGGACTTCGCGGGAGACGGCAAAGAGGCCATGGCATGGAGCTGCACATGGGACGGGCTGACCGGATACAACGTGTCCGCGCTGTACTACATGACGGAAGACGGGCCCTCCGCCAAATATGTGACCTATCTGCCAGCGTGCGGCGCCTCCTGCGTCGCCGCTGGGGACTTCAACGGCGACGGGCAGGCCGACCTCGCCTTCCATTCCAAAGGCGAAATCAAAATCTTCTTTCAGGAAGGGTATGGCTTCACCGCCGCCAACTTCCGCTCCATCCCCATCAAGGACGTGAAGCGCATGGCAACCTTCCAATTCCCCGGCGACAAGCTGGCCACGCTCTTCCTGAGCAAGCCCAACGGCTCCATCACCATGCTGAGGACTTTTGAGGCGGACGCAAAGGAAGAGGAATTCTGCGGCGCCGATCCAGACTACGTCGAAAAGCAGCGCAGCTGGGACAATTACACGCAGGCCGTCGAGGAGCCCACGCCGAAGCTCCGCGTCATCACCATCAAGGGGATTCCCTATTTGACGGTCTTCCGCAAGGCATGCCTGCTTCTCTATCCGCTGACCGCCAAAACCGCCGAGAATCCCATCCGAATCGACTGCCCCTGCGGACAGGCCGTGGAGGCGGGGGACATCTTCGGCCGCGGCGAATGCGATTTGCTCATCGCCGCCAGGGACAGGTCCAGCGGCAAGGAGTGCTCCTATGTCTATCTCGGCTCGGACAAGGGATTTAGCAATGACAATCGCCTTTCCGTCCCCTCCTATTTCGCCTGCGACGCCGCTTTGGGCAGCTTCTCCGGCGGCAAGGGACTGGATCTGGTCATCTCGCAGTGCCACACCCGCGAATCCTACGACAATGACGTGCTCATCTATCCTACCGGAACGCTGAAGAAGCCCGCCATTCCGCGCCCCACGGCCATTCCAGCACATGACGCCTTCCGCTCCCTCGTCATCCATGACGCGCAGGGAAAGTCCTGGCTCGTCGTCGGCAACAGCCACAGCGGCAGTTTCATCGGCAATCCGGACAACTATGTCTACCTGGGCTCACCCACAGGATTCCATGTGAACGACATGATGCCCCTGGCCGGTTGGGGAAGCGTCGACATGGTCTGCACGGACCTCAACGACAATGGCCGCCCCGATGTGGTCTTCGCCAACGCCGCCGAGCTGTCCCCTTGGCTGGACCCCGGCTCCTATATCCACTATCAACAGCCAGATGGCAGCTATACGCGGCTTCCGGTCTGTCTGCGCACCTACCGCGCCCACGGCGTCGTGGTCGGCGACCTGAACCACAACGGCTATCTGGATCTGGTCTTCTGCGGCTTCGACAATCCTGTGCTTAAAGTGTTCTACGGCAGTGAGAAAGGCTATTGTGAAGAAAACACGGTGGAAATCCGCATGGAGGAGAATGGCATCGTCTACAAGGAGCCCCGCTTCCTCAGTCTGGCCGATTTGAACGGCGATGGGTATCTCGACCTCATCGTCTCGCAAATCTCCTCCGAAGAGAGCTTTGTGCTGTGGGGCGGCCCCAACGGATTCAGCTTCGACAACAAGCAGGTCTTCAAAGTGCGCCACGCCTGCAACTCCAAAGTCGCCGACCTCAACGGCGACGGCTATCCCGAGCTGCTCTTCGGCGGTCATACCCAGTCCGCCGGCGCACCGTTGGACGCCTTCCTCTACATCTATTGGGGCGGCCCTAACGGCTTCTCGGAGAGCCGACGCACGGAACTGCCCTCCAACGCCATCAACTCCATCGCCGTGGCGGACTTCAACGGCGATGGCCTGCTGGATGTCTTCATCGCTTCCTATCAGAATGTCATGGAACGGGACCTGCCTTCCTACATCTATTGGAACTCCCCTGAAGGCTTCCATGCCGACGACCGCACCCCGCTGGTCACCCACGCCGTCTCCGGCAACCTCGCCGCAGACTTCGACGACGACGGCTACATCGACCTCGCCATCGCCAACCACAAGGTCAACGGCGCCCACATTGCCTACTCCACCGTGTGGTACAACGGCAAGGACGGCTTCAATCCGGACAACACCATCGACCTGCCCAGCCGAGGCATCCATGGCATGGGCAACGTGGATCCGGGCAATGTGCTGGACCGCAGCTTCGACGAATTCTACGAAAGCGAAGTCCACGAGATTCCCGAAGGCTGCGGCATCCGCGAAATCTTTTGGGATGCGGACATACCGAAGCGCTGCGATGTGTTCGCGCAGCTTCGTGTCGCGGACAGCGTGGAGGAGCTGCAGAAGGCCCCGTGGCTCGGCCCGCTGAATGCGGAAGGCCGTTTCAATGCCCATGAGCAGGTGGACAAGGACAAGTTCAGCGGCAAATACATGCAGTACCGCCTGATTCTGTACGCCTTCAACGCCGTGAACACGCCGCGAGTCCGCAGCGTCACCGTGGCCTTTGAGAAACTGGACTAGAATTGGAATTAGAAATTAGAAATTAGGAATTTCTAGGGCTTCTGGAGCTAGGCCTTTTTGAGGATGGAATAGAGGGCGGCGCCCATGGCGGCCACCGCCAGCGCTACGGCGGCCAGCAGAGCAGTTCGCGGAAGGCCGCCGCGGCGTTCGGTCGCGGCGGGGTCCGCTTCCAGCGGAGCTCCGATGAGCCGCTCGGGACGGATGGTGACCGCCGCGTCGGGATGGTCACCGAAGGCCAGCAGGGCGGCGGTGTCATAGCGGGGGTCATGGCCGTTGGGCTCGGCAGTCAGGCGGCAGGGCATCATGTCGGCGTTGCCGACAAAGCGCAGGCTGTACATCGGATGGCGCGTGTCCATGGCGGTGAGATGGAGGGGCGGGCTGTCCTGGTTCTCAATCTCCACGCGAAGCCTTCCGGCGTTGACCGCATTGAACGTCAGCAGGCTTTCGTCCTTCAGGATACCTAGGGCGAAGCGCCTCGCCGTGCCCGCGAAAATCTGTAACTCATTGTTATTCAATATGTTATAGATTTTCACACTGCGGCAGTAGTTCTCTTCGTCGCAGAACAGACGAACGCCGCTGACCGGGTAGACCACAGGCGCCAGCAGCAGGGTCGTCACCCCGCTCTCCGTCTTCTGTGACAGAATCTTGGCGGGATGCTCCCCCCATAGAGGCTGTTCGCCGACGGCGTCATGGCACAGCCCCCACAGCTCCAGACGGTCAATCTTGAAGGCCTGCTCCATGACGTTCTGCCGTTCACTAAGGCGGGCCGCACCGCTGGAGTCCCACTCGCGGCTCATCTGCCGGACGGCGGCCCGCCGCTCCAGACTGGCGGAGCACAGCTCCAGACGAAAGCGACGGCAGCCCTGCGGGGCGAAGGAGACGTCCACGTTGCGGAGGTCTAGGTTGGCGGAGCTCTCGAAGATGAATCCGTCCGCCTGCAGAAGGCGTTCCTGTCCGTCGTCGTCCACGCCATGGATGACGACCTGCTGCTCGAAGTCCTTCATTCGGGTATGGAAGGAGAAGCGGGCCGTTTCGGGCAGCAGGGCCTCCGGCGGCACATGGCAGAGGATGTCCAGCTGGTCGTTGTCTCCATGCCGCGCCTCATCCAGCTGCAGCGGCATCTCGACGCGCCGTTCACCGTATTGGATGGCGGTCATCTGCCGCCGCGCCCAGGGGACCACGTTGCCGTTGCGGTCAAAGAGGCGCAGCCATTCGGGGTGGCCGCCCAGCGCGGCCAGATGCTCGCCCGCCAGCTCCACGGTGACCAGACAGTTCCTCTCCGGTCCCTTCCAGCTCAACTCGTATTCGCCGGCAAGGGCCACGGTGGCCGCCAGAATGCCAGTCAGAATCATCGTCCGTCGTGTCATTCGGACTCCTTCTCATGCCAAAATTTGAGATAGATGAAGGCAGCTCCCATCAGCAGGATGCCGAAAATCAGGAAGGCGCCGACGCGGTATATGGCGTCCAGCCGCTGCATGTCAATCAAAAAGACCTTGAAGACCACAACGGAGAACAGTCCCAAACCGATGAAGCGCAGAATCCTGCGGGATTTCTTCAGACCATTGAGCACAAAAGCGAAGGCGAACAGGCTCCACAGAACGGAGATGCCTCCGCCCGTCAGGCCGGGCAGCCGATAAGTGATGATGGTGTGCAGTTCGCGGGTGGTGTGCGCGAACAGCAACAGAGGCCATAAGACATTGCAAATCAAGGAGATTTGCTGCCCAAGCTCGCCTTTTCCAGAAGGCAGAAGCCGTGCGGTGCAGATGATGCCGCCGGTCAGCAGAAGGGTGTTGATCATGGTGCCTAAACTATAGGACCACAGGAAATTAGGATGGCAGCAGTTCCACAGCTCCGGCATGCAGAATTCATAGCAGACGCGGATCAAGGTGGCGCCTCCCAATACAAGGAAGGCAATCCACCAGAAGCCAGGGACGCGATTCCGCAACAGCTTCAGGGACAGGATGATGGCAAAAATCCACGCCAAATTGACCCCTGCCGGGCGCAGGAAGGGAAGCGCGTCGCGGAGATCCGCACCCAGCTCCAACCGCACGAAGAGGAAACCGAACAGGAAGGCGACGCTGGTGAAGATGGCCGTCATCAGGTTGGGGCGACGGTCGGAGGTGTCGGTTGGGGTTCCGCCGCCCTCCTCCGCCTTAGCCGCTGTCTCCGCCATCGGCTCGCCATTGACGGCGATGAGCTTGGCGGCCAGCCCCAGGCAGACGATGGGCGTGAGGAACTGGACGCAACGGGACAGGACGGACTTCCAGAAGTCCCCTTCGGCGGACAAGCCGTGGTAGGCAACCAGCTCATATCCCGTCAGCCGGACGAGAACCAGTCCGTAAAGGACGAAGGCGCAGCCGCGGATGAAGGGGCTTTTCAGCTTGTAGCCAAGCCACAGCATCATCAGCCCCTGCAGGGCCCATGCCGCGCCAAGCCAATGGCCGGTCAGAATCACAGGGAAGGTAAGACAGAGATAGAAGCCCGAAAGTGCACAGAACATCAGCAGCAGGGAGCGGTCCGTCGGCACCTCCCGCCGCTGAAGGAGGAGAGCATGGACCAGATAGAAGAAGGCCAGTCCAATGGTCAGCGGCGCCAAAGCCAGCCGATCATATTGCATGCCATACAGAATGGCCTGGGCGCTCATCACGAAGAAGAGGAGGGAGTTGCCCAACAGGCCGATGATTTCCAGGTCCGTGGCGGCCTGTTTGAGGCGGATGGAATGGATGAAGACTGCCGTGGAGTAGAGGATGAAGAAAAGCGCCATCGCGGTTTGGTAGCAGCCGAAGTCCTTCTCCGTGAAATGCCTTATGTAGGCAAGCTCATAGATGCCGTAGGTGAAGAGCATGGCCAGCCACGTGAGCTGCTGCCAGTTGCGGCGGTTGGCCAGCCAGAGCACGCCCGCGCCCAGCAGGAGCAGATAGGCCGCCAGTCCCATGAACTGGCTTCGGCCCGTTTGCAGCAATAGGGGCGTGGCGAACCCCCCGAACATGGTGACCATGGCGATGGGAAGGGAGACCAGCCGGTCGGCCAGCAGGCCCGCCGTCACCGTGACCAGCACCATGACGGCCCCGCCGACCCAATATGGCACCAGTTGATGCATGGAAACCATGGCGAAGCTGCTGAAATAGAACATGCCCAGTCCAATGCCGACCAGCGCCTGCCCTAAGGCCCAGTAGTCCTTCCGCATCCGGCGGTTAAGCCCTCCGAAAAGCAACGCCACCCCACTCAGATAGCTCATGGCCACCCGCCCTTCGGGGCCGAGAAGCCCCCGCTCTATGGATAGCTTCAGCAAAAAGGCGGATGTCACCAAAATGACCAGAATGCCCGACCGCAGCAGCCATGTCGTCGCCAGCATCTTCTCCACATTGCCGTCGGCGGACGGCCCTGCCGCGTTGCCGTAGACAAGCCAGTTGCGCAGCGCCCGCAGCCGTAGCTGGAAGGCGGTTGGCGGCCGAGGGGCAACCTCCACCGGCACCGCCGTCGCCACGGTCTTCTCCAAACCGTAGGATTTCTCTTCTGAAGTTGTATGTCCTTCTTTATCAATATGTTGTGAAGACAAAACGGGCTTCGAGGCCATGTGGAGAGCCTCCCTCAAAGGAAGCGGAGGAGGAGAAGGAGGCACTGGAGGCGGTGTTTGTCTGTCCGCCAAGGAGGAGGCAGCGGTTTTCTTGACGCCCTCCTCCTGCGATGAAGGCGACGGCGGCGCAATCTCTTCCACCGCCGTCGGTTTCGCATGACTGGCGACGCTCTTGCCGCTCTCCAGATGGTGACGAATCTCTTCCACCGTCTTTGCCAGCCGCACCAACTCCTCATGGGTCATTTCGGCGCTGGAAGCCTGCTTGTAGGCGAATACAAGCCACAGGATGACGTAGATCAAAACCGTAAGGAAGATAAGGACTAGAATGGCCTCCATGCTGCGTTCCCTTCAACTTCGTTTGCCATTACGCTAATCAAATTTCCATAGTCATTCCATTACAATATCTTGAAATGCCATTTCCGCAAATGGCAAAACCGCTTTTGGGCGGAGCGACTCGCGGCCCATGTCCCAATAAAATGAAGAGTGAAAAGCGAAGAGTGAAAAATGAGCGGCAGTCTACAGTTTATTATGTCATTTGAAAAGAATTAAACCGCGTTTTGCTGCGGAATGCTTCTGGTTATTCTGTATGTTTTTGGGATCATAAACACCCTTTATGGAGAACAAAGCATTGGTGAAAAAGCGCATCCTCCGGTTTGCAAAACATGCAAATATGCTATAAAGTATGATTTGTCAGCAGATTACCCCTATTTGGTGTTTTTCCATGAGAAGAGCGCTAACGCTCTTCGGAAATCTCTCTCCAGACAAGGATCTCCGCCATGAATCGCCGTCTTCCTCTCCTCTTCTTGCTGTTGGTCCTTGCCATCATGGTTGGTTGCGTTTCGCCTCGGCGTCTTTTTAATCTCACGCCGCTCAGCGGCATCAACAGCGACAGCCGAAAGTCCGTCAATCTCTGGCCGCTCTACTATGGCAGCGAAGACGGCATTTCGGTGCTCTGGCCAATCTTCGACGCCGACAAGGAGGGTTTCGCCCTCCGTCCGCTGCTATTCAAGGAAGGCAAGGAATGGGGCATTCTCTGGCCGGTCAGCGATTTCGATGAAGAGTATTTCCGTCTTCTCACCTTTCTCAAGACCCAATATAGTGGCTTTGGTCTCATCCCCCTCTTTTGGATTGATAAGCACGATGATTTTGACAAAGGGTTCTACCAGTTCCTTCTGGGCTATAAGCTAAACACGGACTGGGGTGTCTTTCCCCTTCTCCATCATGGCGATGGCTATGGCTACTGCTTCCCGCTCTACTATTTCAACTCCAACAAGAAGACATTTTTCTCTCCTGTCTGTTACTTCTCACCAACCCGCAATTTCTTCACTTTGGCATGGTGGAACCACGACAACGGCGATTTCGGCTTCTTTCCTCTCCTTCGTGTCGGCAAGGAGAGCCGTCATTTTCTTCTTTGGTGGAAGAGCGCCAACTCCACAGGACTCTTTCCCCTCTATATCTACTCAGATGACTTCTCTGCCATCGGCCCCGTCTGGTGGACAAAGGCCGGCAAAGGCGTCTTCCCCTTCTGCTATTTCGGAGAGAAAAAGAGTTACTGTCTCACCTGGTGGAAGGGTGAAAACTCCACAGGACTTTTGCCTATCTATTTGAAATCAAAGGACTTCACCGCCGCCGGCCCCGTCTGGTGGAAGAAGAACTCCCGTGGCGTGTTCCCGCTCTTCTCCCATCATTCCTCTGACTGGAAGAGGAGATTTGACATTCTTTACCATTTGGTCGGCGGCTATGAGGAGAGGCTCCCGCATATCACAAAACCCGACTTGAACTCTAGCCTCTACTATGACCGCTACTATTCCTATGACTGGCTTTGCTATCTCGGAAAATTCGAGGTCTTGCAGTATAACAGCGACCTCTGCCACGACTTCAGAATGTGGCCCCTTTTCAGCTATACCTTTAACACGTCAATCTATCCGAAAAACATGGCAAATAAATCATTGCGGCACAGTGCTTTATGTAGCCTGCTCTGGAAAAGCAAGCACTCTTCCCATTACCAATGGACTGGCGAGAAGGCAAACGATTGCAGAGAACTCTTCGAATGCATCAAAATGGCCCATCTTGCCATCGACCTGAATGAGCAGTCTGTGGAAAAAGTCTCTGATATGACCGCATTCAAACACCTGCTGATCCAAAGCAAATGCCAGCTCCTCGGCCTTGAGCCGCCCAGCCAGTGGACTCACGACAGTCTTGACGCCCTTGTGAACGCCCTTGTACGCAAATATCCCTGCAGTCTTATCAAGAGCCATCACGTCGGCTTGCTTCTCGATATGATTGACTACGAACGCTTTACTAATGGCAACACCTCCTTCGAACTTCTCTGGGGTGCCCTCTATCGCCATGACTCCAGTCCTAATATGACTGTGAACTCCTTCTTGTGGAGGGGGTTCCGTCAGGTCACCACTCCCACCGAGACCAGCCGCGATATCTTTCCGTTCATCTCCTATTACCACGACCAAAAGGACAACACCACAGTCACCTCATTCGGCTGGCGTCTTTTCCGCCGTGAAACCTCTCCCGCCGGCAACAAACTCTGGCTTTTCTTCATCCCCTTTCAATAACCCGCAACCTGTCGCCAAAAGGCCGATTGATATTGCAATTATTGCAATATCATGGAGACTCCGCGCCTTTGGGACTGCCATTTTGCGACTATGATGAAAATTCGCCGCCAAGCACCTTCGTCCCACCTATTTTTGAGGAAAGAAGACCATTACGGCCATTTCCGTGGCCTCTGTGGCATAGTGACCATTTTTAGGTATATTAAATAAGGGCATCTGACCTGTATGGGACATTTCCCACACCTGTCACTGTCAGACGCTATCTTCGATGTGTGTTGTAGTAAGGCTCATAGAACTCCTCGGCCGTCTCCATCTCGACCTCGTATTCCATCAGCCTGTCCAAA
>JAEEGL010685212.1_pt1 | contig 11109 bp, 7 predicted proteins | sample 9134231 | NCBI WGS metagenome assembly JAEEGL01 (sample SAMN16246548, study PRJNA631951) | gut metagenome | biome: gut microbiome; feature: rumen; material: fiber-attached | host: Bos | place: Iran: Karaj | collected 2018-10
GGAATCCTTGCCACAGGAACAGAAACAGGCTCTGTAAAAGTAAAGGCAACCGCTACCGACAGGGCAGGAAATGTTTTTGAAGCCGAATACACTCTGACCATCAGAAAAGCAGTAAGCGAAATCACGCTCGCTCTGCCGGATGGAATTGAAACAATGGAAGATACTGCTCTTCTTTCTCGCGATGATGATGACGAGACTGCAAAAGAAGACAACAAGATGATTCTTGCCACAAGCATTGAGCCTCTTGACGCTTCGGTACAGGCAATCAGGTGGCACTCATCAGACGAGAGCATTGCGACTGTAGATGAAGACGGTCTTGTTACTGCTGTAGGCGCAGGCGATGTTGAAATCACAGCTTTCTCAACAGACGGAAGCGGCGTTTCCAAGACACTGCCGGTAAAAGTCTTTATCCCGGTAACAAAAGTTACTGTCTCTGCCGACAAGACAAAATCAGATGTCGGAACCACCATAAAACTTTCTGCGGCAGTAGAGCCGTCTGACGCAGACTCAACCGTTACATACACAATCATTTCCGGAAACGGCTCTGTTTCACAGGACGGAACTGTAACACTTCCGGAAACTTCCGGAGACGTTACGATTGAAGCCGCTTCTGTTTTCAATCCTGAAAAAAAAGACACGATAACGCTCAGGGCAATGCCTGACAAGACACAGCTCAAGTCAGATGTCCAGGATGCGATTTTGCTTTACGGACGCTCAGTGTACTCGGATTCTGCGAAAGCGACTTTCAAAACTGTAATCGATGCCGCACAGGATGAGATTGCAGATGAAGATGACAATGAGGCAGACGTACAGAATACGATAGATTCAATTGCCGCTGCTTCCAAGGAAATCAAGGCAAACGGAATTGACAAATGGGATGTAATGTTTACCCGCCGCGGTGAAGAAGGTGTTGACCAGACTACAGTGGATGTCATTTGGTCAAACGACGCCTATGCCCTTACCGAAGCATCATTTGTTGCAGAGGGAGACTCTTACAATTCATTCACCATCGTAACTGGCGAAACATCTGTGCGCGCACATATCTACTGGCCGTCAGGACCAGCCGTTGAAGGAAAAAAGATAAGCCTCCAGCCGGCTTTTGACGAACAGTCAAACTCTACGGGCGAACACAAGCTGCTCTTTACAGTAGCAAACGGTGATGATGAATACGACATTTGTGTTGAATACAGCCTCAGCGCAGCGGTCAACACAACTGAAGAAGCTTCCATCGCTGACATAACGATTTCACTTGTTGACAAAAGAATCAAGGCACGCGCCGCTTTCTCAAAAGAGATTGAGACTGCACAGCACACCCACGATACCGCAAAGCCTTCAAAATATGAAGACGGAGCGATAGAAGCCTTGGCTTCAGCAATCACTCTTGCGCGCAACTCCCTTTCTTCACTTGCAGGAGAAGACGCTGCACTTGAAGAGATAAACACTGCACGCAACACTCTCAGCGAAGCATTAAAGACTTTCCAGTCCAAGAAGATAATCGCACAGTGGGATGTTTCCATAACAAGGCGCACAGACGACCAGTCTACGGTTACAATCAGCTGGGTTGACGACAAGTGGAAGCTCAACGCAAGGTCTTCATTCGTTACAGACGGCGGACAGTCATACACTTCTTTCAAGGTTGACAGCACTGTTTCACATACCTACTATCCTGACGGAGAGGCAGACTTTGTAACGGCAGACAAATACATAAGCGTAAAGCCTGCATTCCACCAGCCGGCCCTTAACAACGGCGACCATGTCCTTACATTCACTGTTGCGGCAGATGACGGCAACGAATACGACGTAACGGTCTACTTTACGCTCGCAGGCTCAGGAAATGCGGATCTTACCGATGCAACTGTTGACGACGTAATCATCAAGGTGGTAGACAAGACCATAAAGGCTAAGGAAGAGTTCAGCAAACAGATAGCCTCTGCACAAGAGCTGCATGATTCCTCTAGTGCCGAAAACTTTGCCGACGGCGCGCTGGAAGCTCTTGCCACAGCAATTGCAACTGCACGCACCTCGCTTGAAGCCGCAGCTTCTGTAGAAGAGGTAAAAGCCGCAGAAGAAGCCCTTGCTTCTGCCGTAGCTCTTTTCCATGCCTCTGAAAAGATTGACAAATGGAAGGTAGAAATCCGCCAGCATGACGGTGACCAGTACACGGTAACCGTCTCTTGGGCAGATGAGGCTTACAAGATTGGCCTTAACTCGGTGTCAAACGGAAACGCAACCTTTGTTACAGACGGAAAGCCAAGTCACACTTACTGGCCTGCCGAAAACAACAAGGAAGAAGCTAACAGGGTAATCTTTAACCCGGCAAACAACCAGGTTGCAGGAGAAAATGCACTTGGCGACCATACGCTGGTGTTTGACCTTACGCCGACAGGAAGTACTGACATCTACGACATTACTGTTGATTACAATCTTGCGGCAAACAATTCTGATGCCCAGATTAAAAGCCTTACAATTACCAAGCGGTAGTTTAATCTTCTGCTGAAACAAGCCGGTAGTCCCAGTTATGCTTGGGGTACCGGCCTTTCATTTCTTTGCAGATTTCAGGCCAGGTGTTCTGCCAGAAGTTTTCAAGATCACTTGTTATCTGCAAAGGACGGCGGGCAGGGGAGAGCATTTTTATAAGGATGTTGCATCCCATTATTGCCGGTGTAGAAAGGCAGCCGAATATCTGCTGTATGATGATTTCCATGCAGGGTTGGATTTTTTCCCCCTGGACTTCATATTTTACTTTTGCCTTTTTTCCATTTGTGAGCACAAGGATTTCCGGAACCATCTTTTTTATCTCTTCGCCCTCGAGCCAATAATACAATGCGTCAAAAACGGTCTGCTCATTCAAACTATTGTTACCAGAGAGGAAGGGTAGAAGCCATTCCCTGGACGATTTTTCCAGGGATTCATACTTTGACTTAAGCTCCTCTGCTTTTTTGCCACCCTGCTGAATGTAAAACTGTACCCTAAGCAAAAATCTCTTAGAACTGTCACCTAATCCAAGCCATTCAAGCCCGGAATCTTCCACTGAGTTGCAGACTGCCTCGCTAAAGTCCTCTTTGCTTGGGACAAGCCTTTTTTCGCCCAGCACAATCTTTCCGTAACATTTGTATTCCGATTTTTTAAGCTCTTTTTGCTTGCCCGAGAAATAGGACTTTACGACAGTTTTGCACCGTTTGGAAATAAAAGCCTCTGCCAGCTCGGCGTTTACAGGTTCGTAGGAATAAATCTTACCGGTCTGACCGCCTGCATCCATGCTGAGCGCAATGATGTATTTGTGCTGGCAAAAATCTGTACCCATGACAGAGGCTTTGTGACCGGAGGCAAGCTGAAAAACATTCTTTTCATCGGCAAGTTTAAGGGCAAGCCTGTCTGGATAGCCGTACAACAATGCACAACTTGTGGAAAACTCTGTGGATATCTGTGGAAAAAATGGAGATAAGGCAGATTTGTCACAGTGCATCTGTATCCTTTTTTTAAGGTCTTTGCCTAGCAATTCAGCATACAAACCAGTGTTAGTTTTTTCACAGCCTATGTTTGCCGCAACCCTTGTGGATAAATCCAAGTCTCCGTACACAAGCCCGCTCAGCGCCACACAGGCTACCCTCGGATGTACTCCCAGAGCAAGACAAGCTTTTCCGGCATCAGTTATAGAACCGTCCCTTGCGCAGCCCAAAAGCTCCAAAAGACTCTCTGCAACTGCCCATGCCCCGTCTGAAGGTTTGTCCAACCAGGAAAGGCTTTCCGGGCTTCTTATTCCCCATTCATAGCACTCAAGCACAAGCGGAACCAGATCTGACCTCATAATCTCAGGCAGCATTGTTTTGGAAAGCGACTCAAACTGGGGCCACAAACGGATACACTTTCCCTCGGATAAACGGCCGGCACGTCCCTTGCGCTGCTCAGCAGAAAACATTGATTCCCTTACTGTAACCAACTCATCTGTCCCCAAACTTTGATTAAATTCATTTACCCTGCACCAGCCTGTGTCTATCACAACCTTTACGTCAGGAACGGTGACAGATGTTTCGGCTATCGCAGAGCTGAGGATTACACGCTTTTTGCCGGAGCCTTCCGTGTTGTCAAAAATCTTTTTCTGCTCGTCAAAGGGTACAGAACTGTGTAAAAGCATAAGCTCACAATCTGTAACCATATTCTGCTCAAAAAGTGCCTCCAAGTCGCGCTGTGCAGACCTGATTTCTTTGATGCCGGGCAAAAATACTAAAACTGTACCCGGATTTTTTATCTCGGCAAGAACGGCCTGTGCAAGGGATTTTTTCTCAGCATATTCAACTGTTACGGGAAACTGCCTGCCTGGAACGCTCAAAACTGGACAGGGTACAGATTTACCGTTACTGTCAACTGTACCCAAAAAACTACTGACAGGGCTTGTATCAATAGTTGCAGACATTACCAGAACATAAAGGTCATCACGGAGGCTGAGTGTTTCTTTTAGAAAGGCAAGCAGCAAGTCTCCGTGGACTGTCCGCTCATGGAATTCGTCTATTACAACAACGGACACTCCGTCAAGCATTGGGTCTGACTGTATCTTACGGATAAGGACGGCTTCTGTCATAACCATGAAACGTGTCTTTGGGGAAACTCTGCTTTCCAGATGTACGGAATATCCGCAGGTGGCTCCCGGCTTTTCTCCCAAAAGAGACGATACTCTGTTTGCGACATTCAAAACGGCAAGCCTTCGAGGCTCAAGCATATAGATTTTGCCGGAAAAATGCTTGAGCAGGGCAAGAGGCACCGCTGTAGACTTACCGGCGGCAGTCTGCGCAGTCAAGACAAGTGATTTTGACTCTGAGCCTTTTAGTGTTTGGCAAATCTCATCCAGATGCGGATAAACAGGTAATGTCTGTACGTCTTTTGGGTAGCTTTCAATCATCGGCTACAGTATATGGGAAAAAAGCCTTATGTGTCAAAGGACAGAGAAACATAGCCCCGATTGGAGGGGCGGCGCGAAGCGACGTTCGCAGATGCAATCTGCGAATGAAACCCCGGAAAGCGGGTAGAGGAAATCAAGGGAAACACGGTTGGAGAAAGGGATTTTCTGTGAAAGTAACGCACGTGCTCCATATAAAAATTATTCACAGGATTTGCACAGAGTTATTCAGATTAGGATTGTCCTGTGGAAAAACTGTGCAAGCTTTTAAAAAGCTGCCGATTCAGGCGGAGTTTTGCACAGAAAATAAAAACCCCGGAACTTTGCGCCAAAAAGCTGTCCCGGGGCATAAACGCTAAACGCGTCAGAAATTATTTTGCGTCAACAAGCTCAATCTCAAAAATGAGGTAGGCGTTTCCAGGAATGACTCCAGGATAACCTTCCTCACCGTAAGCCATTGCTGGTGGAAGAATAACGGTGCGCTTCTCACCGACCTTCATGTCCTGAACATGATAGTCAAAACCAGGAATCATTCTTCCGGCTCCGGTTGTAAAATCAAGAGTTTCGCCCCTGTCCAGAGAAGTGTCAAAAACCTCTCCGTTCAACAACTTTCCGGTATAGTGTGTAGCGACATTCTTGTACACGCCAGTCTTTGCTCCGGCACCTTCCCTTGTGGTCTTGTAATAGATTCCGCGGGCATCCTTTGCAAAGTCGCTATATTCCTTTTCAATCTGGGCAACCTGTTCTGCGATAAATGCGGCTGCTTTTTCTTGCTTTCTCTTGCGCTCAGCGGCGGCTCTCTCATCAACCTTTGCAAACTGCTGGTCAAAGTCCTTCTGAGTTGCGGTAAATGCGGTGGCCTCTTCGCCAAGTCGGTATATTGTAACGCTCTTGATGAGGTCGTTTGTCTTCATCTTGTTTACAACCTTCTGGCTGTCTGCATCGACTACTGCGCCAAAGATTGTGTGCTTGCCGTTAAGCCATGCTGTCGGAACGATTGTGATAAAGAACTGGCTTCCGTTTGTCGCAGGACCAGAGTTTGCCATTGCGAGGTAACCCGGCTTGTCAAAAGTAAGGTCGCTTACAAACTCATCCGGGAACTTGTATCCAGGACCGCCTGTTCCGTTTCCTTTCGGATCTCCACCCTGAATCATAAAATCCTGGCCGTCGCCGTTTGCCTTGCTGATTACACGGTGGAATTTAAGTCCGTTGTAGAACTTCTTTCCCTTTGTGGCATCCAGTGTGCCCTCTGCGAGACCCACAAAATTTGTTACTGTAAGAGGTGTCTCTTTGTAAAAGAGCTCCACCGCAATTTCTCCCTTTGATGTATCAAGTACAGCAAAGAGACCTTCTTTTCCTTCAAGTGCCTTGTTCATAGCAGGTTTGCAACCTCCAAAAGAAAGTAATATACTGCTGAAAAGCAGTACGAACATTGATTTTTTCATATATCCTCCAAATGCAACCTATAATCAGAACTGTTTGCAGAACCAGCTGAAAATTGCATTTAATCTAGCGCTGAACGACTCATTCATCGTGCTTTCCAAAAAGTCCACCGTTGGGAACTTTGCCATGGTCACCATATAAACCGCAAAGCCTTCGCCGCAATCTGTCACAACAAGATAAACACAGAGGTTGTTCTTTTCGACAGCCTTAAAATTAAGCGGGCCGTAAAGCGGCGTTGTGTTTACATAAAGGATGGAGACCTCTTCTTTTGTCTGCGAATAATCAAGCTGGTAATTTGTCTTTCCAAAGGAATTGTCATTCTGCATTATGTAGATTGTCTTTCCGTCGGCACTACCTTCTGTATCATCCGGAACTTTTGTGCGGTCTTTCGGTCCCTTTATGCAATACGACTCTTTGTAAAGCGGCTTCCACTTTTTGGAGCTGTTTGAATAATACTGCATCCCCTGCATTTTGCTTATGGAGCGCATTATTTGTGATGCCTTTTCTATTGTGACAGAATCTGTGTCGGAAGCGTTCAAATCCGATTTCAGTATGTAGTTCAGCGTCTCAACTACAAAAACAGGATTTCCGTTGGAGGATGGCCAGGCATTCTGAGTCTTTTTTGAAAACTCTGTGTCTGGAGTCAAAGTAAGGCTCATAGATTTCTGCTTGTAATAAGTTTTCTGTATGGAACCGCTCTTTTTCAGCTCGGCGGCTGTCTGCGCATCAACTATGTCTGAAAGCCCCAGACTGTATGCCGCCTGTACGGAAACACATGAAAACAACAAAACTAAAAACCAGGAGGTAAATCTATTCATCCGGCCACCTCAAGAAGAAATTCAGCGCACTCCCTTGTACAAGACGCGCACCTGCTTATACAAACCATCTCCCTCGCTTTTGGTTTCAATATCGGAGATGTCGTTCAAAGTGGTATGGATAAGTCTTCTCTCGAACGGATTCATCGGCTCGAGAAGAACTGAGTTGCGTGTCTGCCTTACTTTGTCTGCTGTCACATAAGCCAGGCGGACAAGGCTCTCCTCGCGGCGAATGCGGTAGTTCTCGCTGTCAAGAATTACCCTTACATCCTCTTTGCCAAGGTGTCCGGCATAAACGTTTGCCAAGAGCTGCATTGCGTCGAGGTTCTTTCCCTTGCGGCCAATGAGTATTGAAGAGCTTTCGCTGGTGAGCTTGATTCCGATTTTTTTGTCTTCGCGGAACATAACCTCAACGGTTACCTCATAGCCCATCTTCTTAATCATCTGATCCACAAAATCAACGAGCTTCTGCTCAAATTCATCCTGCGGCATCGGGTTTGCGATGATAGACGGATTGTTGGCCCTTACAGTAGCGTTCGGAACTTTGCCGTCGAATTCAGGCTGAACGTGATCCTGGCTGTCTACCGGAATTACACGGATTTTTACGTGTCCCTTTTTGAAAAGAGACTTTTTCTGGGTTTCAAGTATCTCCACATCAAACTGGTCTTTCTCAAGGCCGAGTTCCTGGGCTGCCTTTTCAATGGCATCTTTTTCGGTTTCAGCTTCGTATTCGTATACCATATATATCACCTCTAATAAATTTCAGTATTAGCGCTGCTTTTTCTTGCCGCCCTTGAACTTAAGCTCGTTCTTGTTCACGGCTTTTGTGTTGCTGGCAAGCTCGGCACGCTTCTTTTTCATAATGCCGTTGATAACAACCTGCTGTCCCATCTGCAAAATGTTGCTTACTGTCCAGTAGAGCAGAAGTCCGCTCGGAACATTGTAGAACATAAAGAAGAAAATCAGCGGAAGTCCGTACATCATGAACTTCATCTGTCCCTGGTTTCCCCCCATACCGCCGTACTGGGTGATTTTTCCATTAAGCAGCTGGGTCACAAGATAAATAATCGGCAGAAGGCGGAGCGCATTACCGGTAATTGTGCTGATGAAAGGAATGTTTTTGTTCCAGGTAAGCACGCTGTCGCCAACGCTCAGGTCATCAATCCATCCCTTGATAAAGCTTGCGCCGCGGAATTCAAAGTAGTTATTGAACACGTTGTAAAGCGAAATAAGGATTACCATCTGCAGAATCATTGGCAGACATCCGGACACAGGGTTGTAGCCGACCTGTTTGTAAAGCTTCTGTGACTCGGCGGCAAGTTTCTGCTGGTCGTCCTTGTACTTCTCCTGCAGAGCCTGAAGCTGCGGCTGAATCTGCTGCATCTTGAGAGAGCCCATAGAGCTGCTCTTGTTCAGCGGGAACAGTACAATCTTAAGGATAATCGTAAGGATAATGATTGCGATACCCCAGTTCTTTACAAGCTTCTGAATCATCTCAAGAGCCCACTTGAGAGCAACCTCGATGAATGAGAACAGACCGCTTGTCTGCAGAGCCTCGTTGAACTTGGAATTCACGAGATTCCATGAGTTTTTGTCAGCGGAATTGTACTTTATAAGCTCTTTCTCGCTTCTCGGACCGACATAGACATAATACTCATCATTGACATTTGTTGTGTCCTTGACAGGATTCCTGAGGAGGAACACCTGTGAATTCTCATAGCCGTTCTCAGCGGCATTGGAACACTTTACGAGGGTAGACATGCTCTCCATATTCACAGGCTTTATGAGCATTGTGAAATACTTTCCGGCTACACCGGACCATGAGTATTCTTTGTTGTAGTTTTTCTTGGAGAAATTCTTGCGGAACCTCTTGCCCTTCTGCAAAGCGATATACTGCCTTACGTCGTAGCGGTTCTTTTTGTCAAAGTGAGGTCCAATCTGCGGAGATGTGCGCAGGCTGTAGGAATATCCGTTTACATCAAGGCCTTTTCCGTCCTCGCTGTTTATAGTGATGTCCAGCTTGAACACATATTCATTCGGTTTGAATGTATATTTTTTGCCGAGGGTAAAGACACGCGGATTTCCAAGCTCGTCTTTCTGAACATACTGGCGGTAGAAGCCAATTGTATAGTCATCGAATTTCTTTACGTTGAAAATCTCGTTCAATGCGTTGGATGAATCTCCGAACGACAATGAGAAAGCCCTGTTTGTGGCATTTACATTGTCAACCATCTCAACGCCTGCGCCTGTGTTTTTGTCAAGATGCTCCACGAGCTGGTAACTTACTACGTCACCGCCGCGGTTTGTAAGGACAACCTTGATTTTGTCAGTCTCTACGGTAAACTGTTCTTCCTTAGCGGTCTCGACAGCCTCTCCGTTTTCATCCTGAGCCTCAAGGCTTGTTATCTGATCAAGGGCAGTCTGAACCTGGGTTGCATTTTTCTGCTCAGCGGCCTCTGCCTCAAGTCTCTGCTTTTCGGCTGCAGCCTGCTGCTTTGGAGCGATGAAAGCCATGTTAATGAACAAGGCTCCAAAAAGAACCACGGCGCTCAGCACAAGAGCCCATATAGTATTTTTATCCATAAATGTGTTTTCCTATTGATAGTGACACCCTGTGAAAAACAGGGCTGACTGTTTTCAGTCAGGAACAGGATCATACCCGCCTTCATGGTAAGGATTACACCGAAGTATTCTCTTTACGGCAAGCCACATGCCTTTTAAGGGACCGTGTTTGCGTACTGCCTCCAGGGCATATTGAGAGCATGTCGGAGTATACCTGCACGCAGGGGGAAACAGGGGAGAAATACAAACTTGATAAAACCGTATAAAAAGACAAAGCAGCTTTGAGAAAAAACTGCTCAATCCTTTAATAAACCAGCTTTTTGGCATAATGTCTTAAATTGCTCACACCGCGAGTGGAACGAATTATTACCGGGATACACTAAAAAAAGCATATCATACCCGGTGTTCAGGTGTGATTTAAAGAAGCGATATGTTTCACGGCTATAACGCTTAGACTGATTTCTTTCTACAGCGTTGCCATATCCGCGGGGAAGAGGAAAACCAATGCGGTTCATCTGCTTATCATTTTCAAGATAAAACAATTTTGCACCGGCAACACTGACTTTCTTTCCGCTTTTAAAAAGTTTCTGGATGTCGGCAGGACGCTTTATATGCTCATCGCGCTTAAAACGCCCTGTTTTTAGCAAGTCCGATTCCATCCCTAAAATCCATCAAAGACTGTTACATCTTTGCAGTCTGATTGCGACCATTCTGATATGGCTTCTTCTCATCAGAAACAGTCAGCTTCCAGCGTCCCTTTGCTCTGCGGCGGGAAAGAACTAAGCGACCACCACGTGTCTTCATGCGTGCGCGGAAACCAAACTTCCTGTTGCGCTTTACTTTACTTGGTTGGTATGTACGTAACATAATGAACGACTCCTATCTATAAAAATAAATTTCCCAAAATTGTAGTAGGGTGAATAATAGCATTATTCCTTTGAATTGGTCAACATACTTTCTTTCAAATCTTTAAAAATTACCTCAAGTTCTGGAGGAAGTGCGCTGTTATTTTTCTGAACGGAGGGTGAAGAAGGGCAGTTGAGCCTCTCAAGCTCAGAATTCAGGACTTTTTCCTCAGCATCCATGTTTTTCTCAAGCTCTTCCCTGATTTTCTCAGGCGACTGTTTGTTTGCAAAAGTATCGGCAAGCTCTCCGCCGTTTCCCCTGAGTCTGAACGCAAGCGAGCTGACTTTTATACCGGACCTTGAATTGTTAATGCATGTGAGTATGAATTTTTTCCTCAGCTGCAGAAGCTCTATCCAGCCAGGATGGTCAGCCTCCACCAAAAGCACTCCGTTTTTCAAATCGATGATCCTGCTGTGGTCAACAAGATTCCGCCCCTCATTAGGATTCCTGTCACTGTTGATTTTCAGCAGGGTAGATTTCCAAAGCCCC
>JAEEGL010840940.1_pt1 | contig 11109 bp, 8 predicted proteins | sample 9134231 | NCBI WGS metagenome assembly JAEEGL01 (sample SAMN16246548, study PRJNA631951) | gut metagenome | biome: gut microbiome; feature: rumen; material: fiber-attached | host: Bos | place: Iran: Karaj | collected 2018-10
GAGAAGGAAAAGGATCTTCGTATCCTGGATCTCTGCACCGGATCCGGCTGCATAGCGATCGCTCTGAAACATTATGGGGCGTATGCATCGGTGACCGGCGCGGAGCTGGATCGCGACGCCCTGTATGTTGCCATGCGGAATGCGTCGATCCAGAAGACAGACGTCCGGATGGTGCAGAGCGACCTTTTTGAGGCATTTGACCGTTTATCCCCGGACTCCTGCGGGGGAACAGACGGGAAGCAAAGCGAGACCGGATCAGAGCGCTTTGACGTGATCGTCAGCAATCCTCCTTATATTCCGGAAGATGTGATCGATACCCTGGAGCCGGAGGTACGGGATCATGATCCCCGGATCGCGCTGGACGGCGGTAAGGACGGGCTCCTGTTTTACAGGAGGATCAGTGAAGGAGCTCCGCGCCATCTCACGCCCGGGGGCAGGATCTATTATGAGATCGGATACGACCAGGCGGAGGCGGTAAGCCGGATCCTCGAAGATGCAGGTTTTACGGATATCACGGTAGTACAGGATCTTGCCGGCAGAGACCGCGTGGTATACGCAGCGCTGTTATAAACAACAGACCGGCCCGGGCTTCACAGCTTCCGGGCAGGTCCGGCCAACGGATATATAAATGAGGATCTCACAGTGCTAGGAATCGACAGACTGAACGACATAGTACGGCATTATGAAGAGCTGATGAGTGTTTTGGGTGAGCCGGATGTCACGGCAGATCCGAAGCGTTTCCAGAAGCTGATGCGGGAGCAGGCAGAGCTGGAACCGATCGTGCGCACTTTCCGGCGGCACGAGCAGGCGGTGTCTGACCAGCGGGACGCGCTGGAGATGCTTGAGCACGAGAATGACCCGGAAATGCGGGAAATGCTTAAAAGTGAACTGTCCGATGCCCGTTCCGCGATCGAAGAAACAGAACACGAACTGCAGCTCCTGCTGCTTCCCAAAGATCCGAATGACAGCAAGAACATTATCATGGAGATCCGCGCAGGCGTGGGAGGGGACGAGTCTGCCCTGTTTGCCGCGGATCTGTACCGTATGTACTGCAGCTACGCCATGCGGCAGGGATGGCGGACAGAACTGGCTTCGTACAATGAGAACGGGATCGGCGGTTTCAAGGAGATCACATTTGTGATCGACGGGCAGGGCGCTTATTCGAGGCTCAAATATGAGTCCGGCGTACATCGTGTCCAGAGAGTTCCGGAAACGGAATCCGGAGGACGGATCCACACTTCTACGGCAACGGTAGCGGTCATGCCCGAAGCGGAGGAGGTCGATGTAGTGATCGATCCGAATGACATCCACTGGGACGTTTTCCGGGCTTCCGGCAACGGCGGTCAGTGCGTCAATACCACGGATTCTGCTGTTCGTCTTACCCATTATCCTTCCGGTATCGTCATTCATATGCAGGAGGAGAAGTCCCAGCTGCAGAACAAGGAGAAGGCGATGAGGATCCTGCGGTCCCGGCTCTATGAGATGGAACTTGAGCGCAAGCAGAATGAGGAGGCAGACCTGCGCCGGTCGCAGATCGGCACAGGGGACCGTTCGGAGAAGATCCGGACTTACAACTTTCCGCAGAGCCGTGTGACGGATCACAGGATCCGGCTCACGCTGTATAAGATAGACCAGATCATTAACGGAGACCTGGATGAGCTGATCAACGCGCTGATCACTGCCGACCAGGCCGCCAAACTGGCAAAAATGGACGGGAATGATGTTGCATGATGAAGAAAGAGAAGAATACGCAGGCTGCACTTACGGCATTGGAGACCAGGGTTATGATCCTGTCCTGGTTTCTGTGTCTTGTATTACTTTTAATCACGGAAGATTCCTTCGAAAAGCTTTGGACAGCTTTCTCGAGCAGGAAACAGATTTCCGCTACGAGATCCTGATCCATGACGATGCGTCGACGGACGACACCGCAGAGATCATCCGCGATTATGCGGAACGGTATCCGGATGTGATCCGCCCTCTATTCGAAGAGGAGAATCAATACTCTAAGGGCATCTCCAATATCAGCGGTGTCTTTAACTTTCCCAGGGCACGGGGCACACTGATCGCCATGTGCGAAGGTGATGATTACTGGTGCGATCCTCATAAGCTGCAGAAGCAGGCGGATCATATGCTGGCTCATCCGGAGTGCGCGCTTTGCTGCCATGCAGCCGGTATCGTTTCGGAAGACGGCGCCTTCCGTTCCGAGAGGGCGATCCGGCCTTTTGCGGAAACAAAGGTGCTGCAGCCGGAAGAAGTGATCTCCCGAAAGACCAACCTGCCGACGGCCTCGCTGATGTTCCGCGCCGAATATGCGAAGCGTCTCCCGCAGTGGTATTTTGACTGCCCTGTCGGAGACATACCGCTGCAGCTCTGGATGCTGATGCAGGGCTCCGTATACTACGTCGATGAGATCATGAGCATGTACCGTATGGGCAGGCAGGGATCATGGGGCGAAATGATGGACCGGGAAGAGCTGGAAAAGCTGACCGCCCGCTGGGAGGAACATTACCGGGCCATGGAGATCCTGTATGAAGCATTCGACAGAGATACCGGCGGACGCTGGCATGAGGCTGTACGGGATGCTCTCGGCAGACAGCGCTTTCATATCGATCTGAAGGAAGAACACAATTATGTGGTAAAGGATCCGGCCAACCGGAAATACCTGGCGGAGCTTCCGGACACCGAGCGGCAGCTGCTGAGACTGAAGGCTTACATGCCGGGAGTATACGGCTTTCTGCAGAAGACCTGGCACAGCGTCCGCGGGATATGAAACGGATCTCTGACGTTCCTTAAATCTTGCTTACATTTTTGCTAAAGTGTGGCGCGGCAAAATCAAGTGTGCTACACTAAACAAATGATATCGGACCGGGACGCTGTTTGCGGCAGAACGGTCTGTCGGATCAAGAATCATTCGCGTTTTTTAACGCACAGGAGTAGAGATATGCTTAGATCTTTCAAGAGAGTGGCTGCGGCGGCAATGGCCTTTTCCATGGTCTTTTGTTCCGCTGCTTATGCCGATGTTATTTTTGCCCCCGGTGTTGATACGGGGGTAGCATCCACAGAGTCTGTCACGACCGGGCCCGGCGGTGAGTCCGGCGCCATTACGGCAGCACCGGAAAGCGCTTCCGGTGATCCGGTGTCTGCGGGCAGCGGCTACCTTACCATTGGCGGCGGCGATGCTGTGACTGTCGGCGGCGGCACGACCGACGCGATTACAATGGAAGGCCCCGGCGGTGCAGCAGGCGGCGCAGTGACGATGCCTCAGGATTCTTCAGCTGCTGCGGCAGCGGATCTGGTTCCGGCAGGCAGCAGCATGGATACCGCACAGCCTACCGGAGATGGTTCCGTACAGGTCGATCCGATCATCGGCTATGCACCGTTTGTCAATGCGGTCATGGTGCTTCCCTCCGGCATCCGCACGCTCGGCTTCAACTCCAACATGGATGTCTTTTCCTCACCCGAGGAAGGACTGACCGGCCTTTGGGCCCGTCTTGAGTACGGTATCGGCGACTGCTTCTACCGTGTTTTCACCAATGAGCACGGATGGTCCAAGTGGGCGATGAATGAGATGTATACTCCGAGTACCGGTGACGGTGCCAAGGTGCGCGCGATTCAGATGCGTATCAAAGGCCATACAAGAAATCTTTATGACCTTTACTATCGGGCCGTGCTGGATGACGGCACTGTCCTTGACTGGGCGCATGACGGTCAGGCGGCGGGCGCGATCGGTTCCGACCGGTATATCCAGGGATTCCAGATGACCATGTGGAGACATGGCATGGCTTTCAACCAGGGCACTTCCCGCCATCTGCTGACGACCGGCTCCTATGAGGGGATCCAGCGCGGCAGTGACGGACAGCTATACTATTCCACCTGGAACGGACAGCCGTTTACCGGATGGGCATATGATACCGACAACAACAAGTATTACTTCCAGGACAGTCACATCGTGACCGGCTGGCAGTATATCGACGGCTACAAGTACTACTTTGATTCGACCGGCCGTGTCGTAACCGACCTGGAGCCGATCATGGGACTGCCGGGTGATTATATCATCAAGGTCAACAAGGACATGAAGTGCATGACCGTGTACGCCAAGGATGGTGACAACGGCTATATCGTTCCCTTCAAGGTATTCCTGGTCACAATCGGCAGCGCGACGCCGACCGGCACGTTCAAGACCTACGAGCCGCACAGATGGAAGTTTATGCATGACGACATTTATGTCCAGTACCTGCTGCGTTATAAAGCAGGCGGATTCTGCATCCACTCGATCATTTACCAGGGTGCGCCCGATTCCTATCATCTGACGGCATCTACCTTCAACCAGCTCGGCAAGAACCAGTCAGACGGCTGCATTCGTCTGCTCTCCGGCGACGCCGCATGGATCTACAACAACTGCGGCGCGGGGACGGAAGTGACGATCTATATCGACGAATGGGTGATGGGACCCTTTGACCGTCCGGCGATCGAAAAGGGTATTCCGGATGACCAGAATTACGATCCGACCGATCCGGTCATCGTATCCTCACGCGGCGCCGATATGACAGCCTCCCAGGCAGCAGGTGCCGAGGCTGTGCAGGAAGCGGCATCCGGAAGCGCGGATATCATCGCGATCGATATTTCCGCACCGAACTGATAACAGCGTATACATATCCCTCCGAAGGGACTTCCTTTCGGAGGGATTTTCGGGTTTATGTCTGACCAGTCACAGATCAAAACAAGTGTCATAGCGGGCTTTTTCTGGAAGGCCATGGAAAGCGGAGGCGATCAGTTGATCACCTTCTTTATTTCGATTATCCTGGCCCGTTTGCTCGGACCGGAGAAATACGGCACGATGGCGATCATGCTGATCTTCATCGCCATTGCCCAGGTCATTATAACGAACGGATTCCAGACAGCTCTGATCCAGAAAAAGGAGGTCACGGACGAGGATGTGAGCTCGGTGTTCTGGGTCGGTCTCATCATTTCTGCTGTTTTATATTTCACCATCTTTGCGGCTGCGCCGGCGATCGCGGATTTCTTCGGAGATCCGGACATTGTGCTGATGCTGCGGGTCCTGTCGCTGATCCTGTTTTCCGGCTCGATCGTTTCTGTGGAGATCGCGATCATTGCCAGACAGATGAATTTCCGCCTTCAGTGTATCGGCACGATCCTGGCTGACCTGATCTCCGGCGCGCTCGGTATCCTGGCGGCATTCAAAGGGCTGGGAACCTGGGCGCTGGTCCTCCAGCAGCTGGTCAAGAATATCTGCCTGATGAGTTTCCTGCTTTGGCGGCTTCACTGGCGTCCCGCGCGCGTCCTTTCCGGCAAAAGTATCAGCAGCCTCTTTTCTTACGGGTGGAAGGTACTGGCTTCCGGCCTGATCGACACGATCTACACCAACCTGTATACCCCGTTTATTTCCCGTCTGTACAATGCCACGATGGTCGGTTATTATAATCGGGCCAACCAGTTCCCGCAGGTGATCGTCAATTCCATGGCACAAACGCTGCAGGCTGTGATGCTGCCTGCTTTTTCCAAGACACAGGATGAACAGGTGCGCGGACGGCAGATGCTGCGCAGAACGATCAAAATGTCCGGATTTCTGATGTTCCCGGCTATGTTCGGGATCGCTGCGGTCGCAGAAGCCATGGTGCGTATCCTTCTGGGGGAGGCATGGCTTCCCGCAGTACCGCTTCTCCGGCTTTGTGCACTGTCTTTCAGCGTATGGCATATGCATGTCGCCAACCTGCAGGCGATCAACGCCAACGGGCGCAGCGATATTTATCTGAAGCTGGAGATCATCAAGAAGATCGCCGGGTTTGCGGTATTACTCGGCAGCGTACGCTTCGGTGTGACCGGGATGATCCTGATGAAGGCTGTATGGGATTATATCTGCACACTGATCAATGGCTGGCCGAACCGCAGTATTCTTCATTACGGCCCTGCTGCCCAGTGGAAGGATACGATGCCCGAGTTTCTGGCAGCGGCTGCCATGGGACTTGCGGTCTATGCGCTGCAGCTCGTTTTAAGCGGCACCGGCGTCATAAGTCTGTCCACGGCAGGCCAGGCGCTCGTGATGATCGTGATCCAGATCGCTGCAGGCGTACTGATCTATCTTGGGGCCGCCGTCATTTTCCGGATGGAAAGTCTGCGGTATCTGATCGAGACAGCGAAGCTGTATCTGCACCGGCAATAATTCTTTTACGACCATAAACGATCGATAAGCGGACCATGAGCAATATATTCTTTCTGGAAAAACACGGCGATGCCAATATCTATATCAAGCGCGAGGACCTTCATCCGTTTTCCTTTGGAGGCAATAAGGTAAAGATCGCGCAGGAGCTGTTTGCGGATATGGAAGACCGCGGCTTTTCTTCCGTGATCTCCTTTGGTTCCCCGACTTCCAATATGAATCGCGCTGTCGCGCATATGGCAGCTTCAAAAGGGATCCCCTGTTATGTAGTGATGAAAAAGGATCCGGATGATCACGGCCCGTTTCTGCCGGACGGACCTGTGCCGATGAATGAGTATCTGGTCAGGATGAGCGGCGCCGAGGTGATCGAATGCGTTCCCGACAAGGTCCGCGAGACCATTGATACTGTGATCGCGCGCTCGGAAGGCAAGGGAGAGAAGCCCTATTACATCTATGGAGACAGTACGGGGCACGGAAACGAAGAAGTTCTCATGCGTGCCTACGGCAAGCAGTACTGGCCGATCCGGGAGTATGAGCGGGAGCAGGGAATCGATTTCCGGCATATTTTTCTGCCGGTCGGAACGGCTGCAACCATCAGTGGTCTGATCGCGAGCATCTCGGAGGGGTATGAAGTAGAAGATCCCGGAGTGCAGGTACACGGGATCTCTATTGCCCGTTCTGCCCCGGCTGTACGGGAAGCGATTGCTGCTTTCCTTTCTTCCTGCGGGTATGATACGGATCTCTGTTTTTCGATCGCCGATGTAACAGATGCATATCTGGGAGGCGGATACGGATCTTCATCCGGGGCACCGGGCAGCTGCAGCGCCGACCGAAAAGGCCATTGTCCCGAAGGCAGACGAAGCATCGGAGACCCCGAAACCGGGCCGGTCACGGCATTGATCCTTGATATGATGAGGCGGCACGGACTGCCGCTGGATCCTGTGTATACCGGGAAGGCGTTTTATGGAATGCTCCGGGAGATCGACCGGCTGAAGATCGGAGGAGATGTGCTTTTCATCCATACAGGCGGACTGCCGCTGTATATGGATCACCTCCGTTCCCTGTCAGCAGAATAAAAGAGGAATGAGCACAATGAAGACCGTGATCATGGCAGGCGGACGCGGGACCCGTATTTCCGCCTTGTTTCCGGATATCCCCAAACCCCTGATCCCGATCGGCGGAAAGCCGGTCCTGGAGTGGGAACTGATGTCTCTCAGGGACCAGGGATTTACAGATATCATTCTGACTGTTTCCCATATGCATGAGAAGATCCGCGAATACTTCGGTGATGGCAGCCGGCTGGGGATCTCTCTTGACTATTTTGTCGAGGAAACGCCGCTCGGTAATGCGGGCGCGCTGTTCAAACTGGGGCTCAGTGAAGATTTTCTTCTGCTCAATGCCGACGCTGTTTTTGACGTGGATTTCAACCGTCTTACCGCATACCATCAGCAGAAGGGCGGACTGGTCACACTCTTCACCCATCCGAATTCACACCCCTATGATTCCGGCGTGCTGATCACAGCAGAGGATGACAGCGTCGAGCGTTGGCTGACAAAGGAGGATATAAGGCCCCGTTATTATAAAAACTGTGTCAATGCCGGACTTCATGTGATCAGTCCCGAGGCACTCCGTATGAGTGGGATCGATCCGCTCAGCATCGGCAGGGAGGAAAACGGGAAGATCATCAAGGCCGACCTCGACCGGCAGATCCTGAAGCCGCTTTGCGGTACACACCGGATGTTCGCTTATGCTTCGCCGGAGTATGTCAGGGATATGGGAACGCCGGAGCGCTATCAGGCTGTATGCAGGGACTTTGAAGCGGGAAGGGTCGCGGCAAAGAATCTGAAAAATCTTCAGAAGGCGGTCTTTCTCGACAGGGATGGTACGATCAACCGTTATGTCGGGTTTTTGAGGGACATCGACGAGTTTGAACTGCTTCCGGGGACGACGGATGCGATCCGCAGCATCAATAACAGCGGATTTCTGGCTATTGTTGTGACCAATCAGCCCGTGATCGCCAGAGGGGAAGTGACGGTACCGCAGCTGCAGGAGATCCATAATAAGATGGAGACGCTTCTGGGTGCCGAGGGCGCGTATCTGGACGGCATCTATTACTGTCCTCATCACCCGCACAAAGGGTATGAGGGGGAGATACCGGAGCTTAAAATAGAATGTGCCTGCAGGAAACCAAAGCCCGGTATGCTGCTGCGGGCAGCAGCGGACTTCCACATTGATCTTGCGGCATCCTGGATGATCGGGGACGGTGAAAATGACATTCTGGCCGGTAAGGCGGCAGGATGCCGGACCGCCCTGATCGGCGAAGGCGCGTTCGGGCAGGAACTGACTGCCGGCTCCCTCAAAGAGGCGCTGGAGATGATCCCGGGACTTTGCGCGGACAATGCTCAGGATTGAAAAACACAACGGTCTGTGCTATCCTTATCCGTGATGAATATTCTTCTGACAAGTGCCGGAAGACGGACGTACATGGTAGACTATTTTAAAGAGGCTCTCCGGGGTGAGGGTCTTGTTTTTGTAGCCAATTCCGTTATGAGTCCCGCCATGTACCGGGGTGACGGTCATTTCCTGACACCTCTGATCTATCAGGAGGATTATATTCCGTTTTTGCTGGATCTTTGCCGGGAGAAGAAGATCGGCCTGCTTGTCTCTCTTTTTGATATCGATCTGCCGGTCCTGTCAGCTCACAGGGATGCCTTTGCGGCAGCAGGGACTACGGTCGCGGTGTCGGATCCGGAGACGCTTGCCTGCTGCAACGACAAGTTCCGCATGTTCCGCGTGCTGGGATCTGCGGGGATCCCTACGCCGCGGACCTGGCTGGATGCAGACGGGATCCTGGAAGCACTGCATAATGGGGAGACAGACTGGCCCCTGTATGTAAAGCCGCGTTTCGGAATGGGTTCTCTTGGGGTACTCAAAGCCCGCAGCGAGGAGGAGCTTCGTGCTGCCTTCAGCATGTGCGAAAATGAGATCGCGGAGACCTACCTCCGTTTCGAATCCGCAGCGGCTCCCGGACAGGCTGTCATCGCGCAGGAACAGTGTGCCGGGAATGAATACGGTCTGGATGTGATCAGTGATCTGCAGGGCCGGTATGTAACGACGATCGTACGCCGTAAAATGGGCATGCGTTCGGGTGAAACGGATGAAGCTGTGATCCTGGGTCCGCAGGACCCGGCATATGAAGTACTGCGGTCAGTCGGGGAACGGCTAGCGGCTTTGCTTCAGCCCAAAGGACTGATCGATGTGGATGTAATGATGGATGAGCGCCGTCTTGTGCCGTTTGTTATCGACATGAATGCCCGATTTGGCGGAGGATATCCCTTTTCCCACCTGGCAGGTGCCGACGTCCCGCGTGCCTATGTGCTGTGGATGCAGGGAAGGGATTCGGAAGCTGACGCTGCCTGCAGGGGCGCGGAGCCCGGCGTACATGGATTTAAGGATATCAGCATAATGCGGATGAAGACCGGGGGAGATTATGCCTGAAATGATCGGATCTTTTTCGGGAGAAAGAAAGAAAAACAGCGAAGTGCTGCTGGTGATCCCTGCATACAACGAGGCGGACAGCATAGAGCGCGTGGTCGATGAACTGATCCGCGATTATCCTGCTCTGGATTATGTCGTTGTGACGGACGGTCCGACCGATGGCACGGATATCATATGCCAGCGCAGAGGGTACAATGCTGTCCACCTGCCGAAAAACCTCGGTCTGGCCGGGTGTTTTCATAACGGCATGAAATATGCCTCTGAGATGGGATACCGTTTTGCTGTGCAGTTTGACGGTGACGGGCAGCATCGTCCGGAGTATATCGACGCGATGTACCGCAAGGCTCTGGAGGGCTATGACATCGTGATGGGATCCCGTTTCCTTCCTCTGGAGGAAGAAAACGGTCCGACCGGGAGCAGGGGGCGGAAGGAAAGCGGGTCGGAGATGAGCGGTATGAGGAGCCTTGGTTCCCGTCTGATCCGTATGGCGATCTTCTGGAAGACAGGCGTACGGGTGACGGACCCTACCTGTGGCCTCCGGATGTATGACAAGCGGATCATTGACATGTTCGCGCGGCGGACGGATCTGGCACCGGAACCGGACACGGTCTCTCTGCTGATCATGAAAGGCGCGAAGGTAGCGGAAGTACCTGTCCGCGTAGCGCAGCGGGAGAGCGGGGAATCCTACCTGAAACCGATGAATGCGATCCGTTACATGCGCCGTATGCTTGGTTCGATCCTTATGATGCGCACCAGACGGAGATCCGGCAGGGGGATCACCGAAGACTGACAGGAACCGATGGAGCAGGATGCAACACTGAAAAAGGACTATTTCTGGAATACACTGGGCAGTGCTGTTTACGCACTGTCTGCTGTTGTTCTCGCATTTCTTGCGATGCATTTCGCCGGTCCTGAAGAAGGCGGTATCTTCGGATTCGGCTTTTCCACCTTTGGACAGCAGATGTTCATTATTGCCTATTTCGGGATACGTCCGTTCCACATTACAGACGTTAAGCGGGAATATGCCTATGAAGATTACCGGAGACTCCGCATCCTGACGTCAGCGGTCGCAGTCGCTGCAGCTGCATCGTATCTTCTGCTGATGCGTCTCACCGGTCACTATCAGGCTCATAAAGCACTGGTGATCTTCATGCTGGCGCTTTATAAGGTCGCTGACGGCGTTGCGGATCTCTACGAATCCGAATGTCAGCGTTCCGGGAAACTCTGGCTGGGCGGGCAGGAACTGACTGTCCGGACCCTTCTGGCGGCAGGCGCATTTGCGGCTGTACTGGTCCTGACAGGCGGGCTGCTGGCAGCCGTTTCCGCGGCAGTCGCAGTCCATGCGGGTGTGATCCTGTTTTTCCGCGGATACCTGCGGCGGCATGTGCTTTTGCAGGAGGATGCACAGGCACCGGATCGCTCCGGCACTCCCC
>JAEEGL010869927.1_pt1 | contig 11109 bp, 6 predicted proteins | sample 9134231 | NCBI WGS metagenome assembly JAEEGL01 (sample SAMN16246548, study PRJNA631951) | gut metagenome | biome: gut microbiome; feature: rumen; material: fiber-attached | host: Bos | place: Iran: Karaj | collected 2018-10
ATCTTCTGCTTTGGAAAGGATGGTCGCCCAATCCCGACCATCCGTCTCGAAAACTATCGCGACGGTCTGGAGGACTATGCCTACCACTGCATCCTCCGCGAAGCCGTCCGACAAATGAAACTCGTGGAGCGCCGAAACGCCGAACAGTCCGCATGGCTTGCCGAGGCGGAAAAGGCGCTCGTCGTGCCAGACTCTCTTGTTCATTCCATGAGTGTCTTCTCTCACGACCCGCAATCAACAACCGCTTGGCGACTAAATCTCGCCAACCTAATAGAACGCAGCGGCTTCCACAATCTCGACCCATGGAAAGACTGCGGCTTCGCTGTCCGCGGATGGCGTGGAGTCGCCAAATAGGAAAACAATATATGAAGACACAACAGAACTCATCAACCATAACCAAACGCTCCTTGACAGCGGACGTCGCCGTCATCGGCGGCGGGCTCGCAGGACTTTGTGCGGCGGTCGCCGCTGCTCGTCATGGCGCAAACGTCATTCTCGTTCACGATAGACCGATGCTTGGCGGCAACGCATCAAGCGAATGCCGCGTCGGCATCCTCGGCGCAAAGGATGACGATTTGAAGGAGACTGGACTCCTTGAGGAAATGCAACTCGACAACTTTTACAGAAATCCACTCCTGCGATACACCGTCTGGGACGATGTCATGCTTTCGCTCGCAATCAGTGAACCGAAACTCAAACTTCTGCTCAACACATCCGTCAGGGACGTTGTAATGGACGGCACCAAAATAATATCTACAATTGCTTGGAATTCAACTGAATACACAGAATATGCCATTACGGCGAACATCTTCATAGACTGCTCTGGAGACGGCATCATGCGACTCTCTGGCGCAGAATTCCGAATCGGTCGCGAGGCCGTCTCTGAGTTCGGAGAAGACTATGTCATGGGCGGCGGAGACGACAAGACGATGGGCACCTCCCTCCTACTTCAACTCCGTCTCTGCGACACTCACCGACCATTCATTCCGCCACCATGGGCACATAAGTTCACCGACCGTGATTTCGAGATTCCCGAAGAGCAACTCCACGATGGTCTCATCCACTCCTTCAAGAAACCGTACCCAGATGACAACAACTTCTGGTGGATTGAGTTCGGCGGTAACCTTGACACAGTCGCCGACGCAAACGACATCCAAATAGAACTCAAAAAAATCGCCTATGGTGTCTGGGACTACATGAAGAACCATCCAGATGGCCGCTGCCGAAACTACGAACTCGACTGGATTGGAAGCCTCCCCTCCAAACGCGAAAGTTGCCGCTTCATCGGCGACCATCTCCTGACACAGCACGACATCATGGACGGCGGCATCTTCCCTGACGTTGTCTGCTATGGTGGCTGGACTTTTGACGAACTACATCCAGATTCCTTCTACTGCCACGGACGTATGAGCACCCACCACCACGCCCCCATCCCATTCGGCATCCCATACCGCTGTCTCTATTCGCGCAACATCACGAATCTAATGTTCGCGGGCCGCGACATATCATGCACGCACATCGGCCTCAGCACCGTCCGCGTCATGGCAACTTGCGCACTGCTAGGACAGGCGGCAGGCACTGCAGCCGCAATCGCCGTCTCGCATGGTTGCTCACCACGCGGAGTCTATGAGCATCACATAGCCGAACTCCAAGCGACTCTTGAGGACGATGACATCCTTCTCCCAAACCGCTGGCGCACACCGTCCGCACTCACGCAATCCGCACAAAGCAACGCTCCCATCCTCCAGAACGGCATCGACCGAAACTGGAAAGGAGAGGACAACGGCTGCTGGCTCGCCCCCAACGAGTTCGCTGAATACTCATGGGAGTCACCGCAGAACATATCAACAATACGTATTATCTTTGACTCCGTGCTCTCAAAGCGCGGCAAGCGCATGCCAAAACTTGAGGGACTCTCAGACTACCACGAGATGCCAGACGTCCTCACACGCGCATTCCATATAGATATATATAAGGACGGTACATGGCAAACAGTCCACTCTGAAACGGATGTCATCCACCGACTAGTGAGATTCAACATTCCGTCCGTCTCCACAACCAAACTCCGCCTCGTCATCGACGCAACATGGGGAGCATCCAAAGCCCACGTTTTCGCCATGGACATTGGCTGATCATAACGATTCAGGACAGTCTTAATGGAACAATGCAATGGCTAATTCAATAAATATTTATATTTTTATCATTTTGCTTTGTGGCATTGTCGTGCTTGGCAAGCCTGTCAAGACTCCCGAAAGCGAAGATGGGGCGCGAATTTGGGCAGAGGTGTTCCAAAACAAGCCAATTGTGTCTTTGGAGGACTCCCGCGTCCTTGTGAAGATGCCTCTTCTCTCGCCATTCGGTAAGAAGACGTCTTCCGCACGCGCCATGGGACTTGCGGACATTGTCATTGGCAAGTTCGGTTCGTACTCTATCAGAGATACAGTAACAGAAGAGGACTTGCTGAATCGGGCGCGGGAACTCAAGGGGGAAGAGCCGTCTTCCGATGAACAGAAGAAAATCCACAACCTTGCGAAAAGGCAGGAACTGTTCTTTTTTCTGAAGCATCCCAATTCTGGCAAGTTCTCCTTTCTCATCAAGGATGATGCCTACAATCTGCACCTTACTGTAAAAGGCGAAAAAACAATGGAAAAGGCGCTGGCAGCGATCGCACGTCAGAACGGCCTCTGCTGCAATTACAGCATGAGGGATGATTTGTCCGCAAAGGAACTGCGTCTGCTCCTGACTGGTGGCAATCCAGTCCTTCTTGAGGAGAAGAGGACAGGGAAATGGCTTATGGCCTTTGGAATGTACCGCGAAAATGGCAACGACTACGTATTTCTGAATGACGTAGAGAATACCACAGTCATTTCAAGCGGCCCTTCTCAAAACCAGGACGAAAGAGAGTCGCTATATCTCAATGTAATTAAAAGCCATGTCGCGACAACAAATTATTTTAGGGAAGAAAATATAACTTTTACAAAAGACATAATATCAAAAGTTGATATTTCCCTACCTCAATTTGGCTTTCTAGCAAGGCAGTATAATCCAACAGACTACTATGCGCATGTCACCACCTTTTGGCGCAAGTCCTTATGTGCTTGGGACAAAGATCTGCTCAAGATTTTGAAATGCAAACAAGAAACAAAAAACAACGCATCGCAAGCCAATGACGATTCAACTGATAGGAGCCTCTGGAATCGTTGTTTCTGTGACCTTTCCCGCAATAATGGAATTGATTCTGGCCTGGTGCCTGTTGTTCTGCACAAAATTGAAAATGCAACTCCTTTCTCCTCTTGCCTTTCCACCGTCATGTCGTCTCAGGACGAAAATGCCTGGAGGTGGACATTGACTGCAAACAAGATGTGGCTTGCCGTGCGCAGTGTTCCAGATAACGACTTGCTGATTCCGACTCAAAATGAACTTGACTCGTTGGTGGCCTTGGCACGGGAAAAAGAATTGAAATTCAAGAAGTGTTTTGAAGAATTTACTAGAAATAATTATAATGTTATTTCAAATGCCAATTCTGAAGATCGCAAGGTTTCTCCACACGACTCATCCAGAACAGCGGAATGGATCATTTTCCTTATTGACAATGCATCAACGCCTGAACAGGCCGTCGAAAAGTATGCCGCCAATTCTGGAAAGCGTGCCTTTCTCGAGGGCGGACGCCCTTTCCCATGGGAAATCTACCAGCGCGCCATCCTCCAGAAGATTCCTGTTTTGCTCCGCTATCCCCAAAAGGATGACTGGCGTATCGCCATAGGCTTTGTCAGTGACGCTGGACGCAAACTGCTGGTGACGGTGTCTCCATTGGACAACTGTAAGAATGAAGAGGCGCAATGCTCAATTGATTATGGAATCAATCTGCCAGACGGTGTTAGATTCGAGGAGTTTGACGAAAAAGCATTCATTCCCTATTTCATCCACAGATGCGAGCCTGATATAGCATCATGCAAGAACAAAATCAACGAAATCTTCAGCAACAATCACGATGCAAAGAAGATTCTATAGTTTTCATGTCTTGTGCGATGTATGTACAAATAAATGTTCCAAAAACAAATAAAAGCAATACTTATGGATACAAATAATTACTTCGAATCATTCTCAAGCCGTATTCAACCACCACTCTTTCCTGCGGAGGCACGGATTGGCTTTGTCGGCGACAGCCTGACGCGCATTGGCTTCTACCATCGTAACCTATGTTTGTTCTACGCCACACGCTACCCTTCCCGCAAGTTGTTTACAAAGAGTTTCGGCGTGTCGGGCAATACCGCCACTGGTTGCGTCTTGCGCTATGGTTGGGACATTGCCCCCTTCAAGGCTGATGTACTCACGATTAGCACAGGAGTCAATGACGCCTGCATCTGGCTATACGAGACAGACTCTCCTGACAAGGCAACTCTCGCCGCCCGCGAAAATGCGTTCAGGGAGCATGTGAAAAGCATGAGGCGTTTTATCAGCATGGCGAAGGAGAACGGCTCGCAAGTCATCGTCGTCTCCCCTGCCCTCTACGACCAGACGGCAGAGATGGAAGTGCCGAAACGAATTGGCGTCAATGACGTCCTGCGGCGCATGTTGGACAGCGACAGGAAAATAGCAGAGGCGTTTGGATGTCCCTTCATTGACATAAACACTCCGATGATGAAAATCAACGAATGGATGCAACAGAAGAATCCGTGTTACACTCTCGTCGGTCCCGACCGTGTCCATCCCAAAGAAGTCGGTCATCTCGTGATGGCGGTCGCCATATTGAAGGCGCAAGGTGTCACGCCTTTCGTCGGAGAAGTCAATTTGGACGCAAGGGCGCGCGAACATGTCATGACACGCAACTGTTCAATCTCGGACTTGCGCCTTGACGCGAATGGCGTTTCTTTCTGCTATCATGCAGGTTCCATCCCGTTCCCATTGACGCATGAACAGTCGCAAATCGCAGAATTCTTTGATTTCCAGTATGATATGAATGGCGAGTTCATTCGAGTCTCAAATCTGCCGCAAGGGAAATACAGATTATCAATCGACGACATGCCTGTAGCAACGCTTTCCGCCCACAAATTGGCGGAAGGCATCAATCTGTCCACACTGCAAACGCCACAACTAAAACAGGCAAATCTTGTGCGCAAGTTGATTGAAAAGCGTCATCTGCTTGGTCAGAAACTACTAATCCGTTCCCTCCTAAAACAGCAGTTCTTTCCAGACAAGGATGATATGTCTTGGAAAGCAGAAAGAAAAATTCTTAAAAACGCTTTAGAAAAACTCGGCACCGACACCATCTGGGACAGATTCCGCGCCCAAAACATCCGTGAATATCTTAAAATCGGTGCCCGACGTTCACTTTTGGAGGAGAAATACTCCTCCATGACCGATGAAATCTACAAACTGAACAATCCAGTTCCCCATGTCATCAAACTCAAACGCATGATGTGAGAAACGATGAATTGTATCGGAGTGCACTCAAGAGTTATACTTCTATATATGGTCAGACTCCTGTCGAAGCCAAGAAACCGCCGTCAACAGGAACCGTGATGCCAGTGACAAATACGGCCTTGTCATCATCCAAAAGCCATTCCACGCATCCCAGAAGTTCCTTAGCCTCTCCAAAACGCTGCAATGGAGTGTGTTGCATCACATTCTTTCCACGCTGAGAAAGACCGCCATCTGGCGTTCGCAGATATTTCACGCTACGCTCATTGACGAAGAAGCCTGGAGCGACAGCATTGACGCGAATGTTGGCGGGAGCATAATAGTTGGCAAGCCATTGTGTAAAATTGAAAATGGCCGCTTTGCTCATGGCGTATGCCGCCACGCGGGTCAGTGGACGGTAGGTGTTCATTGAGGCAAAGTTCAAAATACTGCCGCCACCATCCTTTGCCATCTGTGCTCCCCAAATGCGGGATGGAATCACGGTGCCCAACGTGTTGATTTTCAAAACACTTTCAAAGGCAGCCATATCCAAATCAATGAAACCGCGTTCCCCTTCCTCAAGAGAGCCATCCAACTCACGTGAATCAAACTGTGTAAGCGTGGTCATGGCATTGATATTATTGCCACCCGCACCATTGACCAGAATGTGGCAAAGCCCCCAATCAGACGATACTTTCTCAGCAATCTCCTTCATGCGGTGCTCATCGGTCACGTCCCCTGCTTCTACACGGCAAACGCCACCTACTTTCGAAATCGCCTCGGCGGTCTTTTCCAATTTGGCGGCTGTCCGTCCTATCAGCACCACTTTGACACCTTTCTCAGCCAAAAAGACGGCTATCTCCGAACACAGAGTTCCACCTGCCCCTGTCACTACCGCTATCCGATTGTTCCATTCCATTTTACATTCCTTTTTGTTCTATAGTTTTAAAAACGACTTCTTCAGAGTTGCAACACAGACTTGGCGTTCTCATAGCAAAGTTGCCTGGACAATTGCGCGAGGCGTTCAAAATCGTCAGGCATCTCGCCCGAAGAGACTTTGCTTGCAAGCCACGCAGAAAGCACACGCCTATAATAATCATGCCTGACAAACGAAAGGATGCTGCGGGAATCCGTGGTCATACCGTTGAAGACAGAAAGCACACCGTATGCAGAGGTTATCTCGAAGCAATCACGCATTCCATGTATATGGTCGCATAGCCACCAAGCGGGACCGAGTTGAACATTTCCACGCACACCGTCGCCAGGGAAAGAGCCTGCCAGTGCCGCCAACGCCGCATGGTCAACAGGATTCAATGTGTAGAGAATGGTTCTTGGAAGACCGAATGGCGATGACTCCAAATCATTGAGAAGCGCACTGATGGAGGCTATGTCGCAGGAATGTCCGATGCCTGCATAACCGCCCGCAGGTCCCGCCTCACGACGCAACCGCTCGCTGGTCTGGCGAAGAGCCCCGATGTGGAGTTGGAGAATCCAGCCGCGACGCGCATACTCCTGCCCTAACAGCCGCAACATTGCGGAGGCCGTGCCGACCCCAGATTGAGCGTTGGCAAGGATTTCCTTGTCATTTCCAGCGTCAGGCTGATAGCGGAAGCCAGCGTCCAAAGCATGGTCCGCAATTCGGCATCCTGCCTCATGGAAGGTGTCAAGACGCGAAGAAAGATTTGCCAGCATCTCAGGCGTGGGGGCAAGGAGGTTGTCTCCGCGCAGAGAAGGCACAAGGCGAAACTTCTTCCCTGCAAGAGCTCTGAACTCCTGAAAAGGCTCAAGGGAGTCCTGAATAGTGCAGCATGGTGCGGCATATTCGATGTTGAAACGTTCAAGAATGGGAAACGTTCGATATTCAGGCGTGGATAGCAACTCACAAGTGCGCTTCCAAATGGATTCCGCAGTTTTAGGCGTCAACTCTTCTTCAATGCCAAAAACTTGTAAGAGTTCCAGGCGTGTCCAATGCCACAGCGGATTCCCTAGCAGTTTCGGAGCCGTCTGCGCCCAAGCAAGAAACTTCTCCTTAGGTGAAGCATCGCCTGTAATGAGTGCTTCACGCACACCGCAAATTCTCATAGCGCGGTGCTTATAGGGGTCCGAAGCCACCCACAATTCGGTCAAGTCACGGTATTGGCGGTTGGTGACAATGTCCTTCACTGGCAGATGATTATGGAAATCGATTATAGGAAGACCACTGACTTCCCCATAAATCAGTCTCGATAGTTCCGTTTTGAGAAGCGGCACTGCCTTGTCAATTGCATTTACCATGTTGTTCATATTTCAATATCCGTGCTGGTTATAGAGTTTATTTATCCACGGGAACAAGAATCCGTGGATTTCGGATCCAAAGGCTGAGCCTATGGCCAACGGGTCTTGCCTCAATGAACAGGCGAGTGGCCGCAGCCTTGCCTTTGACATCATCCAGGAGAATTCTGCGCGGCTCCCACGTGGTGAGCGGCTGTGCAAATTCAATACGCTCAGCCCCTAGAACTATAGCGCAACTGTCAAAATCATTCTCCACTCTATCCTGAACTGATTTTACTTCAAACTCAATCGCGTATGCATTCACAAGTGCATTCTCAGTAAGTTGTATTTCAGGCGAGAGGAGAAGTTCCTTTGCGGAGCCATTCCATACGGCATTGAATCTAAGCGCCTTTCCTGCCTCGTCAAAGGTGGCGGCAAACGAGTCCGCCGTATCTCTCCGCCGCCAGTTCTCTGTTTTAAGAAGACTGTCCAAAGGCACGTATCTGTAATTGGCGAGAAGATGTCCTGTTAGGCTGACTGGCATCGTGAAACGAGATGACCTCTTGCCATTGAAGACTCCAGTCATCGAAAGGCGGGAATCGAAAGTCCTGCCATTGAAAGAGGGTGTGTAAACGGCATCAAACTCCGCCTTTCCCATAGGCGGAAGGTTGATTTCGGAAGGAGCGCCATCCAGTGTGCCGCCCTCTACATCAATGTGTCCATTCTTCGCAACTGCATCAAGATTCCAGACTTGTATCCTCAGCCTCCCGCTCTTCTTGAGCATTTCAGCAGTGGATTTGCGGTTGATGACCTTGAAGTCTTCTTTGTCAGTATCGGCCCTTAAGATTATTCTGAGATCCTCTTCGTCCGTTGGCTTATAGATGATTCTGCGTCCTCTGGGATATGGCTTTATGTCTGCTTCAAATCCTTTAAGGCCACAAATGTATGACGGAAATCTAGTGGCATGCAATCTGGCCTCGTTCCCTTTGACATCAATTACGGACGGCGTCCCGACCATGTCCGCCGCAGGATAACGGCCATCAGGCAGTCTTAGCGAGAAATCCATGCCGTTGTCGGAGTCAATTGTAAGGCCAGAGCCATGACTTGTATCCACGTTGGAAAGCGCCCAATACACGATTGTCTGAGAACCATCAGGCTGATTGAACAAATAGGCCTTCACACCGTCGCAAATGTTCATTTCGCCTGCAATTAGAGCGGTTCCAAGCCTTGAAGTCATCGTTGAGAACGTCGCATACGAAGGCTTGACGCTACCGTCTGGGCGAATGATACCCCAGTCCTTTGCGCCATTAGCGACGGTCTCCGCACCAAACATGTAATAATAGTTTCTCGCCAATCCGTTCATCATCAGCGCAATCTGAGCCTTTGGATAGAACTCGGCAATTAGCAGTTCCTGCTCTGGAGAGTGGGCCTTAAAGCCATCCACAATGCTTGCCGCGAGAGAATTGCCTTCAAGGTTTGTGCCGCATTCGGTCAGCCAGACCTCCCAATCGGGTCTCCCGACATCAGAAAGCATCTTATGTATCTTGCTGAAAAGCGACGTGTAGCCTGCGATTGGAAAGTAGGTGTGAAAGTTCGCGAAATCGCTGAACTTTGCGGCATCATTCTCAAACATCGTATAGACATACGGACTTGTGGGACCTATGCATATCGCGCCGAAAGTGACGGGAACATTTTCACGGCCTGCCTTAAAGCCAAGATAGGCGGCCTTCAATGCGGAGGCATAGTCCCAAGCGGCCTCTGGAGAGAAAAGGCTAAGGTCCTGCTCGTTCCAGAACTCCCAGTCGCCCATGCGTTCTCCGAAAGTCTCCGAACAGCATTTGCAGTAATCATATAACGCGGCAAGGTTGCGCGGGAGCCTTTGGATTTTGTCCGCCCATGGCGCTGCATCGTGGAACATGCCAGAAACCGCAAGCCCTCGTTCGCGGCACAGCGTGGCGTTCTCAAGATACTTTCCGAAGGATGGGGGCACATCGGCCTTTGGCTGTGTTTCAGACCAGAACATCCTCTCGCGGATGAAATGGAATCCAGCCCAGTTTGCAAGGTCTGCAACTAGACGGTAGGTGTCGCCATCATACCATGGGCAATGAAAATGTCCAGGAGCCGCCACCCAACTCAATGCCGCGTCAACAGCAAAAAATGAATCATCCAAACGACGCTTTGGCTTGACGATCACCGTGAAAGAGTAATCCCTGAGCTTCAGTTCTGAGTCGTTGTCTGTCCTTATGACATAATAGCCAGGCTTCTGCGGAGGCAGAACGAGAGGTGAATTGCCATCTTCTGGCCAGCCTCCCTCAAGAAGTGTGTTTCCACGCCAGTCAAGCAACGAGTATCTCAGATTGGGAAGTACTCTCGGAGCGCGAAAATCGTGGCTTGCCCCCTCGAAAAACACAGTCGCTGGCGCCGAAGTGGAAATGGAAGGCGCCAATCTCCTCCCATGCAGCATATCATCAGCTGAGTATGCTGACACAAAGGCAAATGCAAGCCAAAACAAAAAGAGTCTTTTCATAAACAACTTCACGAAGATTCAGTTCCCATGACAAACAGTCTTGTAATATATTTATTGATTGAAGTTAGGCAAATAGGCGCGATTCATTTGTCTATCGGCATTCTCATTCAATTTTGTTTGTCAAGGCCTGAGAGTCACGGTGTCGAAACGCCAATCGCCATCTCTTTGCGGAATGGCGACGGTAAGCCGAAGTTCCTGCCGCCATGGGTTATTCATCTCCGCAGAGAAACCATTGTCGTTTGTGAGGAATACAGTCAATTCAGTTCCTGCATAATGACCATCCGAAACGATTGGAAACGGAAGTGGTTTTACAGGCATAGGAACTATTCGTAACACACGACAGCCGTGCGGCGGAATATCTGAGGCGCGAACTTCATCTCCTGCGTCAAAGATGCCCAGAACCTGCTGGCTGTCCGCATCCGAAACGACAAATTTGTCAGACGCACATTTCGGAACTATCTTAGATGTCAGACGTATTATGCAATATACAGTTTTATCGGTGGTGTTGATTTGTGAATAGACGCTGAATCCGTCAGGATTGCCAGGCTTTGCGGAAATATGTGTGATGAATTTTTCAGGGCATCGGCAGTTGAAAGGGTCCAGCAAGGATGCAACACATCCTGCGGCGGGAGCGACCTTGCGAATCATCTGCAGACGCGAGTCATCAAGAGTTCGGCAATTCTCGCCAAATGCAACAGTACCGCCCGCAAGGAATTGATGCAGGACCATTGTCCGCGCCTCGTCATCATTCATGTCGCCTAAAGAGAGCGTCCCATATGGAGTGTCGTCAAGAAGTTTACGAGATAGACGAATGGCGATGGCGTCAGGGTCATTGAACCGCCATGCTCCCATCCACGCCCGAAGCATAGTCTGCCGAATACGATGCCAAGAGGGGGTTGGATTGTCGGACTGCCAGCGAGCGTATGTGTCAT
>JAEEGL010997348.1_pt1 | contig 11109 bp, 12 predicted proteins | sample 9134231 | NCBI WGS metagenome assembly JAEEGL01 (sample SAMN16246548, study PRJNA631951) | gut metagenome | biome: gut microbiome; feature: rumen; material: fiber-attached | host: Bos | place: Iran: Karaj | collected 2018-10
AGCATAAAGCTGGTGTAAGCATTAAGTAGGATGAAAATTGTATTGTAGATTTCACACTCGGAATATATAATGGAGAAACAGAATTCGCAGCGATTTCTGGAATCACTATAGAGGAATAAGATATAAATTATATGAAATACAAAGCAATAGCCCTTGATTTAGACGGTACTCTTTTAAACAGCAAAAAGGAGATTAGCCGAAGAAACAAAGAAATTATTAAAAAGGCAGCCAAGGCCGGAGTTAAAATTATTTTGGCTTCAGGCCGTCCAGTTCCTGGTATTGTAAATATTGCAAAGCAGTTACAGCTGCATGAAGTAGGTGGATATATTCTTGCCTACAACGGTGGCATGATAATTGATTGCAAAACAGGGGATGTTATCCGCAGAGAGACCATTCCTGAAAAATATTATGCTGATATCGTACACTGTGCTAGGAAATATGATATAGCCACACTTACTTATGATTCCAATGGCATCATTACTAATGACGAGAATGATGAGCATGTGCAGCTAGAATCAAGGATTAACAATATACCTATTAGACAGGTGTTTCACCTAGAAGAGGAAGCACAGCTTGATCCACCAGTTAAATTCTTGTGTGTAGGCGACCACAAGGCTCTGAAAAATGTTCAGGCAAAGCTTGAGGAGAAACTTAATGGCGCTGTTAACATTTTCTTTTCAGAACCTTTCTTTTTGGAGATTACTCCTCAGGGAATCGAAAAGGCATCTTCACTTGAGATATTGCTTAATGAGCTTGGTTTGGAAAGAAAGTCGTTGATTGCCTGCGGCGATGGTTATAACGATATTCCAATGATGCGCTATGCAGGACTATCTGTTGCCATGGCAAATGCTCAAGATGAAACAAAAGAGTGGGCAGATTTCATCGCACCATCCAACGACGAGGATGGAGTTGCGGTGGCAATAGAAAAATATTGTGAAATATAATCAAAAAAATGGACTCTGGAATAACCAGAGTCCTTGTTTTTGTTAATTAAGATTTCCATAAACCGTGAAGATTGCAGTAAGCATAGGCTGCAACTACTTCATCATCATCGGTTAACATGAACTCAGCACATGGCTTTGCGCCAGGCTCTAAAACCTTTCTCTGAGCACCCTGTTTTGTCTCAAGAGCAATCCACTCGATGAAATGCTCAGGAGCCATTGGATGTTCTACAGAACCAACAGTAACAGTAACCTTGTTGCCTTCTACTGTGCAAACAGGTACGTGCTTCTCAACAGCGCCGTCTGATGTGCCAGGGACAAGCTCTGTCATTTTTTGTCCGCAGCATGTCATAGGAGCGCCAGACTCTTTGATCATGCCTACGAAGTTTCCGCAAACTTTACAAACAAAAAATTTCATAAAAAACCTCCTTTTACATAAATGTAAACCCCAATTAAATTACAAATACATACATGTATTTTACCATAGCAATATTGGTAAAACTACAATTTCATATTTTCTTTACAATTATTGTTTGCAAACTATTTGTAGCGCCTTTTTGAGTTGTTTAATTCAGGTAACTAGTTTAATATTATTACAGCACAAAACATTGGGGGATAATGCATATGAGACCGATACTTAAAAACAAGTTGTATCTCTATTTGACAGAATTTTTCGCGGGAATGTCTGTTATGGCAGTGGAATTGGGGGCCAGCAGATTGCTAGCGCCATATTTTAGTTCGTCACAGATTGTTTGGACTATAATTATCGGAACAATTATGATTGCCATGGCACTTGGAAATTTATATGGTGGCAGAGCAGCTGACAGGGATCCTAACCCGGACAAGCTCTACAGTAGGATAATTATAGCAGCAGTTTGGATTGCCGCCATTCCTGTTGTTGGAAAATATATAATTATCGGCATTTCGGCTCTATTGATTTTTACCGTCAGCAATAATTTCTTAGTTATCGCAGGCTTCGTTGCCTGTATGGTAATATTCGTATTTCCGTTATTTTTACTTGGAACAGTAACACCTTCCTTAGTGAAATTTTCCGTGGACAGCCTAGATGACAGCGGAAGCGTAGTGGGTAAGCTTAATGCCAGCAACACCATTGGAAGTATAATCGGTACCTTTGTTCCAACATTTATTAGTATTCCAGCTGTTGGTACCGCAGTTTCGTTTCTGATCTTTGCAGGCATATTATTGTTGCTTTGTATTGTCTATTTCATTAGTCCAAAAGTAAATTTTATGGAGGTCAAGAAGGTTCATTTTAGCATTGTGCTATTTATAGTCTGCTGTCTTCTTGGCCACGATAATAGCTTTGCTTTTTGGCAGACTGACCTTACTTATGAGGGAGAATCCATCTACAATTATTTACAGGTAAAAGAAAATGATAATCAGGTGATTCTTTCTACCAACGTTTTATTTGGTACGCAATCTGTTTATCAGAAGGAAAAGGGGCCTACAGGATTTTACTATGACCATGCCATGGCTGCAGTTTATATGGGAGCAAAATCCGATTCTCAGGAACCTACCAAAATACTAGTTTTAGGAAATGGTTCCGGAACTTACGCTATTCAGTGCAAACGATACTTCGATAATGTAGAAGTTACTGGTGTGGAAATTGACCAGAAAATCACGGATTTGGCTCACGAATATTTTTCATTGCCAGAGGATGTTCCGGTGGTGACCTACGATGGGCGCGCTTATTTAAATGTTATTGATGAAAAATATGACGTGATTATGGTGGATGCATATCAGGACATAACAATTCCATTTCAGATGTCTAGCGTGGAGTTTTTTACTCTTGTAAAGGAACATCTAACTGATAATGGAGTGATGGTGGTCAACCTCAACATGCGAAGTGACAAGGCTGACAATATTAACTATTATATTGCAGACACCATTGGCCAGGTTTTCCCAAACATTATGACTTCAAATGTTCAGGGAAATACAAATAGGATTCTCTATGCCAGCATGAATGATGACATGTTAGCTAAATTAAACGCAGGTGTGGACTCAGAGCAGGATGAGGATTTGCTGTACATGATGTCAAAGGTACAGCAGAACATTGTATCCTATGAGCCGGGAAATTTGATTTTGACAGACGATAAAGCACCGGTTGAATTGCTGGGGATGGAAATAATTGATGAACTCATAACAAATGAAGTAGAATATTATAAGAGAATATACAAGGAAGAGGGCTTAGAAGGCCTACTAACTTTAATTTAAATAAAGGTGAGAATATGAAAACAGCATTAATTACAGGAGCAACTTCTGGTATTGGAAAGGAGTTCGCTTTACAACTGGCAAACAGAGGATATCGATTAATCATTTGCGGCAGACGCGTGGAGAGATTAGAAGAGTTAAAATCTCAGGTGTCTGTTCCTGTGGAGATTATCCAGGTGGACCTTAGCAAGAAAAAGGAATGCTTCGGCCTGATTGAGCAGTTAAAAGAAGAGAATATTGATGTTTTTATAAATAATGCAGGCTTTGGATTGGCAGGCTCATTTTTAGAGACAGACATTAAAAGAGAAGTTTCAATGATAAAGGTAAATGATGTGGCTATGCACATTTTATTTAAAGGGATGCTTCAAAATATGCAGGAGGCTGGCGAGGGACACATTATTAATGTGGCATCATCGGCAGGACTATTGCCTGGGGGACCTTATATGGCAGGCTACTATGCTTCAAAGGCCTATATGGTGAGCTTGACACGCGCTGTGGCAGTAGAATTAAAGGAAATTGGCAGCAAGGTTAGAGTTAGCGCTTTGTGCCCAGGACCTGTAGATACTGAGTTTAATGAGAATGCCGACGTTGTTTTTGCATTAAAGGGCATTAGCGCAAAGCAATGTGTAACCGAGGCATTAAAGGGCATGGATAGGAATAAATTGATTATTGTACCTTCATTTAGAATGAAGCTGGCAACAACATTTTCTCATTTAGTTCCATATCCAATTCTCGTAAAGCTAACGGGAAGACAGCAAAAGAAAAAGTTAGGATAATATGTTATGAATATTTTGATTACAAATGATGATGGAATAGAGTCTGATGGAATTATCAGACTGGCTAGAGCAGCCAAAGAATTTGGCGATGTTTGGGTGGTAGCACCTGAAAGCCAAAGAAGTGCAGCCAGCCACAGCATTAGCTTGCATAATCCAATTTCAGTTTATCCATGTGAGGATTTTCCTGTGGATGGGGTTCATGCCTATTATTGCAGCGGAACTCCTGGAGATTGTGTACGTGTGGGTTCTCTAAGTGTTATGCCAGAGCGTCCTGAGGTGGTTTTGTCAGGTATCAATTTTGGCTACAACGTGGCTAGCGATATCCAATATTCCGCCACAGCAGGAGCAGCTTTCGAGGCAGCATTTCAAGGTTATCACGCAATTGCCTTGTCAGAGGGCTGCCGCAATCATTCCGTAACTGACAAATACGTAAAACAAATTCTAAAGAAATTGCTTTCAGAGCCACTTCCAGAGGGACACATTCACAACGTGAATTTCCCAGACTGCGAGCTAGGAGATTGCAAGGGTATTCTCTACGACAGAGCTGTTTCTAAGGGAATGTTTTACAAGGATCACTACAATGTAGTAGAGGAGCTAGAAAATGGCGGAGTTAGCTACATGGTAGAGGGCGTTTACACACCGGAGGCTGAGGATGGAACTGATTACTCAGCAATTCTTAACAACTATGTTTCTGTAGGTGTGGTAAATAATATAGGTTATTGATAGATACAAACCGTTTTGATATAATTATTCTAGTTTTTCTATGATTTTAGGAGGCAGATATGGCAGAAAACAAGAATTTTGTTATAAATGTTAAAGGCTCTGACGGAGTTAATATTTCTGAGGAGGTTGTTGGTATCATCGCTGGACTTGGTGCAGTAGAGGTAGATGGCGTTGATTCATTAGCTGGCAATCTTACAGCAGAGACTATTTCAAAGGCTGGCGCAGGCAAGCTTGCAAAGGCTATAAAGGTTGTTGACAATGATCCTGGCAAAATCATCGTTAGATTAGCTATCAATATGAAGTATGGCTACGAGATTCCAAAGGTATCTGGTCAGGTTCAGGAGAAAGTTAAGCAGGCTGTTGAGACTATGACAGGACTTGAGGTTACTTCAGTAGATATTCGTATCGCTACTGTTAGTGTTATATCTTCTAATAACTAGTCAGCCGTTATTTATTTTTTATGCAAAATAATGTATAATTATGGGGTGCTATTTTGGAATAGCACCCTATATTAGTCTTTAAAATCCATATTTTTTTAGGAGTATAATAAATGAATAGACATGAAATAAGAAAAGAAGTTTTCAAGGCAGTTTTCATGAATGAATTTCATGACACCGAGGAAATGGATAATGTGATTTGCACCTTCTTAGCAGGCCGTGATGGAGCTGAGGAAGAAGACCTTGCAAAGAACAACAAATCAGAAGAGGACGAAGCTTACATCAAATCAAAGTCAGAGGACATTATTTCAAAGCTTCAGGAAATCGACGAAATGATTAACAAATCTGTTGATGGCTGGAAAACTACTCGTATGGCAAAGGTAGATTTGACACTTATCCGTTTAGCTTTGTATGAGATCAAGTTTGAGAATATTCCTGTTGGTGTTGCCATCAATGAAGCAGTTTCTTTGGCTGACGAGTTTGGTACAGACAGCTCAGCTGGTTTTGTTAACGGTGCACTTGCGAAGCTTGTATAATGAACAAAAATGTTTATAGCGTATCAGAAGTAAATACATACATCGAGCGAATGTTCAAGGATGATTTTATGCTTGGAAACCTTTCCCTTACCGGAGAGGTTTCCAATTGTAAATATAATCATACTGGGCATATTTATTTTACCCTTAAGGACGAGAATTCAGCTATTTCTTGCGCTATGTGGGCTAGCAAGAGATACAAAGGTCTGAAATTCCAAATGAAAGACGGCGATAAAGTCGTTGTTACTGGCTCCGTTGGAATCTACACCAAAACAGGTTCTTATCAGGTGTACGCTAATGAAATTGAGTTGGCTGGTGTAGGTGATTTGTACCAGAGGTTCGAGGCGCTAAAGCTCGAGCTAGAGGAAAAGGGCATGTTTGACCCTATGTACAAAAAGCCTCTTCCTACTCACGCTATGAAAATAGGTGTTGTTACAGCCTCAACAGGTGCGGCTGTTCACGACATTATTCGAGTATCCAAAACTAGGAATCCTTTTGTGCAGATTATCCTTTATCCAGCTCAGGTTCAGGGTGAGGCAGCTGCCCCTTCCATAGTTGAGGGTATACAGCAGCTTGATGCCATGGGGCTTGATGTAATCATAGTTGGTAGAGGCGGTGGTTCCATTGAGGATTTGTGGGCCTTCAATGAGGAAATCGTTGCAAGAGCTATTTTTAATGCACAGACACCTATTATTTCTGCAGTTGGTCACGAGACGGATTTTACCATTGCAGATTTTGTGGCGGACAGGAGAGCGGCTACACCTTCACAGGCAGCAGAGTATGCTAACTTTGTTTTTGATGATTTCATTAATCAATTAGATAGATATTCGGACAAACTTAACAGAGCCTTCGATTACAAGCTTGATTATGTTTCAGAGCGAATTAACAATTTACGTTTACGATTACAGTTACTTCGTCCAGAAAACAAAATCAAAGCAAACGAAGAGCGTTTGGCCCAGCTTACCATTAGACTTCAAAATCTAATGCAGGCCAAAATTGATAGATATGAAAATAGATTGATTTCTATTTCCGGACGACTTGATGGTCTTTCACCAGCGAAAAAGTTAGCCTCTGGATTTGGTTACATAACAGATGCTACAGGCAGTCCTGTTGATACTATCAAACAAATTAAAATCGGTGATGATATTACAGTTCGTATGAAGGATGGCACTTTCGTCAGCCAGATTACCGACATTTTAGAATAGAATCCACCATAGGAGCAGGTTATGGCAGAAAACAAAGAAAACACAATCGAAGAGAGCTTTGAAGCAATCGAAGAAATTATCACTAAGCTTGAGGCAGGGGATATTTCACTAGATGATTCATTTGCTTTATACAAGGCAGGAATGGAAGAGCTTAAAAATGCCAATGCCAAAATTGACCAGACAAAAAAGGCAGTTATGGCCATCAATAAAGATGGTAGTTTAGATGTTTTTGAAGGGGATGAGTAGCGATGGATATTAAGAATGAACTTGCTGTCAGAGCAGAGTCTGCAGAGGACGTTGTTTGCAGATTTTTACCGGATGTTGAGGGCTTCCAGGGCATGGTATTTGATGCCATGGTGTACAGCGTAACCGCTGGAGGTAAACGACTTCGTCCGATTCTTATGAACGAGACTTATGTCATGTTTGGTGGTAACACTGAGGTGATAGAGCCTTTTATGGCAGCCATAGAGATGATTCATACATATTCTCTTGTGCATGATGATTTGCCTGCCATGGACAACGACATGCTCAGACGTGGTAAACCAACCACCCACGCTGCTTATGGCGAGGCAATGGGAGTTCTCACCGGCGATGCACTTTTGAATTACGCTTTTGAGACAGCGCTTGATGCTTACGATGCCCCAAATGCTGATCCTTCTACCATCACCACGGCCATGAGAATACTTGCCAGAAAAGCTGGCGTATTTGGTATGATTGGCGGCCAGGTAGTTGATGTAGAGGCTGAGAAAAAGCAGATGGAAGTCACAGAAGATATGCTTCATTTCATCTACGAGCTTAAGACTGGTGCATTGATTGAAGCTTCCATGATGATAGGCGCCGCACTTGCTGGTGCCAGTGAGAAAGAAATCGAACAGATTGAATCTGTTGCATCTAAAATCGGCATGGCTTTCCAGATTCAGGATGACATTCTTGATGTAGAAGGCGATGAGGCAGTACTTGGCAAGCCTGTTGGCTCCGACGAAAGAAATCACAAGGTTACATATGTCACCTTTGCTGGTATAGATAAATCAAAACAAGAGGTAAAACGTCTTACTGACGAGGCGATTAAAGAATTAAACTCTATTCCATACAAAAACGAATTTTTGGCAGAGCTTCTTAATTACCTTGTTTACAGAGACAACTAGGAAGAGATATGGTTCTTGAGAAAATAAAGCAACCAAATGATATAAAGAATTTAACTGATGAAGAGCTAAAGCAGCTACCTTCTGAGATTAGAGAATTTTTAATTGATCACTTGTCTAAAACAGGTGGTCATTTAGCATCTAATTTAGGTACTGTTGAGCTTACAATGGCTCTTCATTTATTACTTGATTTGCCAAAGGATAAACTTGTTTGGGACGTAGGTCATCAGGCTTACACACACAAGATTCTCACTGGCAGAGCAGACGAGTTTGATCATTTGAGACAATACGGCGGCATTAGTGGTTTCCCAAAACGTGGAGAGAGCGACTGTGACAGCTTTGATACAGGACATAGTTCTACTTCACTTTCTGCAGCTTTAGGATATTGCATGGCTAGAGATTTGCAGGGCGAGGATTACAAAGTTGTTGCTGTTATAGGCGATGGCGCTCTTACAGGTGGACTTGCATACGAGGCCCTAAACAATGCATCACGACTTAAAAAGTCAAATTTTCTTATTGTTTTAAATGATAACGAAATGTCTATTTCTAAAAATGTAGGCGGTATGTCTACTAACTTAGAGAGACTTAGAACTAGTTCGAAGTATTTAGGACTTAAAAATAACGTTCTTTCATCATTAGAGTCTTGGCCTAACGGAGAGAGAATCATTCGTAAAATCCGCAGCACCAAAAACGGAATCAAATCATTAATGGTTCCGAATATGGTCTTCGAGGATTTGGGAATCATGTACTTGGGCCCTGTTGATGGTCACAATGTAAAGGCCATGGTGGATACCTTCAAAATGGCAATGAACATTAGCGGCCCTGTTATTGTTCACGTTATTACCAAAAAGGGAAATGGCTACGAGCCAGCCGAGAGACATCCATCACGTTTCCACGGTACAGATATTTTTGAAATCGAGACAGGATTACCACAGCGCAGCAATAATCCGGGATACACTGATGTTTTCTCTACTGTTATGAGAAAAATGGGAGATAGAAATCCTGAGGTTGTTGCCATTACAGCGGCTATGGCAGAGGGAGCAGGATTAAAACGATTCCGAAATATGTTCCCTGATAGATTCTTTGACGTAGGTATCGCCGAAGAGCACGCAGTGACTTTCGCTGCAGGACTTGCACTTGGTGGTAGAGTTCCAGTGTTTGCTGTTTACTCATCATTTTTACAGCGAGCTTATGATCAGATACTTGAGGATGTTTGCTTGCAGAATCTTCATGTGATATTTGCCATAGATAGAGCCGGACTTGTTGGTGCAGATGGAAGCACACATCAGGGTATTTTTGATGTTTCCTTCCTTACAGCTATGCCAAATATGACAGTTATGGCTCCAAAGAACAAATGGGAGCTTTCTGATATGATGAAGTTTGCCGTAGCTTATGATGGACCAATTGCCATTAGATACCCTAGAGGTGAGGCATATTGCGGTCTCAAGGAGCACAGAGCAGAAATTGAGCTTGGCAAAGCAGAAGAAATCAAACCAGGTAAAAAGGTTATGCTTTTAGCCCTTGGTTCTATGGTTAAAAAAGCCGAAGAGGTTGAGGCACAGCTACAGCAGCACGGTATAGATGCTGGTATCTGTAATGCTAGATTTGCAAAGCCATTAGACGAGACTTATCTAAATAGCCTTATTAATGATTATGACTTGATTGTCACCATGGAAGAAAATGTTCTTACAGGTGGCTTTGGACAGCAGGTTCAGACATACCTTGTGGACCAGGGCTACAAAGGCCAGGTTCTCAAAATTGCTGTTCCTGACGAATTTGTTCAGCATGGCAGCGTCACATTATTGTTCAAGGAATTGAGAATGGACGCTGATTCAATCACTGAACGTATTTTAGAAGTATTATAGGAAGAAAAATGAAAGAAAGACTTGATATTGTATTAGTAGATAGAGGTTTTGCCCCATCTAGAGAAAAAGCAAAAACTATGATTATGGAGGGCAATGTTTTCGTAAAAGGCAATCGCGAAGACAAAGCCGGCACCAAAATAGATGTTGATGCAGATATTGAAATTCACGGTCAGCAGCTTAAATATGTTAGCCGTGGCGGATTAAAGCTTGAAAAGGCCATGACCCATTTTGATATTTCTCTTGATGGCAAGGTTTGTATGGACATAGGCGCTTCTACGGGTGGTTTCACAGATTGCATGCTTCAAAATGGCGCTGTGAAGGTTTTCTCTGTTGATGTTGGTTATGGTCAGTTTGCATGGAAGCTTCGTCAGGATCCACGAGTTGTTTGCATGGAGAAAACTAACATCCGTTATGTGACTCCAGAGGACATAGGAGAGAGACTTGATTTCGCATCAGTAGATGTTTCATTTATCAGCCTGACAAAGGTACTTGGCCCAGCTAAGGCACTTTTAGCTGATGACGCTGAGATGGTGTGCCTCATCAAACCACAATTTGAAGCAGGCAGAGAAAAGGTTGGTAAAAAGGGCGTTGTTCGTGATCCAAAGGTTCACGAGGAAGTTATTAATACAATCATAGATTTCGTTAAAGAGATTGGTTTTTATGTTCTTCATTTGGAGTTTTCTCCAATCAAAGGACCAGAAGGTAATATTGAATACTTGATACATATTTCTACACTAGATAAACAGGGGGAAGCTATTGATGTTGCTGCAACTGTGGCAGCGGCTCACGGCAGCTTAGACAAATAATGAAAAACTTTTTAATTGTAGCAAGGTCATTTAGCGATTTACATGAAAAATACATCAACATAATCAGGGACTACATCAAAGCCCACGGTGGCATGTGCGTTCTTGATTTGGACACTTGCCCTGATAGCTCAGAGGCGGTGGTTTCTGTTGATGATAATATTGAATGCATTATCACTGTTGGTGGCGATGGCACAGTAGTACGAGTTGCCCAAAACGTCACTAATCGCAAGGTTCCTATTGTTGGTCTGAATTGTGGTCATCTAGGATACCTTTGTGATATGACAGTAGAAAATGTGGAGCATTGCCTAGATCAGCTTCTCAATGATAATTACAAAATTGACGAGAGAATGATGTTAGAGGGCGCATGCTCAAATGACCCAGCCAACAATTTTAGAGCTTTAAATGATATTGTTGTTGCATCAGAAGCCTCTGGCTTGTATGTGCTTAATACA
>JAEEGL011335315.1_pt1 | contig 11109 bp, 8 predicted proteins | sample 9134231 | NCBI WGS metagenome assembly JAEEGL01 (sample SAMN16246548, study PRJNA631951) | gut metagenome | biome: gut microbiome; feature: rumen; material: fiber-attached | host: Bos | place: Iran: Karaj | collected 2018-10
AACTCCGTCATGGCCTCCTGGATGAAGCGGTTGGTGATGGCCTTCTTCGTCTGGTTCTCATAGGAGGTGCGGGTGGAGAAGCAGTTGGTGACCAGGATGAGACAGTCCTGGATGTCGTTGAAGGTGACCTTGCTTTCGTTCTTCTGGTACTTCCCCTGCTTCCGCAGCAGAGCGTCGATGGCGGAGACGAAGGCGCTGCGCACGGCCTTCTCCGGCGCGCCGCCGTACTCCAGGAAGGAGGAGTTGTGGTAGTACTCGATCAGGTTCCGTTTGTTGGAGAAGCAGAAGGCCGCCGAGAGCTTCACCTTGTACTCCGGCATATCCTCCCGGTCCCGGCCCCGGCGCTCGGCCTCGATATACTCCGGCAGAGTCAGCCCTTCCTCCCCCGCCAGCTCCGCCACATAGTCCCGGATGCCGTTTTCATAGAAGTACTCCGTCTCCCGGAAGCTCCCCTTCTCCCCCTCCAGCCGCAGCCGGAAGGTAACGCCGGAGTTCACCACCGCCTGCTTTTTCAGCACGTCCTGAAAATACTCCGGGGGAATGGCGACGTCGGTGAACACCTCCAGGTCCGGCTTCCAGCGGATGCGGGAGCCGGTGCGCTTCTTGCTGTACTCCTCGGACTTCAGGCCGCCGATGTTCTCGCCCTTTTCAAAGTGGAGGTCGTACTTCTTCCCGTCCCGCCAGACGGTCACATCCATGTACTCCGAGGAGTACTGGGTGGCGCAGGAGCCCAGGCCGTTGAGGCCCAGGGAATACTCGTAGTTGTCGCCGCTCTCGTTATCGTACTTCCCTCCGGCGTAGAGCTCGCAGAAGACCAGCTCCCAGTTATAGCGCCCTTCGGCACTGTTGTAGTCCACGGGGCAGCCCCGGCCGAAATCCTCCACCTCGATGGAGCCGTCCCGGTAGCTGGTGAGGATGATCTCCTTCCCGTAGCCCTCCTTGGCCTCGTCGATGGAGTTGGACAGAATCTAGAAAACCGCGTGCTCGCAGCCCTCCAGCCCGTCGGAGCCGAAGATGACCCCCGGCCGCTTGCGGACCCGGTCGGCCCCCTTCAGGGAGGAGATGCTCTCGTTTCCGTATTCTTTCGCTTGTTTTTTTGCCATAGCTTTCCTTTCCGGCCGCGCCGGACTCTCCTTATTTCCGCTTATTCCTTCTGCAGCAGCAGACCTACGCCGTCCAGCCCATAGACCTTGGCGGGCATGGGAAAGGGCGGCTCCCGGGGCTCCAGCTTTCCGATCAGCGCAGCGTCCACGCAGCGCAGGAGCCGGTCCAGGATCTCCGGCTCCTGGGGCATGGGCCCGTGGGCCGGGTAGATGCGATCGTAGTATTCCGCCTGGCGCTGCAGCCGCTCCAGGCTGGCCCGGAAGGCGTAGAGGCTCCGCTCCCGGCCGAACATGAAGATAGGGGAGGCGGCCACGGTGTCCCCGCTGAAGAGATAGCGCCGCTCCTCATCCAGCAGGGCGATGCTTCCGCAGGTGTGGCCGGGGACCAGCAACACCTCCACCCAGCGGTCTCCCAGATAGACCCTCGCGTTGTCCGGAAGGGGCAGGTGGGGCTTGCCGGGGTTCCGCTCCTCGAAGGAGGCGAATTCAGCAGGATGCAGATAGGGCGGATCGAACTGATCGTTGCAGCCGGTATGGTCCCCGTCGGCGTGGGTGTTCACCAGCATGACGGGTTTATTTGTGAGGGAATCCACCACACTTCTGAGGTCCCCGGCCCCGTTGCCGGTGTCGATGAGCATAGCCCGCTCGGAGCCGGCCAGCAGGTAAGAGCGCACCATGCCCTCCTCGATGGCCCAGGTGCTCTCGTCGATTTGTACGACCTGATAAGCGTCCATTGAAAACTCCTATTCTTTCACCAGGAAAGGCAACCTGCTCTCCTTCGTAACTCCGTCCAGGGTCAGGCGCATCGTCACGGTGCCCAGGCCGGGCTTTATGGCCCGAACCTTGCCGTTCTCCGCCTTAAGCACGCTCTCGTCCGAGCTCACGAGGACCGCGCTCTCCGCGGAGACGCGCCGGGCGTCCAGGAGCGTGGCGGTGAGGGACAGAGGGGCAGTCTCCCCCGCCTTCAGGACCCGGCGGGCGCAGCGAAGGGTCACGGCGCTGAGGGGCGCGGACCACTTCCCGCTGAGGAAGATCTTCTCCCCGGCCTTCTCCGCGTCCATCCCGGCGGAGGAGCCCAGCCACAGGTACCACTCCCCTTCCGGGACCCGGTACTGCTTTCCGGGGGTGTTCCAGACCTTCAGCTCGCAGAGGGGGAGGCGCAGGGTCACGCGTTTTCTCTCTCCCGGCTTCAGGGTGACCTTCGTGAAGGCGGCGAGCTTCCGGTAGGCCTGGTTCTGCCAGAGGCCCAGCTTCTTCGCGTAGAGCTGCACCACCTCGGCCGCCTCCAGGCTCCCCTTGTTTTCCAGGGTCACGGAGGCCTCCAGGGTATCGTTGGGGGAGAAAGCCGTCCCGTTCAGTTCAAAGTCGGAGTAGGCGATCTCGCTGTAGCCCAGGCCGTGGCCGAAGGGGAAGAGCGGCGTCCCCAGCCAGTACTGGTAGGTCCTCCCCATCTGATTCGGCGTATCCAGGGGCCGGATGCCGTAGTCCGCGATGTGGGGCAGCTCTTCGTCAGCGTTGTACCAGGTTTCTGAGCTCCGGCCGGAGGGGCTGACCAGGCCGAAGAGGACCCTGGCGATGGCCTCTCCCTGGCTCTCCCCGGCGTAGGCCGCCCAGAGCACCGCCGGGACCGTGCGCAAAAACTCGCCGGTGACGGGGCCGGAGGTGATGAGCACCACGGCCACGCCGGGGTTGACGCTCTGCAACTCCCGGATCTTCTCATCCTGTTCGTAGGGCAGGGCCAGGGTGGCCCGGTCCCGGCCCTCGCTGGTGACGCTGGGGTCTGTCCCGGCGACGACGATCACCGCGTCGGCCTCCTTCGCCTTTTGAAGGGCCTCGGCCCAGAGGGTCTTTTCGTTCTTCCCCAGGTCCGGGTCCTCCACGGGATGCCGGGGCTCCGGAGGCGGAAGCTGGGCCCGCTCCGCCCTTCTGGCGGCCAGGGCCCGGTTCAGCTCCTTCACCGGCTCCGGCGTCCGGGCGTCGAAGTACTCGTCCATGCCGAGGCCGGCTTCCTGAGCGGCCCGTTCCAGCACCGGGAAGCGGTTCTCTCCGCCCTCCATGGGCTTGTCCAAAATCTGCCAGCCCTTGGCGTAGTCCACCGTGAAGCCCAGTTTTTCTCCCAGCTCACGGATGCCCTTCAGGGGCGGGACGGAGACCCGGGTATCGGCGTAGCCCCCGATGGAGTAGCTGCCAAGCTGGCGGTAGATGGCGTTGGGCCCCACCACCAGCAGCTTCTTCCCGCCGCCCTGGAGAGGCAGGAGGCCGCCGTCGTTTTTCAGCAGGGTCAGGGAGGCTTCCGCCGCCTTCAGGGCCGTGGCGGCGTGGGCCTCGCTGCAAATGTCCTTCTCTCCGAAGCCATGCCAGGGAAGTTTTTCCTTTTCGTCGAACTCGCCCAGGCGGAAGCGGGCGGTAAAGGCGTGGACGAGGGCCCTGTCCAGGGCTTCCTCCGTGGTCAGCCCCTCCTCCAGGGCGGTCTTCAGCCAGACCTTATAGTCGTTGCCGCAGCAGATGTCCGTCCCGGCGTTCAGGGCCAGGGCGGCCCCCTCCTGCATGGTGGAGGCGTAGAAGTGGCCCCGGGGCTGACCCCACATCAGATTGTAGTTGGGGCCGATGTCCCCCACCGCCCCGTCGTCGGAGACCACATAGCCGTCGAAGCCCCACTCGTCCCGCAGGATGTCCTGCAGAAGGTGCTCGTTCACGCTGCATGGGACGCCGGAGATGCGATTGTAGGCGGTCATCACCGACTGGGCCCCGCCCTCCCGGAAGCAGCTTTCAAAAACCGGAAGGAAGTACTCCCGCAGGGTCGCCTCGTCCAGGTTGGAGGAGGCGGAGTTGCGGTTGTACTCCGAATTGTTGGCGGCGAAGTGCTTGGGAGTGGAGATGGCCTTCAGGTACTTCCCGTCCTCTCCCTGGATCCCCCGGACGTAGGCGGCGGCCAGACGTCCCGCCAGCAGCGGGTCCTCCCCGAAGGCCTCGTCGTTCCGGCCCCAGCGGGGGTCGCGCCCCATGTTCACGGTGGGGCACCAGTAGTCAAGTTCCTTGCCGTAGAGGTTATACAGGGCCCGCATCTCGTCGGAGATGGCGGAGGAGACCTCCTGTACCAGCGCCGGATCCCAGGTGTTGGCCATGGCCAGGCAGACCGGGAAGGAGCTGGCCTCCGCGAAGGGGGAGAACACGGGGATCACGCCGTGGGAGGCCTCGTTCCACCAGGTCCAGGCCCGGATGCCCAGCCGGGGGATGGCCGGAGCGTCAAAGGAGAGCTGGCTGATCTTCTCTTCCAGGGTCATGCGGGAAACCAGGTCCAGGGCCCGCTCTTCAAAGGACCGGGCGGTGTTTTTATACTCTTCCATGCGATTCCTTCCCTTCGGTATTATTTTTCAAAAGAATCTGGTAATTCTTCAAAATTGTGGTATAGTGGTCCTGTCCTTTTTGGGCAAGAACACCATACGGAGGTGCCCTATGGAACAAAAGCTGAAATATCTGTCCCTGCCGGAGCTTCTGAAGCATTCCGACGGGTCGCCCGTCACCGGGGAGACCTGGCCGAAGCGCCGGGGCGAGATCCTTTACGAGCTGCAGCAATACGCCTACGGCTTCCTTCCGCCGGAGCCCCTGACGGTGCGGGAAAAGGCCCGGGTGGGCTACGATTCCGGCTGGGGCATGGACGGAAAAGCCCATACCCGGGTGGAGCTCATCGAGCTGGAGCTCATCTATCCCGGCGGGATCTTCTCCTTCCCCTTCAAGCTGATCAGGCCCCTGGACGTGGAGAAGCCAGCCCTGCTCATCACCATCGGCATGTCCCTGGACGGGATCTTCGCCGCCCTGCCGCCGGAGGGCTTCGTGCAGAACGGCATCGCCGTGGCGGCGCTCTCCACGAGCGACATTACCGCGGACGCCCCCCCCTTTGACGACGGGATCTGCAAGGTCCTCTGGCCGGAAGGCCACGGCGGGGACGACGCCGGAAAGCTCCTCATCTGGGGAAGGTGCATGGGCTATGTGAAGGATCTGCTCCTCTCCTCCGGGAAATACGACGAGGAACGGGTGGGCTGCGTGGGCTGCTCCCGCTTCGGCAAGACCGCCATGGTGGCGGGGGCCTTCGACGAGGGCTTCTCCCATGTGATCTCCGTCTGCTCCGGCACCGGCGGCGCCAGCCTCCTGCGGGGGAAGATCGGCGAGACCATCGAAAACATCACCGGGAACTACGGCTACTGGTTCAACGACGCCTTCAAGTCCTATGCGGGGAGCGAGGACACGCTGCCCCTGGACGCCCATTTCCTGGCCGCCGCCGTCGCCCCCCGGAAGCTCCTGATCTGCTCCGCCTACGAGGACTTCTGGTGCGACCCCTTCCACGAATACCTCACCTGCATCGCCGCCTCCCCCGCCTGGGAGATCCAGGGCTGCAAGGGCTTCATCTACCCCGAGCCCAAGGGCCAGGCCCCCGGCCCCCGCTACGCCAAGATCGGCGAGACCATGTTTGAGGGGGAGATCTGCTATTCCCTCCGGGCCGGCGGCCACGGCATGCCCCCCGAGGACTGGGAGGTCACTTCCCGCTTCCTGCTGGAGCGGTAAGCCCAGCGTTATACTCCCTGAGCGCGTCCATCATGGCGGCGAGGTTTTCTCCGGGCATTCCCGGCGAGGCCCCGCCGCCCGCTGACAGAAGGAGGCTGCACCCCTCCGGCTTCTCCCGGAGCAGGGCGAGGGACGCGGCGCGTATTTTCTCCGGCGTCCCCCTGGTCAGCAGGTCCAAAGGCGGCAGAGTGCCCAGAATGGCCACGGAGGACCCCAGCTTTTCATAAGCCTCTGCCAGATCCGCCTGGTAGGAAAAATTGAAGAGGTTCACCCCCAGGTCGGCCAGATAGGGAAAGGTGGTATACCGGTTCCCGAAATTGTCGTTGTGGAACATCTTCACCGGGACGCTGAAATGATCGAAGATGCGCTTCAGCCGGGGCTGGGCAAATTCCAGGTATTCCTCCTCGCTGAAAAAGCCGCAGAGGTCGTCCAGTACCAGGATGCCGCCCACGTCCCCCGCCGCCTCCGCCTGGGCCTCCAGCCAGCGGATCACCAGCTCGGTGGTCTTGTCCAGCAGCTTGTGTACCCGCTCCGGCTCCGTCTTCACGGCCACGCAGAGCTCCGGAATGGTCATGAGGAAGCCCGCCACGTTCAGCGGCCCCCGGGAGGCCACCAGGCGCATCCTCCTGCCCCGCTCCTCCAGAGGCCCCCGCAGGAGACGGATCTTGGAGAGGGCCAGGGGCATCAGCCCGTCCCGACGGGGATCGGGAACGGCGAGGCCGTCCAGCTGCTCCAGATCCTCCGAAGACGTAATGAGGTGGCCGATGGCCACGGTCTGATCCCGGTAAAAATGGAGGGCGCAGCCGAAGGCGGAGGGCTCGGCGGCCATGCCGAACTCCACCCAGTCCCCCGGAAACAGGAGGAGACCGGGGAAGTCGCTCCGGAGCTTATCCTGGCAGGCAAGCCAGATCTCCGGGTCGGAATAATAGTCGACGGTGTCCACGCCGCAGTAGCCGGGGATCCAGGGGCTGTCCACGATGAGGCCCGCGTTCACCCGCTCCGGCGTTTTGCCGGATACGCAGGCCAGAACCTGAGCCCACTCCCGTTCCGTCATCGGTCTTCTCCTTATAAAGCACAAGATATAGTATTATTATTGTACAGGTTCCCCCCACAATTTGCAACTGAAAAGAAGTGTTTTTTATGGATTATTCTCTCCTTTGGCTGGACTGGAAGCACAGGGAGGGGCTTCCTCCCTACACCGAAACGCTCTGCGGCGAAGTTAAGACCGGAGAGGGCAAAACGGCGCTCCGGGAGCTGACTGCCGGACTTCAGGCCATGCGCGGGCGAGCGAGCGCGCTCGGCTCCCAAAAGGAACGCCCCTGCCTGCGGCTGGAGGAACTGGAGGCAGACGGCGAGGGCTTCTCCCTCTCCCGGGAGGGCGAGGGGATGTGCCTCCGGGGCGGCGGGAAGGGACTGCTCTACGGGGCCTTCTACCTTCTGCGGCGTCTGGCCCTGGGGGAGGACTTCCCGGAAAAGACGAGCTCCCCCGCCTGGCCCATCCGGATGCTGGACCACTGGGACAACGCAGACGGGAGCATCGAGCGGGGCTATTCCGGCCGCTCCTTCTTCTTCCGGGAGGGGGAGCCGGTGTGCACGGCGAGGACCCGTGACTACGCCCGGCTCCTGGCCTCCTGCGGGCTCAACGGGAGCTGCATCAACAACGTGAACGTCAAGGGAAACGCCCTGCACCTCCTGAGCGGCAGATATAACAGGGAACTGCGGGAGATCGCCGCCTGCCTGGGGGAGTACGGCGTAGCTCTTTGGCTCTCCGTCAGCTTTTCCGCCCCCATGGAGCTGGGGGGCCTCCCTACGGCGGACCCGTTGGACGAGAGGGTCCGGACCTGGTGGCGGGATACCTGTGCCTCCCTTTTCGCAGCCATTCCCGACCTGGCGGGCTTCCTGGTAAAGGCGGATTCCGAAGGACGTCCCGGCCCCCACACCTACGGACGCAGCCACGCCCAGGGGGCCAATATGCTGGCCGAGGCCGTAGAACCCCACGGCGGGAAGATCCTCTGGCGCTGCTTCGTCTACAACTGCACCCAGGACTGGCGGGACACAAAGACCGACCGGGCCAGGGCCCAGTGCGACACTTTCGCGCCCCTGGACGGGCAGTTCCGGGATAATGTCTATCTCCAGGCAAAGAACGGGCCGGTGGACTTCCAGATCCGGGAGCCGGTCTCCCCTCTCCTGGGGAGGCTCCCTCACACGAACAGCCTCCTGGAATTCCAGCTGGCCCAGGAGTACACGGGCCAGCAGAGGCACGTCTGCTATCTGCCCACCATGTTCCGGGAGGTGCTGGATCTCCGGCTCCGGCACCGGGAGGAGCGGGATACCGTTGCCGAGAGCATCCGGGCAGTCGCGGCGGTGAGCAACACGGGGGACGACTATAACTGGACCGGGCACGACCTGGCGGCGGCCAACCTCTTCGGCTTCGGTCTCCTGAGCTGGGACCCCCAGGCCGACCCGGCGGAGATCGCAAGGGAGTGGAGCGTCCTCACCTTCGGGGACGACCCTTCCGTCACGGAGGCCGTCTGCTCCATCCTGCTGGGTTCCAGAGAGACCTACGAAAAATATACGGTCCCCCTGGGCATCGGCTGGATGTGCGTCCCCGGCGTCCACTACGGCCCTTGCCCGGAGGGCTACGAGTACGACCGCTGGGGCACCTACCACCGGGCCACCTGCCGGGCCATCGGCGTGGAACGGGGGCCGGAGGGGACGGGGTACACCGAGCAGTACGCCCCCGCCCTGGCCGAACTGTACCGGGATGTGGAGACCTGCCCGGAGGAGCTCCTTCTCTTCTTCCACCGGGTCCCCTACAGCCACCGGATGAAGGACGGGCGAACCCTCCTGCAGCGGATCTATGACGACCACTTCGAAGGCTATGAGGAGGCGGAAGGGATGGCCCGGGCCTGGGACGCCCTGGAGGGCAGGGTGCCGGAGGAAGTGTTCCGCCGGGTGCGGGAGCGCTTCCGGGAACAGCTCCGAAGTGCCAAAGAGTGGCGGGACGTCATCAACTCCTGGTTCTACCGCCTGACGGAGATCCCGGACGAAAAGGGGCGGACGCTGTACCTTTGAAAAATGCTTTCCGGGAAGCGCCGCGGCGCTTCCCGGAATCGTTCAGCTTTCCAGGCCTGTATAGATCAGATCCCGCAATTTCGGATGGATCTCGTCGAAGACCGGCCCCATTTCCAGCACGTGCTGGACGTAAAAAGCGCTGAGATGGTTTTGGGGATCGGCGATGCAGTAGGCCCCGGCGGCCCCGTCCCAGCCGAATTCCCCCACGGGGCTGCGGCTCCCGTCCGTCTGGTCCAGCCTGGTGCGTACCCCCAGGCCGTAGCCGTAGCTTTTCAGGCGGCCCCAGCGGAGTTCAAAGCCCCGGAGCCGGGAGCCGGTGATGCGGTCCTCCCGCATAAGGTCGATGGTCTCCGGCTTCAAAAGCGGATACCCGTCCCGCCCCAGGCCGCCGCCAGCCAGCGCCTCCGGCAGGAGGACGTAGTCCGAGAGGGTGCTGCACAGCCCCGCGCCGCCGGAATCGTAGTCCGGAGAAAAGCAGAACATGTTGCTTCCGTCGGTGAGCTCCGGAGGCCTGTGCTTCCCCCGCCAGCGGTACTGGGGCGCGAAGCGGGCCTTCAGTGCCTCGTCCGGATGGAAGACCGTGTCCCTCATCCCCAGGGGATCGGTGATCTCCCGCCGGATCAGCTCGGCGTAGCGAAGGCCGGTGACCGCCTCCATGACCCCGGCCAGAACGTCGTGGCAGAGGCTGTAGAGGTAGGTGTCCCCCGGCTCGTCCACCAGGGGCATTTTGGCGATCCGGCGGACGATGCCCCGGGTGCTGCGATCCTTCGCTTCTGTGATCGCCGGGTCCATGATGTTGTAGGTCAGGCCGCCGCACATGCAGGCAAGCTGCTCCAGAGTCAGGGGCTTCGTCGCCCGTCTCCGCTCTCCGGCCTCGTTCACGATCTCCAGCTCCGCGTATTCCGGCAAATAGTCGGAGACCCGGTCCTCCAGCCTGAGCTTCCCCTGCTCCAGCAGACGGCAGAACATGACGGCGGTGAAGAGCTTGGTGGCGGAGTAGAGCCAGTAAACGTCCTCCGGCGTACTGTTTTGGCAGCTCTCAAAAACCGTCTCCCGGCCCACCCGGACCGTCAGGCCGCAGGAAGGCACCTTCCAATCTTCCTCAAGGCGTTCCAGGTAGTTTTTCAGTTCCGTAAAGTCCATGACACACCCTCTTTCCTTAGTGAAAGGCGTCCCCGAAGGCCGCAGCCTCGGGGGCGCCGGTTTTATTTCGCGTACATCATGCCCAGGATGCGGTTGGAGAGGGCCGCAGGCAGGAGCTTGAAGACCAGGGCCAGGAAGCCGTAGCCAAAGCCCACCGTATACAGGGGGGCCACCCTCTTCTTTCCCGCCAGGCGGGCCACCAGAGCGCCCACCCGGTCCGGGCTCATGCCGTCCCGCTCGTCCTTTTCCATCTTCTCCACGCTCCGGGCGATGGCGCCGCCGTAGACGTCGTCCCCGGCAGGGTTCTTCTGCCGAAGGTCCGTAAAGCTGGTTCTGGTGTCGCCGGGCATGACGGCGGCCACGGAGATCCCGAAGCGCCGCACCTCATTGGCAAGGGCCATAGTGTAGCTGTTGATCCCCGCCTTGGAAACGGAATACCAAAGCTGGAAGGGAATGGGCGTCAGCCCCGCGAAGGAAGAGACGTTCAGGATCCTGCCGCTCCCCTGCTTCCGCATCTGGGGCAGGACGGCCCGGCACATCCGCGCCGTCCCGAAGAGGTTCACCCGCACCTGGGCCTCCGCCTCCCCCTCCGGGGTGAACTCCGCTGCCCCGGAGATGCCGAAGCCGGCGCAGTTCACCAGCAGGTCCAGCCGGGAGCATTTTCCCAGGACGGTATCCAGAGCGAGGGCACAGTCCTCCGGCAGGGTCACATCCCCCCGGATGTGCTCGAAGCCCTCCGGCCCCTCCGCGCGGCGGGAGAGGGTGAACACCCGCCAGCCCCCGGCGCGCAGCGCCCTGGCGCAGCTGAGGCCGATGCCGCTGCTCCCCCCGGTGACCAGGGCGATCCGCGCTTCATTCATAGATATCGCCGACGACCTTTTTCATGATGTCCATGGCCTCGTCCAGGAGCTCTTTTGTGTGGGTCGCCATCAGGCTGCAGCGCAGCATGCAGCCGTCCGCCGGGGCGGCGGGAGGCAGGACCGTGTTCACATACACCCCGTTGTCATAGAGCTCCGTGGCCTTTTTCAGGGTAACGATGGCGTCGTAAGTAAAGATGGGGACGATGGGAGTGATCCCCTCCCGGATGCGCATGCCCCTGGCCTTCAGCCCCTCCCGCATATAGTCGCTGAGCTCCCGCAGGTGGGTGACCCGCTCCGGCTCCTTCTCCAGCTTCCGCAGGGCCGCCAGGGCCACCGCGCAGGAGGCGGGGGTGATGGAGGCGGCG
>JAEEGL012667725.1_pt1 | contig 11109 bp, 13 predicted proteins | sample 9134231 | NCBI WGS metagenome assembly JAEEGL01 (sample SAMN16246548, study PRJNA631951) | gut metagenome | biome: gut microbiome; feature: rumen; material: fiber-attached | host: Bos | place: Iran: Karaj | collected 2018-10
ATCACCACAATATTGACAGCAGCAAAAATACGGAAGATGAAGATACTAAATTTCCTTATACCACTCATCTGTTTTTGTTGCTACTTTCAAACAGGAACTGCTTTTCCTCTTTTGTCAGGCTGGCATAACCATTTTTGCGGATTTTGTCGAGGATACGGTCGATTTCCTCCTCTGTAGCCTTTTTGTCGGCATTATAGTTCCAGTCGGCATTACGCGAACCATCTGAAGTATTGCCAGAATCTTTTGGCTTGCGTTGTTTCCATTTTTTCTTCAGATTTCCAAAGATATCCCCACCAGAACCACCAATACTACCTTCGGCCGAAGGATGCTTTTTCCAATATAAAATCAGCAGGAATCCGAACAACATACCCCCGAGGTGTGCGAAATGAGCCACGCCATCACCCTTTGTGCCAAGAGCCATGAAGAGTTCCAAAACCACATAAATCATAACAAACCACTTGGCCTTGATAGGAACAGGCAGAGGGAAGATAAAGACGCGTTCCTCTGGAAATAGCATTCCAAAAGCCAACAAGATAGCATAGATGGCACCAGAGGCACCAACTGTAGTCCAGGCATTGAGATTAATTGCATCTGTTTCAGTAACCAATGAGATCATCGAAAAGAAACCTATGCCAGATGGCTGCATCATATAAAGCTCCACATATTGTACGATTTCTTGAACAATCCCTGCTCCGATTCCGCACAAAATGTAATAAAAAAGGAACTTTTTTGCACCCCATACACGCTCAACTACGCAACCGAACATCCACAGTGCAAACATGTTGAAGAATAAATGCATCCATCCACCGTGCATAAACATATATGTGAATAATTGATAGATGGCAAAATCCTTAGCCAAGAAAAAATGCAAGCCCAAAACCTCGCCGAGATCTACACTTTTTTCCAAAAGGACACATGCCAAAAATCCCAAAACATTTATTATCAGCAAGTTTTTTGTAACTATTGGAATACTACGCATATAAAAATTCTATTTTACTAAAAAACACGGCAAAATTACTAAAAATCTTCTTTATTACACACAAAATCAGTGCCATACACCACTTTTTTTGAGTTTTTACTCATTTTTTTCCATTTTTTGTTTGTTTTATGAAATGATTAATCTATATTTGCCAAAAATTCATAAAGAAAATTCAAATTCACTATTTTTAATTAAAAAAGTTATGAACAAATCAGAATTAATCGACCAAATCGCAGCAAAAGCTGGATTGACAAAAGTTGATGCTAAAAAGGCATTGGACGCTACCACAGAGGTTATCAAAGAAGCTCTCGTAGCAGGTGACAAAGTTGCTCTCATTGGTTTTGGTACATTCAGTGTTGGCGTACGCGCTGCTCGTGAGGGTATCAACCCCCGTGACAAGAATGTGAAGATTCAGATTCCTGAGAAGAAGGTTGCTAAATTCAAGGCTGGTGCTGAACTGGCTGACGCCCTGAAATAATTTGTAATAAAAATTCTGAATATAAAAATCAGGCTCACACTATTTGCGTGAGCCTGATTTTTATATGGTCAGAAGTTAAGGGAGTACATTTGTCTAAACTCCCCCAAGTATTACGGTTGTTTTCCAATGTATGCCAGGATGCCTCCATCAACATAGAGAATATGTCCGTTGACAGCATCGGAAGCGTGTGAGGCAAGGAATACGGCTGGTCCACCTAATTCCTCGGGATTGAGCCAACGCCCAGCGGGAGTCTTGGCGCAGATGAAAGAGTCGAACGGATGGCGTGAACCATCGGGCTGACGCTCACGGAGAGGTGCGGTCTGTGGTGTGGCAATATAGCCTGGGCCGATGCCATTGCACTGGATGTTGTATTCACCATACTCAGAGCAAATGTTGCGTGTGAGCATCTTGAGTCCACCCTTGGCGGCAGCGTATGCCGACACGGTCTCGCGTCCCAACTCACTCATCATTGAGCAGATATTGATAATCTTGCCCTCACGGCGTTCCATCATCTCGGGGATGACAGCCGAAGAGCAGATAAACGGTCCCACAAGGTCGATATCGATGACCTGCTGGAACTCAGCACGCTTCATTTCATGCATGGGGATGCGCTTGATGATACCAGCGTTGTTGACCAAGATGTCGATTTGTCCTACTTCCTCATGGATTTTCTCCACGAGAGCTTTCACGTCATCTTCCTTGGTCACGTCGCAGACGTAGCCTTTCACATTCTCGATGCCAGCCTCACGATAGTTGTTTAGACCACGCTCAAGAGCAGCCTCGTTGATGTCGTTAAAAATAATGTTTTTAATACCTGCGGCCACAAATGCCTTTGCAATGTTGAAGCCGATACCATAGGATGCGCCGGTAATCCATGCGTTTTTTCCTTCAAGGGAGAATGGATTTGTTGTCATAAAATATGTTTTAAGGAGTTTATTTTAGGTCAGTAATTAGTGAGAAATCTTGGTCTCCGTAGTCGAGGTTTTCACCTCCCATACCCCAGATGAAGGTATAGTTGTGAGTGGCAGCGGCACTGTGAATAGACCATTCTGGTGACAGTACTGCCTGGTCGCCTTGCATCCAGATATGACGTGTTTCCTCCACTTCACCCATAAAGTGGCATACAGCCTGGTCTTCGGGTACCTCGAAATAGAAATATGCCTCCATACGGCGGCTATGGACATGAGCAGGCATAGTGTTCCATACACTACCGGGAGCCAACTCCGTCATACCCATCTGCAACTGACATGTGGGTAACACCTGGTTGACTATCATCTTATTGATATCGCGCTCGTTGCTCATTTCAAGACTTCCCATGTGTGCCACTACTGCGTCGTCCTTGGTGATTTTCTTGCATGGGTATTCTTTGTGTGCCGTACAACTGTTGAAATAGAATTTTGCAGGCTGTTTTGCTTTCTTACTGACGAAAATTACATCGCGGTCACCACGACCGATATAAAGGGCCTGCTTATAGTCAAGTTCGAACACCTCGTCGCCAACTTTGACGATGCCCGGACCACCCACATTATATATACCTACTTCACGGCGAGTGGTAAAATAAGGAGCTTTCAGTGGGTCGATAGCCTCCAGCTTCAGTTCCTCCTTCACTGGCATGGCACCACCTACCACCATTCTGTCGTACATGGAATACACCATGTTGACCTCGTCAGCAGCAAAGACTTTCTCGATGAGGAAGTCACGGCGTATGCGCTTGGTGTCATAACTTTTTGCATCCTCAGGATGGGATGCATAGCGAATCTCATAATTTGTTTTCATATAGTATTTGTTTTAGTTGGATTGTTTCTGCAAAATTACAAAGAAATCTGTGAACAATCAAACAACCATGAATCTTTTTCTGTAAAAAAACAAAAACGCCCTCTGAACAGAAGGCGTTTGTTGTTGGACGACTCGGATTCGAACCGGGAATGACAGAACCAAAATCTGTAGTGTTACCGTTACACCATCGTCCAATTTGGGGTGCAAAGATAATGAATCTTGTGCAACCCACAAAATTTTTGAACAGTTTTTTTCTTGTTGGGTGTGTCAGATTGCACTAACAAGGGCATAAATGGGGTTTTCTGACACACAGGATACGTCCCTACAGGGAGACGACTTCCTATTTCACAGTGATGAGGAAATAGTTTTTCTTGCCTCGCTGCACCAAGAGGTATTTGCCATCGATAAGCATGTCGGTAGAGACGATGGTGTCGGGTGCCATTAATTTTTCCTTGTTCACTGACACGCCACCACCTTGTACCATCTTGCGCATCTCACCCTTGCTTGCAAATACACGAACATCGTCGCGTGCAAAGAGTTCAATGGCGGGTTTGCCAAGTTCTTCTTTTGCCAAAGTGAAATGTGGCACACCGGCAAAGACATCGAGCAATGTCTGCTCATCAAGTTTCAAGAGGCTCTCCTTAGTGGCTTTCCCGAAGAGGATATTAGCAGCTTCTACAGCCATCTCGTAGTCCTCACGTGAGTGAACCATGACAGTCACCTCCTCGGCGAGTCGCTTCTGTAATACACGACGGCCTGGATCCTGACGGTGTTCCTCGACAAGTGCATCGATTACGTCTTTTTCCAAACTTGTGAAAATCTTGATATACCGCTCAGCATCATCGTCGCTGACATTGAGCCAGAACTGGCAGAAAGCATACGGAGTGGTACGGTTACGGTCGAGCCACACATTGCCACTTTCGGTTTTGCCGAATTTCTTTCCATCTGCCTTGGTAATCAGTGGGCATGTGAGTGCGAATGCCTCAGCTTCCTGCCCTAAGGTACGACGAATCAGTTCGGTTCCTGTAGTCATGTTACCCCACTGGTCGTTGCCACCCAACTGCAAGCGACAGTCCATTGTACGGTAAAGATGCAGGAAGTCATATCCCTGCAACAACTGATAAGTGAACTCAGTGAACGACAGTCCATCGCGTGCCGAACCATTGAGTCGCTGCTGCACACTGTCTTTGGCCATCATATAGTTGACGGTGATATGCTTACCCACCGTGCGTGCAAAGTCGAGGAAAGTAAAATCCTTCATCCAGTCATAATTGTTCACCATCTCGGCTTTGTTCGGACCTTCTGTATCGAAATCCAGAAATTTAGCCACTTGTTTCTTGATACATTCCTGATTGTGGTATAGTGTCTCGGCATCGAGCAGGTTGCGCTCTTGGCTTTTTCCTGAAGGGTCACCAATCATTCCTGTAGCACCTCCCACCAAAATAATGGGTCTATGACCGCAGCGCTGCAAGTGGCGGAGCATCATAATGCCACACAAGTGACCGATATGCAGACTGTCGGCGGTAGGGTCTGTACCTAAGTATGCCGTTGTCATCTGCTTGTTGAGAAATTCTTCTGTTCCCGGCATGATCTGCGCAAGCATTCCACGCCATTTCAGTTCTTCTACAAAGTTTTTTGTCATCGGATGATATATTTAGTTGTTATTATTTTTTAAGAGTTTGGGAGTTTGGACAATACCGATTTGAGAGTTCAGGAGTTGCAGGAGTTCAGACAAATGCACAAAGGATTTGAGATTCCATTATTCCCGCAAGAGTCTAAAGTCTAAACCAACAGAAGTCACTTCTAACTCCTAACTTCTAACTCTTAACTCCTAACTAATAAAACCTCTCACGGTACTGGGTCGTAGCCGCTTCCACCCCACGGATGACATCTTGATATACGTTTAATAGCAAGATACATTCCCTTGAAAGGTCCATGCTTAATGAGTGCTTGTCGGGCATATTCCGAACATGTGGGTGTAAAGCGGCAAGAAGGTGGTGTGAATGGTGAAATACATTTTTGATAAAAATAGATAGGCAGCAGCAAGATACCCACTAAAATCCATCCAATGCCTTTCCAAATCCAGCTTATCCCCTTCCCAATCCATTTCAGCATCTTCATATTTTCTCAGCTATCCTATGTATTAGACCCGTCACTCTCTGCTCCACCTCACTGCTTTGACGATGATTTGCATCGAGCCATATAAATACCACTGCCAACGATTGGTTGGGATGCTCTTCCATAACTTGCCACAATAAGGCTTTATGATGCCGAAATGCCTCACGCAACTGTCGTTTGACACGATTGCGGTCAACAGCATGCTTGAAACATCGCTTTGGCACGCTCACCATCACTTTTACAGGTATGTCGTCGGCTTGTCTTTCTGTCAGGCAATAGACCACACGCACAGGATATGACGACATGGAGCGGCTTTCGCCGCCCCTAAAGAGCCTATCAATCAGCGATTTGCCTACTAGACGCTCCTCTTTCCGGAAAGTGAAAAGGCCATGGGGCGACATCGCTTATTGTCTTTATTGTTGATTTTTCAGGAAATTCCTCAATGCCCCCGTCATAGAGGGAAATTCTGGCGTTGGGGCGCTTAAGTCAAGGCGCAAACCTTTCTCTGTCACCTCCTTGGCTGTGGCAGGCCCAAAAGTGCCAATCTTGATGTCTCCCTGCTCAAAGTCGGGGAAATTCTTGTTGAGTGCCTGAACACCTGCTGGGCTGAAGAACAGCATCATGTCGTAGTCGAAATTGGCAACTTCCTCTGGGGTAAAGTCGTCACTCACAGTGCGGTACATAACACACTCCTTGTGGATGAGCTTTTTTGAATCCAACAATTCTGTCACACTGTTGTTATGTACATCGCTCATGGGAACAAGATACTTTTCTGTCTTGTGCTTCACCATTTGTGGAACAAGGTCAGCAATTTTGCCTGTAGATCCATAGAATACCTTACGCTTGCGATACTGCACATATTTCTGGATATATAGAGCAATAGTCTCTGTCACACAAAAATATTTCAAGTCCTCAGGAATGCTCACACGCAAGTCCTTAGCAAGTTGAAAGAAATTGTCAATAGCATGACGTGAAGTAAATACAATAGCGGTATAAGCCGAGATATTCACTTTCTGCTGGCGAAATTCCCTGGCTGTAAGCCTCTCTACTTTGATAAAAGGACGGAATACCAATTCCACTCCATATTCCCTTGCTATGTCATAGTAGGGAGATTTCTCACTTGTTGGTTTTGGCTGCGAAACAAGTATCTTTTTTACCATCTTTTGTACTAAAAATTTATTATCGAATTTCCGTTGTAAGCCTCCAAAATCCCGACCAATGCGGCCAAGGGTATTAATTCAAGGGCACAAAAGTACAAAAAAATTTGCAAAAATGCTGCAAAACGTCTAAAAAAGATTAAATAGCTCTTATAAAAAGTGCATAATTTACACAAAATGACAACAAATCCTCCACAAATCAGTGCTGTGGTCAAAGGTAATTTTCCATAAATGAACAACAATGCCACTGGTGTCATCAAAAGTCCTTCCATCGTGGTGACATACAATTGCGACTTGTTCCATTGTTCAATTTCTTTACCATGGAAAAACACCCAGTTGACCAATTGATAAAGTCCCACTTTAATAAGGATATAAGCCACAAAAACTCCGACAAACAGCAATATCAACAGGTTTTTCGACATCGCCATATCATGCACATCGTTCACATGGGTAAAATAGGCAAAATACGATACAGAGAAGATAAAAGTAGTGAAAGCCACTAGCAATACTTGTGAGCGTATCTCCTTATTGCTGTCAGGAACATTGGTCGTACGTTCGTTTTCTCGATAGAAAAAATTGCGCGTCTGGCGAACAACAAAGCCCCACGAAGCAGCCAAAGCCAGCAAAGCCACAATTATCATCATAAGGACAGAGGCCGATACCACACTATCTGTTCCTGCATTATAGGCAGATGGTTTTCCCTCTACTCCCACAACAAGTTGTTCTGTTTGTCCCTTTATAGGTTTTTCTGTCTGAACAACCGCCAAAGTATCAGTCCCGACCATTCCCATTTGGGAAGTGTCGGGCACTATTACTGTGGATTGTTGAAGACTATCAGGCATATTAAAAAATGGATATCCCTACGTTGTCATCAAAGCCTATTTCTAACTTCTAATTAATTCCAAACTCTTTTTTAATCTTATCGACAAGGTTAAGTTTTTCCCATGTAAAGAGTTCCACGTCGATGGTCTTGGTCTCATGGTAGAAGCTGGTGAAAGTTTTTTTGACCACTTCATTGCGGCGACCCATGTGTCCGTAAGCTGCCGTCTCCAGATACATTGGTTGTCGCAGGCGGAGGCTGCGTTCAATAGCCTTGGGGCGCAGGTCGAACATCTTTCCAATTCGTGTGGCAATCTCACCGTCGGTGAGGTTGACATGCGACTTCCCATAAGTATTCACATAGATACTCAAAGGCTGTGCCACACCAATAGCATAACTCACCTGTACAAGCATTTCATCGCTTACGCCTGCTGCCACCATGTTTTTGGCGATATGCCGCGCTGCGTATGCTGCCGAGCGGTCCACTTTGCTGGAGTCTTTGCCAGAAAAAGCGCCACCACCATGGGCACCTTTGCCACCATATGTATCGACGATGATTTTTCGTCCTGTCAGTCCTGTATCGCCGTGAGGTCCACCGATGACAAACATACCAGTGGGATTGACATGATAGATAATGTTGTCTTTGAAAAGTGCCAACACCTTCTCACTGTGTATTTTTGACTTTACTCTCGGCATAAGAATATTCAACACATCGTCTTTAATTTGTTGCAACATTCGGTTCTCATCGGGATCGAAAGGGTCGTGCTGAGTAGAGACCACAATGGTATGAATGCGCAGTGGCACATTGTCGTCGCTATATTCCACGGTCACCTGACTCTTGGCATCAGGGCGAAGATAAGACATCACCTTTCCCTCATGGCGTATTTCAGCTAAGGTTTGCATGATGAGATGAGCCAGGTCGAGCGAGACAGGCATATAGTTTTCTGTCTCATTGGTGGCATAGCCGAACATCATGCCTTGATCGCCAGCGCCCTGATTTTCGGCATCGCCGCGGTCAACACCACGGTTGATGTCACCACTCTGCTCATGGATGGATGAGAGCACTCCACATGAATTGCCGTCGAACTGGTATTCCGACTTGGTATAGCCGATTTTGTTTACTGTGCGACGAGTGATGGTCTGCAAGTCGATATATGCTTCGGAACGCACCTCGCCCATAATCACTACCTGACCAGTAGTAACGAAAGTCTCGATGGCACAACGTGCATGCTCATCATATGCAAGAAACTGATCCAACAATGCATCGGATATCTGGTCGGCCACTTTGTCGGGATGGCCCTCTGAAACGGATTCTGAAGTAAATAAATATGGCATAACAATCAATCTTTATTATTTATTGGGCTGCAAAATTACGAATATTTATGGAATAATCCACGTTTATATACCTATATTTTTATTGGGAGTAGCTACTTTCGAAAATGCCAATTACTCCTTTAACTACCTCTCAATCTCTCGAATATTCCTTGGGTGATGATGAAGGATTTCGTTTCTCAACGTTGTCATATCGATATGGGTGTAGATTTCCGTGGTACTGATGCTTTCGTGCCCTAACATCGCCTGGATAGCACGCAAATCTGCTCCGCCCTCAAGCAATGCAGTGGCAAACGAGTGGCGCAGCGTGTGTGGGCTTACGGTCTTGGTGATACCAGCCTCAACAGCCAGCCGCTTAATCATAATGAGAATCATCGTACGTGTGAGATGAGCACCGCGGCGGTTCAAGAAGACAAAATCTTCCTCTCCACGACGAATTTCCATATGGCAACGGTCGTCGAACCACAGCTTCAGTTCTTTGATGGCTTTTGTAGAGATGGGCACCAATCGCTCCTTGTCACCTTTGCCAACCACCCTCACATACCCTTCTTCTAAATAGAGTTGTGAAAGACGCAGCATAACCAATTCCGAAACTCGCAAGCCACAACTAAAGAGCACCTCTATAATCGCACGATTGCGATGCCCTTCCCATTTACTTAGGTCAATAGCTGCTTCCAGACGGTCAACTTCGTCAGTCGTAAGCACTTCGGGCAGATGGTCGCCCACGGTAGGTGACTCCAGCAATTCGCTGGGATCATTTTCGACATACCCATCGAGCAATAGAAATCTGTAGAACGACCTCACTCCACTCAGAATACGGCATTGCGACCGTGCACCAATACCTATGTCGTGAAGACTTGCCGCAAATTGTCGTAGGTCGTCGAGTGTGGCAGCATCGGCAGTCACGTTTATCCCAGAGAGAAATCCCATGAGTTTTTGCAAGTCATCCATATATGCCTTGACGGTATTCGCCGAGTAATTACGCTGTAGTTTCAGGTATCTGCGATACGATTCCACAATATTGACAGCTCTTTTCTTGTCTGCTTTCATAAAAATGATTACTTTTGCAATGCCAGATATATTCTGACTGCAAAAATACAAAATATTTTCTACAATGAAGATACAAATCATCAACGGGCCCAACTTAAATCTCCTCGGCATACGAGAACCTGGGATATATGGCAACAGTTCATTCGACACCTATCTCCAACAACTGCGTGACCTTTACCCCGACATCCAGATAAACTACTATCAGAGCAATGTAGAGGGTGAACTCATCAATGTCATGCAACAAGTAGGTTTTACCATCGACGGAATCATCCTCAATGCCGGAGCTTATACCCACACCAGCGTGGCACTACACGACTGTATCCGCTCACTGACAGCACCTGTCATCGAAGTACACATCTCAAATGTTCACCAACGTGAGAGCTTCCGTCATCATTCCATGATTAGCAGTGCTTGTAAAGGTGTCATCTGTGGATTTGGCCTCGACTCCTATCGACTGGCTGTAGAGGCACTCAAAGGTATCGCAAAATGACCACTGACGAGCAACTCGAAAACTATATCCTCAATCATATTGATGCCGAGGGCGACTACCTCTACCGTCTCTACCGCGCCACCAATGTCCACCTGCTACGTGGGCGTATGGCCAGCGGCCACCTGCAAGGCCGTTTGCTGCGTATGCTTGTGCACATGATCCGGCCTCGCAACATTCTTGAAGTGGGTACATTCAGTGGTTATAGTGCCATCTGCATGGCTGAAGGACTGGAAGACGGTGGAAAGGTTTATACTTTTGAAATCAATGACGAGCAGGAAGATTTCACACGGCCATGGATAGAAGGTTCGGCTGTGGCAGATAAAATCGAATTTATCATCGGCGACGCCGTGACTGAAGCTCCTCGCTTAGGTATCGTCTTCGACATGGCTTTCATAGACGGCGACAAACGCACCTACCTTGATGTCTATGAGATGGCATTGCGGGTGGTGAAACCAGGCGGTTTCATCTTGGCCGACAACACGTTGTGGGACAGTCATGTCATCGACCATGCCTACGACAACGATCCCCAGACACAGGGTATAGAATCCTTCAACGATTATGTTGCTCACGACAACCGGGTGGAAAAAGTAATCCTTCCCCTCCGCGACGGTCTGACACTTATTAGGAAAAAGTGCTAAGGGGTGAGAGGTAAGGGCATTTGTCTGAACTCTTGCAACTCCTAATAATAATCCTAAAAATTTTCATGATTCAATAATTATTAGTAATTTCGCAGCGCTTTTTGAAAAAGCAAATAATAGAATAAAGACAATCAACACATTTTTATGCAAGAAACACGACAAAACCGCATTGCCCGGCTTCTGCAGAAAGAGTTGAGCATGATTTTCCAATCACAGACACGCATGATGCATGGTGTAATGGTAAGCGTGACACGCTGCCGCATCTCCCCAGA
>JAEEGL012840184.1_pt1 | contig 11109 bp, 12 predicted proteins | sample 9134231 | NCBI WGS metagenome assembly JAEEGL01 (sample SAMN16246548, study PRJNA631951) | gut metagenome | biome: gut microbiome; feature: rumen; material: fiber-attached | host: Bos | place: Iran: Karaj | collected 2018-10
AATATCTTTATCCATTTTTATGCAGTTTTTCCGCACAAAAAAAGACCGATGCGCTGTGCCAAAACACAGGCAGCGGCCTTCAGTTAATGATAAAGCTAAAAGTTTTAAAACTCCGGCGGAGATACGGCAAAGACCAGGACGGATTCGCCCTCCCCGACATTGGTCCAGTTATGGATCTGCTGAGGCTCGATCCGGACGCTGTCGCCCTCATGAAGGATAAAGACCTCGCCGTCCAGATGGAGCTCAAATACGCCTTTCAGAACCAGTGCCACCTCTTCCCCGGCATGCGCCATCGGGGATTCGATCGTCGCTCTGTCCCTGCCAAGCCGGAGCATGCAGAACTCGATACCGCCATGCATATCGGGCGTCAATAGCTCATAATCCACATCATTCTTGGAAATAATATGCCTTTTACCGGCATGTACGACCGACTCCTTCTCTTTCCTGTCTGCCATGAACAGGCTGAAAATGGGTATATTGAGCGTCCTTGCGATCAGGCGTATGGTATTCAGCGAAGGATTCGCCTTGTCATGTTCGATCTGGCTGAGCATGGAGGGCGTGATCCCGACCGCTTCCGCCAGCTCACGCAAAGTCATTTTCTGATTTGTCCTGAAATATTTTATTCTCTCGCCAACACTGGTTTCTGTCGTCATGATCCGGGTTTCGATAGTAAAAGAAGTTGGAACTAGCTGCACCATATATTATAGCAGATTCTTCCTTTACAAAACAATTATAAATCCGTTTCCGGAGTCTGCAATTCTTCCGGCCGTGTGAGATCGCTGATCCACGCATCCTTCGCCACTCCCGGTGCCTCGATCCGCAGCACGTCCTCCAACGGGATGCGGATCGCATCGATTTGGATCGTCCGCGTCACTGACGCGTCCACATTCCGGCAGATGCCGGTGACTGTCTGATAGGTTCCCCGGCGCCCGTAGGCCTCATGGTCCTCATCGCTGCAGGGCACAAAATACGTTACCGAAACCTGCACACGGCTGTCCCTGGCCACACGGCTGTTAAAAGTCAGACTGTACAGGATCTCCAGCTGCCGCGAGAGCTTCTCCGCATCTTCCGGACTCGGGATCACCTTGTCTATGTACAGCTCATCCTTCGCGATGACCGCTGCGCTGAATCCCCGCAGCGCGTCAAAGGGCGCAAAGATCTTGGCCCGGCGCCCGACATCCATCTTCGGATGACGGGCCCGGAACCCATCCAGGCAATCATGCCGGGGTTTTCCCTTCAGAAACACATCACGGTACAGGAAATCCGCCGGCATGGACATCATTCCGATTCCGCCCATATGTCCCTCCCGTCACTTTTTCTTGATCACATGGCTGACTACGCCCTGACACTCCAGCCGGTCCACATAGATGACCTTGTCGCCATACACCCTGCGGTTGCAGTAAAGGAGCATCGCCCTGCGCTCCTTCTTATCCGTACCGCCGTACTTCTTGAGCGTATTGCGGCGGTCCGCGTCCAGCGCGATCACCAGGTCGCCCTTCCTGGGCTCCGCGTCCATCCGGACCACGACCAGGTCGCCGTCCTCAATGCCCTCGTCCTCCATGGAATCCCCGGACGCGTGCAGCATATACAGCTGCCCGTCCCCGAAGATCTCCGTCGGCAGGCTCGTGACGCACTCCACATTCTCTTCCTCAAAGCTCAGCTCGCCGCAGGGGACCGATCCCACCAGGGGCACGCGGGCGCGCCGGTTCCGGATCTTGTCCATCTGACCGACCTGCAGCACACCGCCGGCATAGGAAAGCATACCGCGCCGGTTCATCTCCACCAGATAATCCTGCGACGTACTGCGGGCAATGCCGAAGCGCCGCGCGATCTCCGTCGTTGAGGGCGTCCGGTCCGACTCCGCGTAAAACTCACCGATATAAGCATTGATCTGCTTCATCAGCTCCGGATCCTTATGTCTCATACCTTGCCTCCTTCCGGCACCCCGGGTTCATGCCCGGTCTGTACCCCCGGACCATATTATAAAATAATTCCCTTCCGATATGCTATAATATAAAAAATGATACCGGCCACACGCCCCCCGGCCCGCGGACAGGCCCGGCCGGATATACGGGTGTATGACATTATTACAGGGAGAATGTTATGAAAATATTTTCAGTCAGAGTAACCGCCTTTGCAGCCGCGTTGGTCCTGGGTTCCGCTTTCGGCTTTGCGTCCGCAAAGCAGGAGGCATTTGCGGAAACGGCAGGTGAGACCGCACCCCGTGTGATCTACGCAGGGAGGGAGAGTTCCGGTACGGAAGCTGCACAGGAAGCTGCCCCACGCGTGATCTTTGCGGGGCAGTATGTCTCCGGCGGCACATCGGACACCGCGGAGGCGGCGTCTGCAGAGGCCGCCGCAGGTGCATCCGCAGAGGTCCCTGCCTCCACCGTGCAGGCCGACGTTCCCGCCGCACAGGCAGCGGCCGCCGGCAGTACTTCCCAACAAACCGCCGGGAACACCCGGCACCGCAAGACAGCGGAAGAACTTCAGGCCGCCATGGCCACGGTCCCGGCAGGCCCTGCCAAAGCCGAGTGGGGGACCTTCTTCCTGGGCAACAACCTGCCTCCGCGAAACGACGAAGCAGAGCCCTATCTGCGCCAGTTTCACGCCTACGCCATGGTCCCGACCGAGGAAAAATTCGCCTACCTGACCTTCGACCAGGGCTATGAAAACGGCTATACGCCCGCCATCCTCGACGTGCTGGCCAAACACCGCATCAAAGTGACCTTCTTCTGCACCGGCAGCTACATCAGGGACAATCCGGAGCTCGTCAAGCGCTTTGCGGACGAAGGCCACATCATCGGCAACCATACCCTCTCTCATCCGAACATGATGAATGTCAGCACCTGGGAGGAGTTCAGCCGGCAGCTGCTGACCGTGGAAGAACAGGTCAGGGCTATCACCGGCAGGGACATGCCGCGCTACTACCGTCCGCCGTCGGGCTGGTACAGCGAAGCCCAGCTCCGCATGGCGGATGCCATGGGCTATCGTACGATCTTCTGGAGCGTCGCCTACAAGGACTGGGATCCCGCCGCACAGCCGACGCATGAGCGCGCCATGAGCTACCTCACGACCCGGATCCACCCGGGCGCCATCATCCTGCTGCACGCCGTGTCAAAGACCAACACAGAGGTCCTGGACGAACTGCTTACGACCTGGGAGCAGATGGGGTATCACTTCCGCACGCTCGACGAACTGCCGGAAGGGCTGAATTAAATCTTCCCGACTGACTGCTGCCAAAAAAGCTCCTGCGCTCCGTTCATGATCAAGGCTCCTGCTCATTGATATGCTGCCTCCGGGCAGCATGCCACTTCCTGCGGGAGCCTTTTTGTTTAAAATCCATTCAGGCCTTATGCCCACCGATCTGCTGATTGCGCTCGAGCGCCGTCGCCCCCTCCAGCATGTTCATGCCCTTGAAGACGGCGTTGGGGCCGAAACGCCTGCGCACCTCCAGCATGGCGGCGGTGAGCCTGCGGTCCCGCTCCATCGCCTCATAGTCCACAAACATATTCATCTGGAACATCCCCATATCCTCAGTCACATCGCACGCGCAGATCCCGAGCTTCCGGAAGAGCAGCCGGTGGTCGGTCTTCTCATCGAACTGCCGCACCATCGGTTCTGAGATCTGCCGCAGGTCGCTGGTCAGCGTCTGCAGCCGCACTGTCCCGTTTGCGTGCTTCGGGTGGAGCCTTCCGTAAAAATCCACCGTCACCGGGCCTTCGTAATGCGGGCAGGCCTCCATGCTCTTATGGTCATAGGACACCCACCAGGTACAGCACTTCGTCACCAGCTTCTTTGTGAACAGGTCATTGCAGAGCGCCTCCAGCATCTCCCGGAAAACGAGCCTCGCCTCCGCGTATCCGTACGGCTTCGGCAGCACCTGCCCGTGGGAAAGGCTGTGCCCCTCGCTCCGGTAGCTCTTGATATCCTCCATCGTGACCGGCTCGATCCCCCAGGCGTGATCGATCAGGATCTCCGCGTCAATGCCGAAAGTCCTGTAAAAAAACTCCTCATCCCACTGGGTCCGCTGGGCAATGTCACCCATAGTAAACATGCCGGCGCGGTAGAGCCGCCTGGCCTTGCCGGGTCCGATCTGCCAGAAATCGGTGAGCGGCCGGTGGTCCCAGAGCAGGAACTTGTAACTGTCCTCATTGAGCTCCGCGATCCGGACACCGTCCCTGTCCGCGGGACATTTCTTGGCCACGATATCCATGGCCACTTTCGCGAGATACAGGTTCGTCCCGATACCGACGGTCGCTGTGATGCCGGTCTCCTTCAACACATCCCGGATCATGGTGATGGCCATCAGGTGCGCCGCGTTTACCCCGGTACGCTCCGCTTCCTGCTCATAAAAATGCAGATACGCGCTGATGTCGATGAAGCACTCGTCGATCGAATACACATGCACGTCCTCCGGCGCTACGAACCGCAGGTAGATCCCGTAGATCCGCGCGGAGATCCGCTCGTACTCCGCCATCCGCGGCACGGCGGTGATGTACTCCACTTTCGTCCTATGGGCCGCCTCGTACTCCCGGATCTTCTGCTTTGCCTCGAAAAGCCGCGGCCTGGCGGGGACGCCGATGGCCTTCAGCGACGGGGAGACTGCCAGGCAGATGGTCTGGTCGGAACGTGTCGGGTCCGCCACCAGCAGGTTGGTCTTCAGAGGGTCCAGCCCCCGGTGAACGCACTCCACGGAGGCATAGTAGGACTTCAGGTCAATGCAGATATATGTCCGCTCCATCCCTGCCTCCTCTCCGTCTCCCGGACGCTCTTCTCCGTATTCGTGTACCCGGGGCACCGCGCCGGTCCTCCCGCATCCGCTGAAAGTACTTACGCAGTGCCCCTCGCTCTATCTCGAGCAGACTGCTCGGTTTTGTAAGATGATCATATCAGATATCCGCCCGTCTTGCAAGAGGAAACGCAAAGAAAAAAGCGGCTGTCACTGTGCCGCTTTCATGGTATGACCGGATCGGATCTTCTCCTCCCGGTTTCGTCTTATTATATCTGTCTTACTCCTCCGTAAAATCCGTATCCATGACAGCCTGGATCTCATGATCCGGGAACGCCTTCCGCACATCGGCGACTGCCTCGTCAAATACAGCATTCCGGTCCTTTGCGTCAAAGCTGATCACAAGGTCAAAACGCATGGCCTGACGCTCCTTTTCCAGATAGAAGCCATGCATCTGCGTGACATATTCATGCGAAAAAACAATGTCCCGCACCTTTCCTCGCGTCCTGACCACCTCGTCGTCCTTCGTGTTGATGGAGTACACCCCGATCGCCGTCAGGATGACCCTGTGCTCCCGGATCACCTTCATCGTAATGTCACGGATCAGCTGGTCCAGCCGGTCTGCAGAATACGTATCCGGCACTTCGATATGAATGGAGCCGTTCCAGGTGTCCGGACCATAATTATGCAGCACCAGATCGTACGCGCCCTGCACATCGGGGAAGCTGAGGACCGTCTCCCGGATGCCCTTTGCAAGCTCCGCATCATTCCGCTCTCCAAGGATCTGGGAAATGGTATCGCGGAGCATTTCGATACCGGACCGGATGATCACGATGGAAATGATGGCGCCGAGCCATGCCTCAAGCGAAACATGGAAAAGCAGGAAAATACCTGCGGCCACCAGTGTGGATGCCGAAATGACGGAATCCAGCGTAGCGTCCTCCCCGGAATTGACCAGGGAATCCGAATTCACACGAACGCCGACGCTCTTGACATAGCGTCCCAGAAGGATCTTGACCAGGACCGCGACCGCCACGATGATCAGGGAAATCGCTGTATAGTCAGGCGTTTCCGGATGGATGATCTGTTTGACGGACTCCACGAAGGATGTGATGCCGGCATACAGTACGATCACGGAAATGATCATGGCGCTCAGGTACTCGATGCGCCCGTAGCCGAACGGATGCTTCTTGTCCGGCTCCCGCCCCGCGAGCTTCGTTCCGATAATCGTGATCAGCGAGCTGCCCGCATCGGAAATGTTGTTGACCGCGTCCAGCACGATGGCAATGGAATGGGTCATGAGTCCGATGACCGCCTTGAAAGAAGCCAGGAACACATTGGCGATGATGCCGATCACACTGGTCCTGACAATGGTCTTCTCCCGGGACGTCTCCGCTGCATTCCCGCCGGCTTCATTCATTTCATATTTATCATTCATCGTAAAACTCCCCCAAAAAAGCCTTACTTTTCTGCCATCGCCAGATCCAGCACCCGGCGCACCTCAGCCTTGCACTCGGCAAAACTCTCGCCGGGATGCGCCTCATAGATCTTGTCATTCCCTATATACATCGTCGGCGCGTAGTAATAATCATGCTGTGCTACAACCTCGGCATCGTTATACTCCTCGTAGATCTTGAGCGGGACCTCCCCGTAACGGCTGTCCTCTTCCTTCAGTTCGCCCAGCGCTTCAAATGCCTGCCTGCAGTACGGGCATCCGTTAAGGATAAAGAGCTTTACTTCCTTCATTTCGTTCATCTGTCACGTTCCTCGTCTTTCTGTGCGTTGCTTCCCGCTTTCGTCCGGGCTTTGCACCCAGCCTATAAGAGTATACCAAAACAACGAGGAAAAAAACACCCTTTCGTGAGGGGCCGGAAGATCGATCTTCAGGCTTTTGCCTTCCGGGAACGCTTCCTGTAGTCCGCCTCCGCCTTTTCCTTCCATTGTTTCCCAATGCCGGCACCGGCCCTGAACATCGAGGCCGCTTCGCAGACCAACTCATTGCTGTACTTTACCCCGGCTGCATCCGGCATGTAATTGACGGCACGGTCCTCGGCGATCCCGAACGTCCGCGCGGTCTCTACCGCATCGATATTGGCACCCAGGAAAATAAACTCCCACCCTGCCGATTCCTTTTGCTGTCCGATCATCTTCTTCACTTCGTCGCTCGTATACCTGTGGCTGGCATTTTCATATCCGTCTGTCGTGATCACAAAAAGCGTATGCTCCGGCCGGTCCTCCTCCCGGATGTATTTATGCACGTTCCGGATGTGACGGATCGCGCCTCCGATCGCGTCGATCAGTGCCGTGCAGCCGCCGACAAAGTACTCTTTCTCCGTAAGCACCGGAATCTCCCGGAGATCCACCCTGTCATGAACGACCACGCTCTCATTGCTGAACAGTACCGTAGAAACCAGCGCCTCGCCGTCCTCTCTCTTCTGCTTCCCGATCATTCCGTTGAAACCGCCGATCGTATCCGTTTCCAGCCCTGCCATAGAACCGCTTTTGTCCAGAATAAAAACCATTTCCGTCAGACCTTTTTTCATTTCATTTTTCCCTCCGTGATAATTCAATTCTTTCAGACCGCCTCACAGCCTCATCCTTATTCCTGTCAGCTGATCCCGGAATATAAAAGTGACCGCAGGTCTGTCCTTACGGTCACATCTTAACTGATCCCTGATTCGATTTGGTCGCGAAAAATGCGACATTTCAGCGCACGGGATCTGTGTCTCAGCTGCCCAGCGTCTGCTGGTCAAAAGCCAGGAGCGCGTCATTGATCTCCCAGATATCGTAGATCCCCTTTCTTAGGAAAAACTCCACGATGACATCCGATTTATAGGAGCGGGAAAATGCATACCCCGCCTTGCGCAGCAGCTCCTCTGTTTCCTCCATGGAAAGCTTCAGCGCGACGGCAAAAGCCAGCACCACGTTCTTCCGCGGCCTGTAATACTTGTCAGACCGGATCTTGGAGAAAAAACGTCGGTCAATGTTGGCGCGCTTGTAGCACTCCGAGTCTTTCATCCCGGCTTCATCGATCTTGCGCAGAAGCATCTCGGTAAAGCTCTCATCTGCTTCCTGCAGTGCCCGTTCGATCTCGGACATACCCGCCGCGCTGTACGGTGCCGGCGCGGATCCGAAGACAGGCCTGTTAGCGGAAGGCCGCGGCCCGCACACGGACTTTGCCTTTTTCTCTAAAGGTCTCGGAACCGACAGCAGCTCATCATCTTCAAGCTCAGCTGCTGAAGCCCCGGATTCTTCATAACTGCCCGGGAGCGCGGATGAATAACAGATCCGCGGTTTCTCGTAATTCTCTTCCAGGAACTGCAGGAGCTCCTCATAGTATTCGCTTTTGCCTTTTCCGAATAAACGCATTCAGATCCTCCCGTTCCGAATGACCCTTTCCCGTGATCGTTTCCGTTGTCGTAAGAATCAAAATATCCTGCTTTTCCAAGCCATTTTTAAACTCTTTCCGGCGGCATTCGCCGCTTTTTGAATTTACCATGACAAAACGCGGAAAGCGGGCACAGGTATCATTGATCCGCCTTCATCCCTCTGTCCGCTTCCGACACATCCAGAAACTCCAACAATGCCCTGCAGCCTTCAGCAATGTCACGGTACGCCGCATCAAAATCATCCGTATACCAGGGATCCGCGATGTCCCGGTCTTTCCCGGCGAACGAAAGCAGTTTACGGATCTTCCCGTCGGGATCACCGCCGAACATGCGCCGCAGGTTGCGGATGTTCCAGTCATCCATGCCGATGATATAATCAAATGATCCGTAGTCCTTCCGGCTGATCTGCGAAGCCCTGTGCGGAAGCACCGGGACCTTCACTTCCTGCAGCTTCCGGACCGTCCCCCTGTGCGGCGGATTTCCGATCTCTTCCGTACTTGTCGCCCGGGAATCGATCCGGAACCGGTCACTCAGGCCGCGTTCATTGACCATCTGCTGAAGCACGAACTGCGCCATCGGACTGCGGCAGATATTTCCATGGCAGACAAACAATATACTTATCATTTTATCTCAGATCCTCTGATTCCCCGCTTACAGACTGTCCCCGCTGCCGCGGAGCTCTCCTTTTCGCATTTATACCGCTCGTTTCTTTTAACGTCGGAATACTAACCTGTACTGGATATAATCGTTATCCTTCGTATCAAAGTTTTCCGAAGAGATCAGGAAAATGTTATCATATCTGGTTCTGTACGTAAAATTGTTGAAAAAGGACTGCTCTTCCCCATGTTCATCCAGTACTTTCTCAACATCATGTTCCAGAACATGGAAATCGATCTGAAGCCTTTCCGCGAATTCATCAAAATTCGCGACCGACCTGCCGATATCACAGCTAAATCCGGCCAGATCATGATCTTCTTTTTTCCCGAACTCCTCCTGCAGCAGTTCCATGATCCAGGAAAATGCCTCATTGTATCCATTGCGGATCGTGCAGTTGATAAGGGCATTGATATCTTCGTACTTTCGGCCTGTTATCAGTTGCCTCGTCAGATCGGCGATCTCAAGAAGAAAATCCATATCATCCGGATCTTCGGGATCTATATTCTTGAGGATATCTTCCGGCATATTCATTCTTACCAGTTCTTTCATATGACCATCATGGTCCTGCGTTATGATCAGCCGTTTCTTCCGCCGGTCCTCCAGGGATCACGCGATAAACGCCTTTCCGATCCTGACGAGTGCGTCGGCAACCTTCTTCATATCCGCTTCCTCGATGCTCCAGTTGCTGAAGCTGCAGCGAAGATGCGGAACGCCATCTACATCCGCCCGGTTCAGATAGGTAGTTCCTTCCTCCCGGATCGCCTTCTCCAGATCCACGATCTCCTGACCGGTCACGCCCGCTTTATTCAGGGTAAACGCAAAACCGTTGATCAGCACAGGCCTGTGGATCTGATATACGCCGCTTTCTTCCAGCAGATCCGCCAGGGCAGCTGCCAGCCGGCAGTCCCGTTCCACCATTTCCCTGAACCCGGTTTTCCCGTAGGCCATCAGGTTCATCCAGACAGCCAGGGCACGGAACCTGCGGCTGCCTTCATTGCCCAGATGTTCAAGCGGGGTGCTTTCTGTCCAGTTATCATTGACCCGGACGGCCTGGGCATAGGTCCTGTACTGCATTTCCCGGTAGTCTCTCCGGATCAGGGCGATCGCGCAGTCATAGTTCATATTCAGCCACTTATGTCCGTCGATCGTGATGCTGTCGGCTTCCTCCACACCGTCATACAGTCCGCTGTATTCCGGGGAAGCCATCGCAAGCGCGCCTACGGCACCGTCCACATGGAGCCAGAAATCATATTTCTTTTTCAGATCCGCAATGGCGCGCAGATCATCCAGATCGCCGGTGCTGGCAGTCCCCATGTTCGCGATCACGATGATCGCCTTGCCTGCCGCCTTCTGAAGCTCCGCCTCCAGCTTTGCCACATCGCCCCGGTCTCTTCCGGGCAGCTTCCCGTATTCGATGATGGAATTTCTTCCGAGTCCCAGAATGGAAAGCCCCTTATAGATCGATGCATGGGCAAATGCGGACAATACCACCGGCCTTTCCAGACCGTAAATGCCGTCATTGGCCGTCTTGCCCTGTTTTGCCGCGGCCCATTCCCTGGCACAGGCCAGGGCGTTGGTCGTTGCCATGGTGGCCCCGGAGGTAAAGGATCCCACAAAATCTTTCCGCAGCCCCAGCAAGTCCTTCAGTCCTTCGATCGCCTCGTCTTCGATCTGCCGGTCCATACAATCGAGCTCACCAAAAGCATTCTGGTCATAGAGCGATGTCATCCAGTCTCCCGCCAGCGCCGCCGGCGTGACGCCGCCGATGACAAACCCGAAGAACCTGCTGCCGCTGTTTAACGCCAGGCCTTTGGCATATTCGCTGATAAAAAGGTCCATGGCGCCTTCCGCGCCCAGCCCGTCATCACTGATACGCCGGATGGGCTGCCGTTCCCATACCGGAAGCGCCTTGCCTGTCTCCCGCTGTGAAAAGAAGCGTTTCGCCTCCTCTTCGACTTTTTTTAAGATCTCCAGCTGACGTTCTCTGTCCGCCGCCATTTTCTGATTCATCTATGACCTCCTTAGACCGCTGTTATATCGTAATGATCCTGATGAACGCCATCCCGGACCTGCTCTTCATAAGAAATAATAGCATAAAACAGAGAAGTATTGTTGCGTTCTCAACAAATAGCAGATACTATATTTTATAGAGTTGTAATATATTGTCTCATATTGTTTCTTTCTTGTTTTATGAAGGAGTGTGAAATCATTACGGGAATTACTCTTTTTGAACGCTGAAGCCCGGAATACGCATTGGAAAATGCCTTTGACGATGTGAGAAAGTCAGGGCTGGACGGATTGAAAAAACATCTCACCGCAAATGCTCTTAAG
>JAEEGL013169157.1_pt1 | contig 11109 bp, 8 predicted proteins | sample 9134231 | NCBI WGS metagenome assembly JAEEGL01 (sample SAMN16246548, study PRJNA631951) | gut metagenome | biome: gut microbiome; feature: rumen; material: fiber-attached | host: Bos | place: Iran: Karaj | collected 2018-10
CTTTCCCCGGCTACTATCCTACTCCTCTTGGTGGTTGTGCCGAATGCCCTCCGGCCTCTTACTTCATACCTCTTCCTTCTTCCCTCATCCCTCATCCCTCATCCCTCTTCCATTCTTCCTTCTCTTGGTTTTTGCAAAAACATGGGCCTAAATAGCCTACTTGACAGGCTTGTCTGCACTTTTTTCACTTTTTCTTTCTACAAACGGCGTTTATAGCCAATTTTGGCGGCAAAAAGTCGGGCAAATAAAATTATTTGCACTTTTCTTGCGCAAAATTTGGTAGTATCAGAAAAAAGTTGTAACTTTGCAGCGATTTTTGACTGCGTGTTGATAACTGCGTGTTGGTGATCGCTGCGCGATGTTGGTGAGCGGCAAAGCCGCTGTTGATGAGCTACGCTGTTAACACAAAGTAATCAACAGCCCACAGGGCTAAATAACACAAAGTCAACAACAGCCCGTAGGGCTAAACAACACAAAGTCATTAACAGCCCGCAGGGCTAAACAACACAAAGTCATCAACAGCCCCCAGGGCTAAACAACACGAAGTATAAAAAAACAAAAGATATGAAACGATTTTTGGTAGTAGTGATGGCTGTGCTGTGCGTGATGTGTGCGACGGCGCAGGTTAAGTATGTATTCTACATGATAGGCGACGGCATGGGCCCGAATCAGGTTCTTTCCGCCGAGATGTACCAGGCAGAACTGCAGGGGAAGATTGGCCGCGAGAAACTATGCATGACGCAGTTCCCCGTCTCGGGGCAACTCAGCACCTACAGCACGAGTAACGGCATCACCGACTCGTCGGCAGCAGGTACGTGTCTGGCTTCGGGCAAGAAGACGAACAACGGCACGTTAGGGTTGGACGACCTGAACAAACCGGTAGAGACCATCGCAGAGATACTGCGCGACAAAGGCTGGAGTATCGGCATCATGACCTCGGTGAGTATCGACCATGCCACTCCGGGCGCGTTCTACGCTCACGTGAACAAACGTAGCGAATATTACAAGATTGGCAAGCAACTGGCCGAGTCGAAGTTCGATTTCTTCGGCGGAAGCAGTTTTCTGCATCCCACTGACAAGGACGACGCCTCTGCTCCCAATTTGTACAAGTTGTGCGAAGAGGCCGGCTACCATTTCGCGCACGGGTATAAAGAGTATGAAGAGGTCGCAGGCACGGAGCGCGTGATTCTCATCCAGTCGCATGAAGGACAGGACATCACACAACCGAGCGAGGGCATGATTCCTTACGCTTTGGACAAGACACCCGAAGATCTGACGCTGCCGCAGATCACCTCGGCTGCTATCGACTTCCTCTCACGCAAGCAGAAACCCTTCTTCATGATGGTAGAAGGCGGTGCTATCGACTGGGCTTGCCACAGCAATGATGCGGCTGCGGTCATCGGCGAAGTGCAGGAGTTCGACAAGGCCATACAAGTGGTGTATGACTTCTACAAAAAGCACCCGAAAGAGACGCTTATCATCATCACGGCCGACCACGAAACCGGCGGAATGGCTCTTGGCAACAAGAAATATACACTGGACCTGCAACTGCTGCAGAACCAGAAAGTGTCGGTAGGCAAACTCTCCGATGAGATCAAAGCGCTGCAGGAGCAGTACGGCAAGAAACTGAAGTGGGAACAGGTGAAAGACCTGTTGCAAAAAGAGGTCGGATTGTATGACGCAGTCCCCGTGAAGAGCGAAGAAGATGCCGAGTTGCAGCAACTGTTCAAACACATGCTCAACAACAAAGCCAAGGACGAGAAAACCCTGTACGCGGAAGTGTCGGCATTGGCGGCCAAGGCCATCAAACTGCTCAACAAGAAAGCGCATGTCGGCTGGACCACCACTTCGCATAGCGCTGCCGCTGTGCCCGTGTTTGCAATAGGCCAAGGCGCTGAACTCTTTACGGGCTGGCACGACAACTCAGAAGTGATGCCGCTGATACTCAAGGCCACCAACTGATTGAAAACGATTAATTTAATAGATATGAAAAAGAGTGTATTTTTGATTGCATTGGGAATTATGGCAATAGGATGCAGTAAACAACAACAGACCACAGGTTTGGACCTTACCAACCTCTACACCACCGCAGTAGCGCAGAATGATTTCTATCAGTACGCCTGCGGCGGATGGATGGAGAAGAACCCGCTAACCGCTGAATTCAGCCGATATGGCTCGTTCGATGTGGTTCGCGAGGCCAACAAGAAACAACTGAATGAACTGATTAGTGAGATTGCCGCCGGACAACACAAAGCCGGCACTGTAGAACAGAAGATAGGCGACCTCTACAACATGGCGATGGATACCGCCCGCCGCGACAACGAAGGTATTGCCGCCGTCAAGCCCGAACTCGAGAAAATATGGGCCGTACAGGATCGCAGCGAGTTCGACCAACTCATGGGTAGCACCTACCAGTTCGGCGTCTTCGGTATGTATGTGGACGCAGATGAGATGAACAGTTCGATGAACATCCTCAAGGAATTCCAGGGCGGTTTTGCTTTGGGAGAGAAAGAGTATTACATCGACGAGGACGAGACAACCGTGAACATTCGTAACGCGTATGTGAAGCACGTAGCGAACATGTTCCGCCTGTTCGGCTATGACGACGCCGAAGCCAAGGCCGCAACTGTGCTGCGTCTGGAGACCCGTCTGGCCAAAGCAGCCAAGAACAACGTGGAGCTTCGCGACCCGCAGGCCAACTACAACAAGATGAGCATCGCCGACCTGAAGGCTCTTGTTCCCGAGATCAACTGGGACGCATACTTCGAGGCCAGCAATATCCATACTGACAGCCTGTCTGTAGGACAGATTGAGCACCTGCAAGAAGTAGGCAAGATGTTGGCAGAAGAACCGCTGGAAGACCTGAAAATCCTCTTCACTCATCAGTTGATGCAAAGCGCAGGTTCGGCTCTGACGACGGAGATCTTCAACGAGAACTTCGATTTCTGGGGCCGTGTACTCAGTGGTCGCGAAGAACCCAGTCCGCTCTGGAAACGCGCTGTAGGAGTTGTCAATGGCACCCTCGGCGAGGCTGTGGGACAGATGTACGTGGAGAAATATTTCCCAGCTGAGAACAAAGAGCGCATGCTGGCTTTGGTCAAGAACCTGCAGGTGGCTTTGGGCGAGCGCATCGATGCACAGGAGTGGATGAGCGACGAAACCAAACAGAAAGCCCACGAGAAACTCGACGCTTTCACCGTGAAGATTGGTTATCCCGACAAATGGCGTGACTACACCGCACTGGAGATTGATCCTAAGATCACATACTACGAGAACCTGTTGCGCGCAGCCAAGTTCGAACAGGACTATAGCCTCAGTTTCCTCGACAAGCCCGTGGACAAAGCACGTTGGTACATGACTCCGCAGACCGTGAACGCGTACTACAACCCTTCCAGCAACGAAATCTGTTTCCCCGCCGGAATACTGCAGTATCCGTTCTTCGACATGTCGGCTGACGATGCCTTCAACTATGGCGCTATCGGCGTAGTGATCGGGCACGAGATGACCCACGGCTTCGACGACCAGGGCGCGCAGTTCGATAAAGACGGCAACCTGCATATGTGGTGGACGGAAGAAGATTTCGCCCGCTTCCAGGAGCGTACGAAGGTGATGGCCGATTTCTTCGACCAGATTGAGGTAGCCCCGGGTGTACACGCCAACGGTCGTTTCACGCTGGGTGAGAACATAGCCGACCATGGAGGTCTGGAGGTCAGCCACAAAGCGTTCCTCAACGCACAGGCTGCCGCCAAGAAACCTCTGGAGACCGTGGATGGCTTCACGCCCGACCAGCGTTTCTTCCTGGCTTACGCCAACGTGTGGGCCAACAACATCCGCCCCGAGGAAGTGCTGAACATGACCAAGAGTGACCCGCACTCGCTGGGCCGCTGGCGCGTCAATGGTGCTCTGCCGCATATCGACGCGTGGTACGAGGCTTGGAACGTGACCGAGGAGTCGCCGATGTATGTGGCTCCCGAGAAACGCGTGAGAGTTTGGTAAGTCAAAGGTCAATGAATAAAGGAATAATCCTACATAGTATCGTACCGCTTCGCGGGGAGGGCAGTGAATGCGCAGAGCAACTGACGCAACTGCTCTTCGGCGAGACGGTAGAGATACTGGAAGAGGCTGAGCGCTGGATTCGCGTCCGTAACGACGCGGACGGTATGGAAGGCTGGGTGGACTTCAAGATGCTCACCAAAATGAGCGATCAGGAATACACCGACTATAGAACGGCCCTGGATAAGAGCACAGCTTTCGTGCGTATGCCTATGGCATTTGCGCTGAGCAAGAACAACCGACAGACTATTCCTCTTACCGCGGGCACGCGCCTGTGTAATTATAAGGTGGAGGGCACGACAGCCTCGTTTGAAGTGTTGGGAGTGCCGTTTTTCATTGACCCCACAATGGTTCTCCCTGCTCCTATGCCGCTTTGCGAAGATTCACTGAAAGAGCTGAGTCGTTTTCTGCTGAACACACCCTATCTGTGGGGTGGCAAGAATGCATTGGGGATGGATTGCTCGGGACTAACACAAGTGCTGATGAGCCTGATGGGCGTACAGATCTTGAGAAACGCGTCAGAGCAGGCTACGCAAGGAAAAGAAGTGGGTTCCCTGAAAGAAAGCCGGCCATGCGACCTGGTGTTCTTCGACAAGAACGGGCGTGTCACGCATGTAGGAATCCTACTCTCGCAGGAATTGGTGCTCCACTGCTCCGGCCGAGTGAAAGTGGAGAAAATAGATGAAGAGGGTATCATCTCTTCCGAGAACAATACCCTCTACAAAGTAGGAGACCATACGCATCACCTGTGTTCAATAAAAAGGTTCGCTTGACGGCGAACCTTTTTTATAACCTAAGCCTTGAAAACCTCTTCACCGTCCACGATGGTAGCGACGACTCTTGCATGAGCCACTTTCTCGATGTCATCATGCAGGAAATCGCAGTCGAAGACCGTCAAGTTGGCAAGTTTGCCAAACTCGATAGAGCCCATGCGGTGCTCCTGATGCCATTGGCGGGCCACATTGATGGTCATGGCGCGCAGCGACTGCTCGCGTGTGCTGGCCTCTTTGAGATTGCGGGGGAAAGTCGCTCCTCCGAACATTTCCTTTGGATAGTTACGTTTCTCCGCTGTGTAGATACTGAGTTTGATGTCTATCATCGGCGAAACAGGGAAGTCGGAATGGAAGACGACATTGGCACCTGCATCGTAGAACGACTTGATTGGATAAGCCTGGTCTGTCAGTTCCTTGCCCACATAAGATACCTCCTGTTCATATATACCCGGAGCAGCGGCTGTCCATAATGGTGGAACGGCAGGTACAGAGCCGGTTGCGGCCATACGCCGAATATCCTCGTCGGTTACGAAGTGGAGATGTGCCAACACGTTGCGCTGGTCCAGATTGCCGGTGATTTTCTCTGCGTCTTCGATACAACCCAGCATGAAGTGAGTAGCACCACCACCTTCGGAATGAACGTGCACGGCCATGCCCTCTTTGCTGGCCTCGGTAATCAGTTCGACCATCTTGTCGTGATTGTTGAAACGCTCCACGCCATGATAGCCCGGCTGATCCAGATAATCCTGGTTCTGCCAAGCCGTATGTGCTTCGGTCACGCCATCAAGGAACGCCTTGGCTCCGACGATATGGAAATATTCCCCGCTCAGTTCCTCGCGCTCCGCGGCAATACGTGCGATGGCGGCCTTGGGGCTGTCGATATTGTCAGTCACATACATGTAGGCATAGGTGCGCAACTTGAGTTTGCCTTCCTCCTCCAGCTCATGATAGGCCTTGGGAGCATCCGGATGAACAATCTCCGCGCCCGCATCGGCCACGGCGGTAAAACCGCTACTGAGAGCTATCTTCTGCCATTCGAGCAGGTACTCTTTGATGTCCTCAAATGAAGTAGGTATTTTAGGCGTAATCTCGAAAACAGGTCCTTCACAAACGTAGCCGTCCGGGTTACCGTCTTTATCCACGTGCACCTGGTCGTACCCATATTTTTTGGCATACGCCGCATCTATACCGGCCCATTCCAAAGCCTTGGTATTGAGCAGCATGGAGTGTCCGCCTCCGGTCTGCATAATGAGCGGTTTGTCCTCACAAATCTCATCCAGATAGGCTTTGCTGACGTACTCGTCGTTCTCCACCCACCCTGCGGCCAGATAGAACTGACGCTGCGGGTTCTTGGCTATGAAGTCCTTGATAATCTCGCGGTACTTGGGGTAGTTGGTGAACCCGGCTTGCGTCAAGTCGGCCTGTCCGATGGCGCGGTAACCTGCCAGATGCCCATGGGTATGCGACTCCAGGAATCCGGGATAGATGAAGTTGTCACCATAGTCCAGCACCTCAGCATCAGCACCGGCAAGTTTTTTGGCCTCGTCTGCGCTGCCAATATAGGCAAACACACCATTCTTCACTACAGCGGCCTTGGCAAAAGGTCTTTTTTCGTCCATCGTGATGATGTTGCCTAAAACAATTGTCTTTTTCATAGGTATTTGTTATTGATTATTTAAAGGTTCTCGCTAATAAGCGATGGCGAAGATTACGCGGCGGTGCGAGGGCTTGCCTGAATAGATGCACTTGCCTTCCTCCACGGGTGCATCCAACGGAATGCAGCGGATGGTGGCTTTGGTGAGCTCTTTGATCTTCTCTTCCGTCTCAGGCGTTCCGTCCCAGTGGCAGGCGAGGAATCCGCCTTTCTGAATCTCGGTCTGGAACTCTTCCCACGAGTCGCAGTTGCGTGTGTTGGCAATGCGGAAATCCAGTGCTTTCTTGAAGATATTGGACTGAATCTCCTCGAGGAGTGCGGTGATATGCTCCACTATTCCGTCGATAGGCAAGGTCTCTTTGGTGAGAGTGTCGCGACGAGCCACTTCGATGGTTCCGTTTTCGATATCGCGTGCACCGATAGCCAAACGTACGGGTACGCCGCGCATCTCGTACTCGGCGAACTTGAAGCCCGGAGTCATGTTGTCGGCTGTGTCCACTTTGACACGAACGCCAAGCGCCTTGAGTTGGTCGGCGATAGGATTAATCTTGGTGAGGATAGCGTCAAGCTGTTCCTGCTGCTTGAAGATAGGCACGATGGCCACTTGGATAGGAGCCAGATGCGGCGGCAGGACGAGGCCGTTGTCGTCGGAGTGGGTCATGATGAGCGCACCCATGAGTCGGGTACTTACGCCCCAAGAAGTTGCCCAAACGTACTCGGGTTTGTTCTCCTTGGTCAGATAAGTCACGTCGAACGACTTGGCGAAGTTCTGTCCCAGGAAATGGCTGGTTCCGGCCTGCAGAGCCTTACCATCCTGCATCATAGCCTCAATGCAGTAGGTGTTGAGTGCGCCTGCAAAACGCTCGTTGGGCGACTTGACACCCTTGAGGACAGGGATAGCCATTACTGACTCTACAAAGTCGGCATAGACGTCCAGCATCTGCTGTGCGAAGTCCTCGGCCTCCTCTTTGGTGGCGTGGGCGGTATGGCCTTCCTGCCAAAGGAACTCGGCCGTGCGGAGGAACAGACGCGTACGCATCTCCCAACGCATAACGTTACACCACTGGTTGCAGAGGATAGGCAGGTCACGATAGGACGAGATCCAGTTCTTGTATGTGCTCCAGATGATGGTCTCCGAGGTCGGGCGGATGATGAGTTCCTCTTCCAAACGGGCATTGGGGTCAACCACAACACCTTTGCCGTTGGGGTCGTTCATCAGACGATGGTGCGTCACTACTGCGCACTCTTTGGCGAAACCCTCCACATGCTCGGCCTCACGGCTGAGGAAAGATTTCGGGATAAGTAGGGGGAAATAAGCGTTTTGCACGCCTTTCTGTTTGAAGCGTGCATCAAGACCGGCCTGGATACGCTCCCATATTGCGTAGCCGTAGGGCTTGATGACCATACAGCCACGGACTGCAGATTGCTCCGCCAGGTCTGCTTTTACCACCAGTTCGTTGTACCATTGCGAGTAGTTCTCGCTTCTGGGCGCAAGTTTTTGATAAGCCATAATATTGACGATTCGACTATTTACGATTTACAATTTACAATTTTATCTTAGTTGGTAGGTCTCGCGGAGGGTTTCAAAGTTCTCCGGGTGGGCCTTTAGTTGGTTGCTGACAGCGTCGATGTCCCAGATATGCGGGGCGTCCTCGGGTTTGCCGGGTAGTACTTGTCGGGGCAATCCGAAATGTTCGAACAGCGCGTCCACCACCATTTGCGAAGCGTTGTACTTGCCTCTGCGGGTGTAGCCGGCGATATGGTAGGTGGCCAACAAGGCATGCTCTATCAGCGTTTTGCTGGCGCGCGGCTCGTTCTCCCAAGTGTCGATGACGCAGGGGTTGCCGGCCTTAAGCAGGGCTTGTTCGTCGATAACACCCCCTCGGGCTGCGTTGATGAGCAACGTGTTCGGTTTCAGGTGGGTGCAGGTTTCCATGTGCCAAGTCGGGTGTTTACCCTCTCTTGTCAGTGGCACGTGGAACGTGATGATGTCACACTTGGCTTCGAGTTCCTCGAGAGAGACAAAGCCAGCCGGACCTTCCTTTTCAGCTCTTGGCGGGTCGCAAAGGAGGACGCGGAAGCCTCGGCGACGAGCCATTTGCTCAACCAGTTTGCCTACGTGACCTACGCCTACTATACCTAAGGTCCTGTTGGTGGCATCGTGCACCAGCTTGTCCAACACCGTTTCCACGTAGTCGCACACACCTTGCGCGTTACAGCCAGGGCTGTTTGTCCAGGCTATTCCGTTCTTGGCACAATAGTCGGTATCAATCTGGTCGAAGCCGATAGTGGCCGTAGCAATGAACTGCACCCGGGAACCCTGGAGCAGCGTTTCGTTGCAGCGAGTGCGGGTGCGGATCAAGAGCGCATCAGCATCACGAACCGTTTCCGGTGTGAAGTCCGTCTGGTCGATATACTGCACGTCAAACCAAGGCTCCAGAAAGCCCTTCACGTACGGAATATTTCGATCTGCAACTACTCTCACCCTTAATCCGAGACTCTTGACAGTTAGTACTTGATATTATCAATCAGTCGTACGGGCCCGCAATACACGGTCACGCAGCCGATGGCGTGCGAGAAGTCCGTAACGGGCTGAAGCGTTGTCTGATCCACTATCTCGTAATACTCCACTTCGAGTCCCTCGACTGCATTGATTTGGTCGATTACCCACTGCTGCGTTTCTTTGACGCTGTGGGTTTTGGCATAATCCTGCGAAGCAAAGAGGACGCGCGAGATATTCACTGCGGTCTCTTTTTCGTCTGCCGAGAGGCGTTCGTTGCGCGACGAAAGGGCTAATCCTGACTTCTCGCGAACGATAGGACAGCCAATTATCTGTAGGTCGAAGTGCATCACTTCCTTCATGCGACGGATGATGGCCAGTTGCTGGTAGTCCTTCTCGCCGAAGTAGCCGCGGTCGGGCTGAACGAGGAGGAATAGCTTGCTTACTACCTGCACGACGCCGTTAAAATGGCCCGGGCGCATCTTGCCTTCCATCACTTGGTCAAGTCCTCCGAAGTCGAAGGCAAAGGTGGTGTTCATCTCTTCCGGCGTGTACATTTCCTCAGGCATCGGGGCGAACAGGAAGTCCACGCCGATGTTGCTGAGTAATTCCGCGTCACGCATCAGGTCGCGCGGGTACTTGGCCAAATCCTCTTTGTTATTGAACTGGGTTGGGTTGACAAACACGGAAACAAACGTCACGGCATTGTCGTTGACGCTGCGTCGAATGAGCGAGGCGTGTCCCTCGTGGAGAGCACCCATAGTAGGCACAAGGCCTATTGTTTTCCCCTGTTGTTTACAAGCCGCAACGGTTTGTTGCAGCTCTGCTTTTGTTTTGATTATCTGCATATTCTATTCTAAGCTCTTCTGGATAGCGTCGAACAGTTTGTTGAGTTCCAACTGGCACTCGTTGAACGAGTCGCTGATATTATCCATTGTGTCTTGAGCATCTTTTTTAGCCTTACCTTTCGCACCGGCTTTGATGTCGGCTTCGGCCTCTTCGTACTCGGCTATCTTGCCGGAGAAAGTCTCGGAGCGAACGTTTTTGCCATAGCCCTCATACTCGTTTTCCAACGACAGGTCGTACAGCTTGACGTAGATTTTTCCGTCGCGGTAGGTGACGTCCATCTTGAACTTCATGGCCTCACGGAAATTACCGGCAAACGGGTTGTAGCGGCTTTTGGTGTTCTTGGTCAGCGCGTAATGGATGCTTTGCCCGGGCTCTTCACTAATCACACTTCGACTTTCGAAAGTCTGTTTGTTCATTGCCTTTTTGAATGCCTTCATTGCAGCCTCTCCATCGGCCTTGGAGGTGGTAAAGACGTGTTCGATAATGCATTCACCTTCGTCGTTGAGTTCGAAGTTCCATTGCTTCTCAGTCTTGGCTGCCATCAAGTTCATTGTCAATACTGGAGCAAATATTACTGCCAGCAGAAAAGTAAGAAATCGTTTCATTTTGTTGTGATTTTGGTTGCTTGTTTCTAAAATCGGGTGCAAAATTAGTGATTTTTTTTGGAATATGCAAGAAAAAAGTGAACTTTTTTGAAAAATACTGTACTTTTGATGCGTAGGTTGCATGGAGCGAGTCCGCTTATCACATACGAATCACATAGGAATCACATAGGAATCACATAGGAATCACCTACGAATCACTTAGAGAATGTATTAAGAAAGAAGCCACTGCGCAATCGGGGGATTGAACAGTGGCGACGAAGTGACGAGTTGTGTTACAAAAGGCCGGGTTGCCTATATGGCTTTGCACCAACTAACCAGATAGCGGATGCCGGCGATGGAGAGGGCTGTGCCCAGTCCGGGGTAGAAGGCAGCGAAGAACTCCACCGGTATAGAAGGGATATGCTTGAGGCTGATGCCGAGTCCCATCATGAAGAAGATGAGCACATAGCCATGCAGGTCGAAGAAGGCAAAGAGTGATTTCTTGCGCTCAGGGAAGGAGAGGATGCGGGTGGTATAGCGCTTGATGAAGTTGTTGAACATCAGCGAAAAACCAATGGCCACAGCCACAGCGATGAGGCACAGCCACCACACCCTTTCGGGATGCGTGGAATGGGTCTGCAGGAGGGATTGTATGCCGGTGATGAGAATCTTGATGCCGGGTCCCAACCAACAAAG
>JAEEGL013710539.1_pt1 | contig 11109 bp, 8 predicted proteins | sample 9134231 | NCBI WGS metagenome assembly JAEEGL01 (sample SAMN16246548, study PRJNA631951) | gut metagenome | biome: gut microbiome; feature: rumen; material: fiber-attached | host: Bos | place: Iran: Karaj | collected 2018-10
GTCACGCCCGGCTCCACCCTGCCCACGGACAGGACCGAACTTGGCGTGTGCGAAACGGTCCACATGTATCTCGATCCTCCCCCGGACGGCACTCCCGCCTGGAGCGCCACCAGCGGATACTTCGAACCGGTGGATGGCTTGCACTGCTACCATGCGTGCGACACGGCGGACATGACGACGGTCACCGCGACCTGCGACGGATACGAGTACCAAGTTGAATACTCGGTCATCGAACCTTCGGAGGTGCGCTTCGAAAAACACTTCGATGATTTTTCGCAGTTTCCCTCTGGGTTGGCTGGTGCGGGCATGCAGGTGTCCTTCTGCATCCTGCCCGACACGGTGTCCTTCATAAACGTCCATTTCCGAGAAGGGGAAGTTACCCCATCCAATGTTACGGGTTACTTTGTAGGAATAGCCGAGAATCATGTTCCCGCACCAGGGTGGAAGTCTGTCGGGAACGGAAACATGCCTTTTGCTGATGATTACTGCAAGTCCGCCATTCTCCTCTCGCCTTGGTCGGAGGGGCATTTCCAGTGGGACATCCCGTTGATATACAAGGACGCAAGCAATCACTATCCTGCTGTCCATACGTTTTCAAGCATAACACAGCATTTCTACATTGAGGCGGACGGAACGGTTGAAATCCGCAAAGGCGATGCCATAGTCAGGAGAAGTCCATGAAAAATGCACTCTTTAAATCTTGGAAAATGACACGGACCATCCTTCTGGCTTGTATCGCCTTTTCGTCCTGCCAGCCCGCCAAAGCCGATTTTGAAAACCCCGATGGCGATCCAAACCTCAGGGCGCTCCATGCCAAAAAAGAACTCCGATATGACCGCCCCGACGACTTCTATCCAGCTGAGCCAGCCGGTCCGGATGATTTCACGCCCTTGCCGGAGAACACCCTCGAATATCCAGACTTGGATGAAGATCACAGATATCGCAATGTCTTCAAGGAAATCCGCCCCCGTTTCAACGACCTTTCCCGGAATGGCCGGATGACGGCGGCAAAAGCCGGCGAACTTCTGGAGGCCAGTCGACCGTTGCTCCCTTCGGAGTATCCCCCATACCGGATTCATTACTGGATGCTCTTCGTCGATTTGGCCTGGTGCATGACGCCGACCAACGGCCTCGCCCAGATGGGGAGAGAGGAAATTCTGGCAATCGCCCGCAACCTGAAATTGGTCGTCGACGACATGGACAGGGCCACCATTCCAGACTTCAAGTGGTATCTCAGATCTTATGATTGCGGATTTGTCGTACGGAGACCCGGCGAAAGACTCTACGTCTACAACGGGCACAAAACGACAAATCCCGCAGAAATTTGCCGTTTCATGCGGAAAGAATACATTCAGGACGTCAAGGATTGCATCAATTTGGAGCAGTGGAATCTCCCCAAATACCGCTCCTTCCTTGCCTCGACCATCAAATCCATGATTGCCATTGCCAACGCCACGGAAGAAACACCTTGAGCCCCAAGCGGAGGATGTCCTTCCTTCGGTACGCGCCCATAATGTAGTTCCCCATTGTCAGAACTTGTCATAATTGTCTGACAATTTTTGTTTCCCTCAATTTTTGTTTTCCAATTTGTCTCTTTTGTTTCCCCAAGAGGCCCCCTCCTCCAACGCACCCCCAACCCCGGCCTCGCCGTCGCCTCCGAAGGCGACCTCGTCATCGCCCTCGACACCAACCTCACCCCCGAACTGGTCAGCGAAGGCCTCGCCCGCGAGTTGGTCAACCGCATCCAGAACCTCCGCAAAGACACCGGCCTCGACGTCGCCGACCGCATCACCCTGACCCTCTCCGCCGCCCCCGCCCTCCTCGCCGCCGCCGAAACCCACCGCGCCTTCATCCAATCCGAAACCCTCTGCACCCCCCTCACCCTCCAACCCCTCCCCTCCTCCCCCTCCTCCCCCCTCGACATCAACGGCCAGCAAGCCCTCCTTACCCTCCAAAAAGCCTGACCGCCCACATCGAACCGGGGGACTTCAGTCCCCCTCGAAAACCGGCATCATTCCCCACCCTTGGGAGGTGCGGCTTTCCAGCCGCGCCCGCTCAAGGATAGCTTTTCCCCTGCGCTAAGCCCCGCCCCCCTCCGAGAGGGGGGTGCCGCCTCCGGCGGCGGGGGGAGTACTGCGCCTCACCCACGCCCCTCCCCTCACCTTCTGCTGCCCCCCCCTTCCCCTCGCCCCCCTCCCGCCTCCCGCCCACATCCCGCCCGCAGGGCGCCCGCAAGACTTCCTCCTCCTCCCAGCGTCAGGGTTTCAGGCAACTGAGGGGGCAGACGAAGATGCCGTCTTCGCGGCGGTATGCGAAATCGCCCGTGGCGGTCAGAACCATCAGGAACGAGGGGGAGGGCGACTTGGCAACATCGATCTTCGCTGCCAGCTTTTTGAGGGAGACCGCGCCTTTCTCGATGAGTTCCTTTCCGCCGAGCTTCATTTCGACGAGCGCATGGGTGCCGTTGCGCTTGTGGAGGACGGCATCGCATTCAAGGCCGGAGGCGTCGAGGTAGTGGGCGACGCCACCGTCGAGGGCATCCATGTAAACGCGCAGGTCCCGGACGGCCATGGTTTCGAAGAGGTTCCCGTAAGTCTTGAGGTCGCCCATGAGGTCCTCGGGGCCCAGCCCGAGCGCGGCGGTGGCGATGGATGGATCGACGAAATGGCGCGTGTCCCCGGTACGCACGGGCGTCTTGCAGCGTAGGTTCGGGCACCAGGCGGGGAGGTCTTCGACGACGAACAGCCGTTTGAGCGCGTTGTGGTACGCCCCCACCGTGTCGATGGAAAACGACCCCGCCTCGTTCGCTTCCAGGTCGGCCTTGACCACCGTGAGGGCGGCGCGCGTCCCCTGCAAGCGGGCATAGGACCGCAGGAAGCGGCGCGCGCGCTCTTCGTCGCGCCCCACGCCGTCCACGCGGGAAATGTCGCGTTTGACGGTGGCGTCGAGGTAGGCGAAGGCGCGTTTGAGCGCGGCCTTCCCGGAGAGGTCGCAGGCGTACGGCCACCCGCCGCGGCACAGCAAGCAGGCCATTTCCTCCAAATCGGGCCGTCCCGCGCGGGCCCCCGTGGGGTCTTCGCCCGCGAACAGCGCCGAGAGCGAAACCTCTCCGGACGACTCCCCGGATTCCCACAGCGACATCGGCCGCATCTTCAGCCACGAAAACCGGCCCGCGCCGGAATGGCGCACGGCCGCCATGTCGGCAGGCACGGACGACCCGGTGAGGATGAACATCCCCGGCCCGTCCCCGTGGTCCACGCGGTAGCGGATGGCGTCCCAGAGTGTCGGGGCGATTTGCCACTCGTCCACGAGGCGCGGAGCCGCCCCGGCGAGGAGGCGGTCGGGTTTCGTCCCGGCCAACACGATGTTTTCCTCCATCTTTCCGGGTTCGTCGAGGTAGATGGCGCTCCCGGCCGCCTGCTCGGCGGTGGTGGTCTTGCCGCACCACTTCGCGCCCTCGATCAAGACGGCCCCGCTGCCTTCCAGTTCTTCCCGGAGCAACCCGTCGCAAATCCGTTTTTTGTACGCTTTCACACCCCGAATCTACCACTTCCCCTCCCCCATACAAGCAGAAACCGGCTGATTGTTGATTTTTCAACCCGTGAATTGTTGGATTTCCAACCCGTGGATTGTTGGAACCCATTGCCCCCTCTCCCTTCCCCTTCTCCGCCCTTGGTCCCCCCCCGCCCGTCCCTCCCCGCCCCTTGCCCGAACGGCGCGGCAAGATGCCGCACCCCGGAAGTGATGCAAAACCTTTTGAAAGACTATGGCGCCACTTCCGGCGATGCGGCTTCTAGCCGCACCCCCTCCCGAATCCTCCCGCCCGCGCAGCGGGCGCACCGCCCTTCTTCCTTCGTACTTCTTCCTTCTTACTTCCCTTCCTCCCCCCACCTTCTGTTGCCCCGCCCCCCCCGCCTTTCCCTTCCACTCCCCACCCGCAGGGCGCACCGCAAACTTTTCACTTGTCACTGTTCACTTGTCACTGCGCCCGCAGGGCGCTCCTCCCTTTTCCCTCTTTCCCCACGCCCGCCCGGCGTGGTACAGTCCCCCCATCGAAAACCCAACCAAGGAACAACCATCGATTTGATCCAACCATAAACAACCCATAAACCCACTGCGCATCTGCGCAACGCGACGTTCTATCGGAAAGCCTGGAAACCTTTTTCGTCACAGAACCTCGGTTGGCAGGAGCGCGCCCTACGGGCGCGCTTTTTCTGCTTTCCCTAACTCTGTGACAGGCTCTTCCAGGCGCCTCCGATAGTGTTGGGAGCAAAGTGAAAAGGCGTGCTCCTTTTTTCGCCCCTTCGCCGCGCGGGAGACGAGGAACGAAGCATGGCGAAGAATGACAACCAGCAACTGGGGCAAGCCAAAAAGCAGAAAAAAGACGAATTCTATACCCGGCTTGAAGACATCGAGCGCGAACTTGCCCACTACAAGCCCCACTTCCGAGGCAAGACCGTCCTCTGCAACTGCGACGATCCGCGCATTTCCAATTTCTTCCACTACTTCTCCCACCAGTTTGAAGCCCTTGGGCTCAAGCGCCTCATCACGACCTGCTACAAAAACCAAGACATGGACCTTTTCTCGCGAAACACCTGCGAGCGGGCAATCTACCTCGTCTATGACGGAGACAAAAACGGAAACCGCGTCCCCGACCCGGAAGAAATCGGCATCCGGCTCCTCAAAGGCGACGGAGACTTCCGCTCTGCTGAGTGCATCGAACTACTGAAACAGGCCGACATTGTCGTCACAAATCCTCCTTTCTCCCTCTTTCGAGAATACATTGCCCAGCTTGTCCAATACGGCAAGAAGTTCCTCGTTATCGGCAACATCAATGCCATCACCTACAAAGAAATCTTCCCGCTCATCATGAAAAATGAATTGTGGATGGGAGTAAGCATCCACAGCGGTGACAGGGAATTCGGTGTGCCAGCAAGCTACCCATTGGAAGCAGCCGGTTGTCGTGTGGATGAAAACGGAAACAAATTCATCCGTGTCAAAGGAGTCCGTTGGTTCACGAACATCGACCATGACAAACGCCATGAAGAGATGATTTTGTGGAAGCCATACACGCCGGAAGAGCATCCGCGCTATGTCAACTACGACGCGATAGATGTTGGCAAAACCTCAGATATCCCATGCGATTACGATGGCCTGATGGGCGTCCCCATCACCTTCCTTGACAAGTACAACCCCGACCAGTTTGACATCGTGGGACGAAGCCTTGAATTGGCGGACATGACAGTCATCCGGGACCGTCTGGGTCGCAATGATGGCGGGCCCCGTTTCTATATTGAGAAAGACGGCGAACTCGTGCGGCTCTACGACCGCATCATCATCCGCCGCAAACAACAAAGGAGCGCGACATGAACATCGAGCTGAAGGAAATCACGGTCCGGAACCTCGTGGAGGACTTCCGCGACGAAGCGGAGAACGGCGTGACGGCGTACGGGGGGAAGCTGGACATCCGTCCGAAATACCAGCGCGAGTTCATCTACTCGCCCGAACAACAGCGGGCGGTCATGGACACCGTCCTCAAGGGTTTTCCATTGAACACCATGTACTGGGCCGTCCGCGGCGACGGCACCTTCGAGGTCATCGACGGCCAGCAACGGACCCTCTCGCTGTGCAAATTCGCCGCGGGGGACTTCTCCGTGCCGTGGCGGGGGAGCGTCCTGTTCTTCGGCAACCTCCAGGACGACGAACAGCGGCGGGTGCTCGACTACCGCCTCATGGTGTACCTCTGCGAAGGGAGCGACACCGAAAAACTCGAATGGTTCCGCACCATCAACATCGCCGGCGAAGAACTCACCGCCCAGGAACTGCGCAACGCCGTCTACGCCGGACCGTGGACCGCCGACGCCAAACGCTACTTCTCGCGCACCGAATGCCCCGCCTGGCAAGTCGGCGGCAAATACCTCACCGGCACCCCCATCCGCCAGGACTTCCTCGAAACCGCCATCAAGTGGCACTCCCGCGGCGACATCGAGGGCTACATGGCCGCCCACCAGCACGACACGAGCGCCGCCGCCCTCTGGATGTACTTCCAGAACGTCCTCGCGTGGGTCAAGACCCTCTTCCCCGCCTACCGCCGCGAAATGAAGACGCCCGAATGGGGCTTTCTCTACAACGAATTCAAGGACCGCCCGTACGACCCCGCCGCCCTCGAACGCGAAACCGCGCGCCTCATGGCCGACGACGACGTCACCCGCAAGAGCGGCATCTACGAATACCTCCTCTCCGGCGGCGAACGCGAACGCGCCCTGAGCATCCGTGCCTTCACCGAAAGCCAGAAGCGCACCGCCTACGAGCGCCAGCGCGGCCTCTGCGCCATCTGCCACAATCCCTTCCCCTACGAACAGATGGAAGGCGACCACATCACCCCCTGGCATTCCGGCGGCCACACCGACCCCTCCAACCTCCAAATGCTCTGCCGCCCCTGCAATCGCCGCAAATCCGGCAACTAGTACAGCGCAAAGTCAAAACATTCGTATTTCTCGGCCCCGGGTAGGGCGGGCAGTCCCCTGCCCGCCGTGCGAAAGGGGTGTGGCATGAAGGCAAATCCATGAGCAAGACAGGCGCACGGCGGCGCAGGGACTCGCCGCCCTACCCCAAACAACATGTGCAAGAATGACCTTTGCAATGCCTTGGCAGACGGCCCGCACCCGGGCCGGGTCGGCCTCGGGCGCCCCTCCCATGCAACCCTCCCTCTTTTCAATGTCCGCGAAGCGGTTTTCATAGTTTTCAATGTAGATTCCCATTGTCGGAAATTGCCATAATTGTCTGACTTTTGTTCGCATCTTCTTTTGTTTCCCTATTTGTCCTTTTTGTTTCAAAAAATCCTCCCCGAAAAAGTTTTCCAATCATTGGAAAACCGCCGAATTTTTTTCCAATCATTGGAAAAATCGTCCCAAATTTTCCAACCATTGGAAAAATATTTTCCAATCATTGGAAAACTCCCCTTCCGCCGCAGGGCTACCGGATTGTGGCAATCCCAGGCACCTTTGCCACCGGGACAGCCCTCCGGCTCTCCATCCGCCAAGGCGCGGCAGGATGCCGCACCCCCGGAAGTGGCGCAATGCCTCCTGAACGGACATCGCGTGGATGCCGGAGATGCGGCTTCATTCCGGGGGCCGGGAAAGCGTTTTCCCCTCCCGCAGTCCACCCCCACTTTGTCCGCCCGAAGGGCGCACCGCCCACTTGCCGCCCGTCGCCCGTGCCTTGTCCCCCCACCCTGCCGAAACGCTTCACCTCCCGACCGCACTCCCCGCTTGCAACCGCCCCCGAAATCCACCACCCTCCCCCATTGAACACCAAGCCCGAACCGGGCACAACCAAGAAAGCGAGGCAGCAATTGAAAGCCATCTTGATCGTCATGGATTCCGTCGGAATCGGCTCCGCCCCGGACGCCACCGCCTACGGTGACGCCGGAGCCTCCACCCTCCCCCACCTCTCCGCCGCCGCTGGCGGACTCAACGCCCCAACCCTCCAGAAACTCGGCCTCGGCAACATCCCCGGCCTCCTCCCGCAGAAGGAAACCATCGTCGGCTGCCCGCCCGTCGATGCCCCCATCGCCTCCTGGGGCGCCATGCGCGAGATGTCCGACGGAAAGGACACCATCACCGGCCACTGGGAAATCGCCGGCCTCGAAGTCGATCCCGGCTTCCACAACTTCCCCTTCACCGACTCCTTCCCGCCCGACCTGATCGCGGCCTTCGAGAAGGAGACCGGACGCAAGCTCATCGGCAACAAGGCCGCCAGCGGCACCGAGATCATCAAGGAACTCGGCGAAGAGCACATGCGCACCGGCGCCCTCATCTGCTACACCTCCGCCGACAGCGTCTTCCAGATCGCCGCCCACGAGAGCGTCGTCCCCGTCCCCGAACTCTACCGCTACTGCGAAATCGCCCGCCGCCTCTGCGACCCCCTGCGCGTCGGCCGCATCATCGCGCGTCCCTTCGTCGGCACCTGCGCCGCCGACTTCAAACGCACCGAGAACCGCAAGGACTTCGCGTACCTGCCCGCCGAAAAGACCGTCCTGGAGCGCCTCTTCGACGCCGGAATTTCCGTCTACGCCGTCGGCAAGATCGAGGACATCTACTGCCACCGCGGCATCACCGAATCCATCCACACCGGCAACAACGTCGCCTCCGAAGCCCTCGTCAGCAAGTGGACGCAGGAAAAGGAGCGCGGCCTGATCGTCGCGAACTTCATCGACTACGACATGCTCTACGGCCACCGCCGCGACGCGGACGGCTACGCCCGGAGCATCGAGGAGACCGACCGCTGGCTCGCCGGCTACCTTCCCCTCCTCGGCCCCGAGGACATGCTGATCATCACCGCGGACCACGGCAACGATCCGACCTTCAAGGGCACGGACCACACGCGCGAGTACGTCCCGCTGATCGTGTACCGTCCCGGCCGTCCCGGCACCTGCCTGGGCATCCGCAAGGGCTTCTACGACATCGCGCAGTCGCTGGCGAAGTTCTTCTCCATCCCCGCCATGCCCCGCGGCGCCTCCTTCATCGCCTACACCTGACACGCGCTCAATCCTCAACCACACGGCACGCTCCCAACCCGGGCGTGCCGCTTTGTTTCCCCTGACCAAGGCGGCCAAAGCCTGCATCGGTGCGGTTTTCCTTGGTATTTCCTCGATGTCCGGCAACGCCCCTTGACAAGATAATCCCGTTTCGTACAATCCTGTCCAAGATGAAAACGAAAAAATCCACGGAAGAAGCCGCCGCGGCGGTCTCCAGTCCGGCGCCGGGCCTGGGCGAGAGCCTGCTGCCGTTCCTGCAACGGATCGTGCATGCGTACGCGTGGCGGATCCTGCATTGGGGCCTGCCGCTGGAGAAGGCGTACGCGCTGTTCCACCTGCACACCCACCCCGACGCGGCCGGGCCGGCGCAGGTCGCCGAGGCGTGCTGCATCCCGCGGCAGACCATGACCGCGCTCCTCGATTCGCTCGAAAAGGACGGTCTCGCCGTGCGCACCCCCCACCCCACCGACCGGCGGAAGAAGGTCGTCAAGGTCACCCCCAAGGGCGCCCGCACCGCCGAGGCCGCCATCCGCGACCTGCTGGACATCGAGAAGGCGGCGATGAACGTCATCGAGCCGGAACTCCTGCCGAAAATCCGGTCGCTGCTCGAAGCCTACACGGACGAGCTGGAGGGATTGAACGGCCGCAACCCGCCCACCGGCGGGGCGGCGCTTGTCCCGTCCTACCATCCGCAGGCCCCGGCAACGGGAAAGGCATCCCGATGAGCGCGCGCGCTTTCTCCGCCCTCTGTCGTGCGTTCTGCGCGGTGGCGCTGCTGGCCGCCGCGTCCGGATGCGGCACCTTCGATCCGCAGGAGGCCCGCCGCGGGCAGACCGACGCCTTCTCCGCGGAGCTCCGCGAGCGCCTCGCCGCCCTCCCCGACCGCCCCCTCTCGCTGGACGACTGCATCAAGATTGCCCTCACCAACAACTACTCCGCCCGCCTTGCCGACCTCGACCGCGAGCTCGCCCGCCTCGGCAAAACCACGGCCTTTTCGGCCTTCCTGCCGCGCGTCTCCGCGAGCGTCGGGTACACCGACCGCGACTACGACAACATCCTCGGCCAGGCCGCCGACGGCCGCCTCGTGTACGGCCCCGCGGCCGACACCGCCTCGACCCTCACCGCCGCCCTCCCCGTGTTCTCCCCCGCCAGCTGGTTCCTCTACGCCGCCGCGCGCCACGGCGAAGCCTCCGCCGCCATCGCCGCCTACTACACCCGCCAGAACATCGTCCTCCAGACCACCGCCGCCTACTGCGACGTCCTCGTCCAGCTCGACACCGTCCGCGCGCTCGAAACCCAGCTCTCCGCCGCCGAACGCCTCTCCGAACGCCTCTCCGGCCTCTCCGCCGAAGGCTTCGTGGCCGATTGGGAGCGCGGCCAGGCCGATCTCCAGGCCCTCGCCCGCCGAACCGAACTCGACAGCGCCCGCCGGCGCCTCCGCGTCCTGCAAGGGCGCCTCCTCCAGACCCTCGGCCTCCCGCCCGACGCCGAGATCGGGCTTTCCGGCGACTGCGGCAACGCCCGCGCCCCGGAAGGCCCCGTCGAGGACCTCGTCATCCTCGCCCTCATGAGCCACCCCCAGCTCGCCCTGGCCGACCGCCGGGTGGTCATGGGCGAGCTCGCCGTGCGCCGCGCTTTCTGCAACTTCCTGCCGACGCTCTCCATCAACGCCACGCACATCTGGGGCGGCGAAGACCTCGCGTTCGACGCCCTCGGCTGGAGCACCGGCTTCCACGGCGCGTGGAGCGTCTTCAGCGGCTTTGCCAACTCCGCCGCCTACCGCACGGCGCTGGTCGAGCGCCGCCAGAGCGAGCTCCAGCGCGAAAACACCTTCCTCTCGATCATCCTCGGCGTGATGGCGGCCGAGGCCCAGCTGCGCGACGCCCGGGAATCCGTCGCCGTCCGCCAGCTCGCCTACGACGTCGCCGCCGCCAAGTCCGCGGACCGCGACGACCGCGCCGCCGAGGGCCTCATCCCGGTCTCCGACGCCCTCGACGCCCGCAGCGAGATGGACTTCGCGCAAGTCGCCCTCATCCGCTCCCGCTACCAGGAAACCATCGCCATCGCCAACCTCGAACTCGCCATGGGCATCCCCTTCCTGCCCCCCGAGTACGCCCCTCCCCTCGCGCCACCCGAAACACAACCCGCACCCCCCCAAGGAGATGCACCATGAAACCCGCCGCCGTCCTTCCCGTCATCCTCGCCGTCCTTCTCGCCGCCGCCGCGCCGCGCGCCGTGCGCGCCTGGGGCCCGGAAGGCCACTCCATCATCGCGCGCCTGGCGGTGCCGCGCCTTACGCCGGCAGCCAAGGCGGAGCTCCGCCGCATCCTCGGCGACGACTACGAAATCGGCGACTACGAAATCGCGTCCTGGCCCGACATCATCCGCGGCAACAAGGCCTACGAGGAGCTCTATCCGCGCCAGGGCCGCTGGCACTACATCGACTTCGACGTCCAGCAGTGGTACGACGAATCGTTCTCGCTGACGGTCTCCGACAGCGGCGACGACGTCGTCAGCCAGATCTACCGCTGGCGCGACGACCTCGCCGAGCCCGGCAAGCTCGAAGGCGA
>JAEEGL014390735.1_pt1 | contig 11109 bp, 10 predicted proteins | sample 9134231 | NCBI WGS metagenome assembly JAEEGL01 (sample SAMN16246548, study PRJNA631951) | gut metagenome | biome: gut microbiome; feature: rumen; material: fiber-attached | host: Bos | place: Iran: Karaj | collected 2018-10
AACCCTTCGCGAATCAGAATATGCCGGATCAGTCCTTTATGCTGCGTTTCATCATACGGCTTTACACCGTGAATTTTCATAAATGTAAGAACCGTGAGAAGAATCTTTTGATTCACTTCTCTTCCGAGAAGGCAGTCCGTATTCGGAATGATATCATGAGTTCTGCCGGCATAGAATCCGGCTACGGGATTTCCGTCCCGGTCCTCTCCGACGGGGTACTGTGCCTTATTTCTGTACCGGTACGGGGAAAAATCCTCTTCTCCCGGCTGTTTCATTCCGACTATCGGTTCCCGGATGCTTTCGATGAAAGCTTCGTCGAAGCCTCCGAGCCGCACCAGATTATTTTTAACCTTGTTCTCCTTAAAACGAAGCTCCGCTTCGTAACTCATCTCCTGTAACTGACATCCTCCGCATGCTCTCGCCATCGGACATTCTGCCGGTACACGGTCGGGTGAAGGCTTTACCACTTTCATAAGTTTTGCAAAAGCATAATTCGTTTTGGCCTTCATCACCTTTGCTTCAATCACATCGCCGATGACGGCATCCTTTACAAAAAGGGTAAAGCCTTCGGCTTTGCCGATGCCCTGCCCTTTTTCATCCATATCCGTTATTTCAACGATTACCATATCGTTTTTCTTATATATCGTCTTTTCGGATTCCATGAATTTATGAAAAATTACTCCCCTCTTGTAGCGCGGATATTGGTATCGAAAATCCGGTTAAATCCCTGCCAGTTCTTATGCCCGGCCTTATGAACCAGTTCCGTAAACGCCTCCAGTTTGGCATCCGCATCGTCCGCATAGTTAAGCGCGATTGCTTCGGCCAGTTCGGGAACCTTCGGCGAACCGAATTCGAGTTCCCCGTGATGGGCAACAATACAGTGCTTTAATTCCGCTGCGAGTGTCGGGGGAAAATCCGGAATATCCCGGATGTAATCTCCCACCATCTCCGTGCCGATGACAATATGACCCAAAAGATTTCCTTCATCCGTATAGTCGTTTTCGGGAAAAAGCGAAATCTCCCTGGTTTTTCCGATATCATGAAGAAGTGCCGCCGTAATCAGTAAATCCCGGTTTAAAAGCGGATACTGCTTTGCATAGAAATCGCAGATTGCCGCAACCGAAAGCGTATGCTCCATTAATCCGCCGATAAAAGCATGATGGATACTTCTTGCCGCGGAATTCTTCCGGAAGCGCTCCGAAAGAGCCTCATCCTCAATAAACATTTTGACAAGCAGGGTATGAAGATAGCTGTTTTTTACCGATTCGATATAGTTTTTGATATCCTGCCACATCCGGTCCGGATCCTTTGTCGAAACGGGAAAATAATCCGCGGGATTGTATTCGCCCTTTTCCGCCGGTCTCGTCTGCCTTATGTTCAGCTGAAGATTCCCCTGAAACGTCGTCATGTCCCCGTAAATATACACGTAATCATTGACATCGAAATCAATAATGGAGGGAGATTTGGTGTCCCAGATTTTTCCTTCGAGTACTCCCGTTTTATCCTGTATGGTAACATTCCAGTATTCTTTTCCGGCCTTGGTCGTGGCGGGATTCTTCTGCTTGATAAGATAAATATCCCGAACCGCCATTCCTTCTTTCAGATCCTGAATGTATTTCATCTGCACTGTCCTCTCGTTTCTTTTATTCCTTTTTATTTCCGCATGGTATGTTTTATGTCCGTCCCGGAATATCTTCTATTCCGTTTTCTGTCCGATGGTTACCGTAACGTTCACTTCCTTGTATTCATCTCCCGCAGAACGCATAAATTTTACATCCACTTCGTCGCCCGGCTTGTAGTGACGCAGTTTTTCCTCGGCTTCCGCGGCCGAAGTAATATGAACTCCGTCGATTCCCGTAATAATATCTCCGGCCGCAATTCCGACTTCCATGGCGGGAGAATCCATTTCCAGTTTACGCACAAAGGCCCCCTCGGGAATACCGTTTGCGATTGCCTGCGGCGTGATTTCCAAAAGTGTGGTTCCGAAATACGGCCGTTCCACCTGGTTCGACAGATCTTCAATCAGATGTTTTAATTCCGAAATTCCGATGGCGGAAATCTGATTACTTAAATCGGAATTATTGTATTTCTGATTCAGAACACCGATGATCTGTCCTTTGGTATTGCAAAGGAACCCTTCCGCATTGCGGCTTCCGTAAATATCGGTTGTAATCAGTTTGTAATTATGATCCGTTGTATTAATGGGACTTCCAAGCGAGGTAATAATCCCGTATCCCACCGAATCGGAATATCCCATCGGATCACCGACGGCTAATACAACATCCCCTTCCCGGATTCCGACATTGGAATTTCCCAAAGTAGCGTAAGTTAAATTTGCGCGGATTTCCGGATCGATTGCCGAAAGCGGCACGGAAATCACAATAAGGTTGGTTGCCTTGTCATAAGCCGATACGGTTCCGGGACATACGCTGTCATCCGAAAAAATAACTTCAAACTCCGTTGCCCCCGCTAACGCGGAATAATTAGAGATAATATACAAATCCCTTCCGTTGTCCGCAACCATCAGTCCGGACACCTTTCTCTGCTCTTCGTAAACATTACTGAACCAGTCCACATCCGAAAACGATCCCATTACGACTACCATGCTTTCATTTACCTCCTGCGCGAGGTCGGAAAGTTTCCCGTATAAATTCTGATAGTCTTCAATTTCCAGATCCAGTTTCTGGATAATATTGTTATTTTGGACGATGGTCTCGGCCGGCTTGTCTTTTTCATCGAGTTCCACCTGCTCCTGAATCATATCCTCCGGCAGAACTTCGTTTACCTCTTCCGGAAGCGTTACCTCGGGAAGGGAAATCGACGGCTTCTCCTCCTTCGGGGAAACCAGTTTCGTCAGTGCGGGCTCCAACAGAATAAAAACAAACGAAGCAATCACGCCGAACATAATGGCCAGTGCACCGGTCATAAATGCCCTCTTAAAAAGCTTCTTCTTGTTAATCGGACGCTTCTTTATTTGTTCCTGCATAAAGGAATAATCGTCGTTTTCCTGTTTCTTTTCCATCTTTTAATCCTTTGCTTTATACGGGGTATTTTGTATCTATGATAAATAAACGTCTGACATGCCGTAAAAATATGGCTTTTTCCTCTCCGAAAACCCCGCAACACTACTATTTTACCACATTTTCCATGCCTTTTGTACTGTCAATTCACCTATAATTATGCTATTATAAGGAATGGTGAATGAATAATCTTCCGGATGAATACAAAAGATGAACGAAAAAGCACTGCACATTTTAGAATACGATAAGGTCATTACCAAACTGACGGACCTTGCCCATTCCGCCCCAGGAAAAGAAAAATGCCGGGCGCTTCTTCCCATGACCGGTTTATCCGAAGTGGAACATGCGCAGTGTGAAACCGCCGACGGAGTTGCCCTTATTTTAAGAAAGGGCAAACCGAATTTTGCGGGGAACAGGGATTTGTCTTTTTCCTTAAATGCCCTTTCCCTGGGTTCCACCCTCTCCGCCGCGGAGCTTCTTCATATCGCGGAAGTGGCGGAATGTACGGAACGCAACAGCCGTTACGGTGCAAAAGAACACGCCGAAGAGCCGGATCATTCCCTGAGCGCTCTTTTTGACGCCCTGATTCCTCTTCCTTCCCTTCAGCGGGAAATCCGCCGCTGCATTATAAGCGAAGAAGAAATTGCCGATGACGCGAGTGCGGCACTTAAGAATATCCGCCGGTCCAAAATGATCTACCAGGAAAAAATCCGGGAACATCTGACCCAGATGGTGAATACCACCTACCGGACCTATCTGCAGGATGCCGTCATCACCATGCGAAATAACCGCTACTGCCTGCCGGTAAAAGCCGAATACAAAAATACCGTCAAAGGCATGATTCACGATCAGTCCAAGGCCGGATCCACGTTCTTTATCGAACCCGCACAGATTGTGGAATACAATAACAAACTCTCCACTCTCGATGCCGAGGAAAAAGAAGAAATCGAAAAAATCTTAGCGGCACTTTCGGCAGAGGCCGCCGGATTCGTGGGAGAACTCGAAAGCAACTGCCGGGTGCTTTCCGAACTGGATTTTATTTTTGCCAGATCGAATCTCGCCCTTTCGATGAAGGGGGCGAAACCCGAATACACTACCGGACATTTTCTCGATATTAAGAAAGCAAGACATCCGTTTATCGATCCCGCCAAGGTCGTGCCTATCGATATACGGCTGGGAGAAGAATATACACTGTTAATTGTGACCGGTCCGAATACCGGAGGCAAAACCGTTTCCTTAAAAACCACCGGGCTTTTATGTGCCATGGGCCAGTCCGGCCTTCACATTCCGGCTTCTTCCCTTTCGAAGATGTGTATTTTTAAGGATATTTTTGCCGACATCGGAGATGAACAGAGCATCGAACAGTCCCTCAGTACTTTTTCGGCTCACATGACCAACATTGTTTCGATTTTAAACTCCGCCGACAGCGAATCCTTATGCCTTCTGGATGAACTCTGTGCCGGAACGGACCCGACGGAAGGAGCGGCGTTAGCCATTGCCATTTTAAAATCCTTAAGACAGCGCGGAACGCTGACCATGGCCACCACGCACTACAGCGAATTGAAAGTTTATGCGCTTTCGGCTCCGGATACCACGAATGCCAGCTGTGAATTCGATGTCGAAACGCTTTCTCCCACCTACCGTTTCCTAATCGGTCTTCCCGGAAAGAGCAATGCCTTCGCCATCTCCGCCAAACTCGGGCTTTCAAAAGACATCATCGAGGATGCGAAAGGGGAAATCTCCGAAAGCAAAGAAAGCTTCGAAGATCTGCTTGCCGAACTGGAGAAAAGCAGACGTGCGCTTGAAGAAAAAGAAGCAGCCATCGAACGGGACCGTGAGGAAAGTGCAAGGCTTCGTGACGAAGCGGAACGTACCAAAGCACAGCTTCACGAAAAGAAAGCTGCCATCCTGAATGAAGCCAAAGAAGAAGCCGCGGATATTTTAAGGGAAGCCAAGGATACCGCCGATGCCGCCATCCGCGCCTATCATAAAGGCGGAGATATCCGGAAGATGGAAGAAACGAGAGCCGGCCTCCGGAAGCGAATCGACAAACTCGGAGAAGACCTTGCCCCGAAAGCAGCGGAACGGCCGAAGAAAGTCACCCTGAAAGCGGAAGATATAAAGAAAGGCGACCTGCTTGAAATCGTATCCATGAAAATGAAGGGGCATGTCACTTCCCTTCCGGATGCCAAAGGAAATATAGTCTTAGCCTGCGGTGTCATGCAGATTAAGACAAACATAAAAGACGTACAGCCGGCTGAGGAAGATGCCGGCCTGGAGGAATCTTTAAAAGGCGGAAGCCGGAAAACAAACTACAGCGGTAAGTTTTCGAAAGCCGCCACCATTTCGCCGGAAATCAATTTAATCGGACAGACCACAGACGAAGCCATCGCCAATCTGGACAAGTATCTCGACGAAGCACTTCTGTCCCACTTAACAAGCGTCCGTATTGTTCACGGAAAAGGAACCGGAGCCTTAAGGGATGCCGTGACGAAGCATTTAAAGAAACTTTCCTTCGTACGGGATTTCCATCTGGGCGAATACGGGGAAGGAGATGCCGGTGTTACCATCGTGGAATTTAAATGATGACACCGTCAAAAATGAAAAAGGAAGAATAACAGAAAAAATCACAATAAAAGAGGGGGAAAAATGAACAAACAGAAAATTTTAATTGTGGACGACGACAACAACATTGCGGAACTGATTTCTTTATACTTAACAAAGGAATGCTACGAAACCATGATTGTGGGAGACGGAGAAGCGGCCCTGGAAGCAGTTCCCGCTTTTGAGCCGAATCTGATTCTTTTAGATCTGATGCTGCCCGGAATCGACGGATACACGGTCTGCCGGGAAGTCCGCTCCAAAACCACGACTCCGATTATCATGCTTTCCGCCAAGGGAGAGATTTTTGATAAAGTTCTCGGACTTGAAATGGGCGCGGACGATTACATGCAGAAACCCTTTGATTCCAAGGAGCTGGTAGCCAGAGTCAAAGCGGTGCTTCGCCGTTACAAACCGGCGGCTGCCCCGCAGAATGTCGAAGCACCGAAAGAGCGTACCGTGGAATATCCGGGACTCATGGTTTCCTTAAGCAACTACTCCGTTATATACAACGGCGCCTCCGTGGATATGCCTCCGAAGGAACTGGAACTTCTTTATTTCCTGGCTTCCTCACCCGGTCAGGTATTTACCAGGGAGCAGCTGTTAAACCAGATCTGGGGCTATGATTATACCGGTGATACCAGAACCGTTGACGTTCATATCAAAAGAATTCGTGAGAAAATCAAGGATACGCCGGACTGGCGGATCGATACCGTATGGGGCGTCGGATATAAATTCCTCGTTACCGGAAGGTAAATGTAAGAAAGACGGTAAAACATGCGTAAAGCTCTGTATTTCAAGTTCATACTGGCTTATCTGATTTTTGCCTTTTTCGGAGTATTTATGGTTGCGACCTTCGGGGCAAGCATGATTCGAAACCAGATTGTGCAGCACGAAGCGGATGCCCTTTATAAGGAAGCCAACCGGATTTCCACAACGTATGCGTCCGATTTGTATACCAACCGTGCGGCACTCGATACCGTAAAGCAGGAACTGGATTTCTTAGATGACTATCTTTCGGCAAACATCTGGATTATTAATCCCTCCGGATTAATCGTTCTGGATTCCGCTTCTCCGATTGAAGTCGAGAATCCTCCCACCGTTGAAGGTTTTGATTCCACGGTCTATGCCGGAAAATATTATTCCGTCGGAAATTTCTTTAATTTCTTTGACGAAGATTATTTAAGCGTCTATGCTCCGATTACGGACGGCTATAAAGTACAGGGCTATGTATTTATTCACAAACCGATGTCGGAACTGATGAAGCTTACCGAATCCATGCTGAATGTCTCCTACGTCATGCTCGGTATTTTTCTCTTTCTTTCGTTAATCATTTTAATTTTCTTTAACGAAGTGGTTTACCGGCCGCTTAAGAAAATCACAACCGCCACGGAGCAGTATGCGGAAGGCAATCTTCACTATGAGCTTTCCGTGGACAGTGCGGATGAGATGGGTTACCTTGCGGCAACGCTATCCTATATGGCAAGCGAGTTAGCCAAGGGCGAGGACAACCAGAAGAAACTTGTGGCCAACGTCTCTCACGATTTCCGTTCTCCGCTTACCTCGATTAAGGGCTATTCCGAAGCAATGCTTGACGGCACGATTCCTCCCGAGATGCATGAAAAATACCTAACCATACTCGTCAACGAATCCGAACGCCTGATTAAGCTTACCAACAATCTGCTTACCCTGAATAATTTAAATACGGAAGGACTGGTTCTTGATTTAACCGTTTTTGACATTAACGAAGTCATTCGGAATACGGCGGCAACCTTTGAGGGAACCTGTCGGGAAAAGAAAATTACCCTGAATTTGATTTTAACCGGAGAAACTCTTCCGGTAAAAGCCGATGTCGGAAAAATCCAGCAGGTGCTTTATAATCTTCTTGACAATGCCATTAAGTTTTCGAACCGCGACAGCGAAATCCGCATTTCCACAACGGAAAAACACAGCAAGGTTTTCGTAAGTGTCAAGGATTTCGGAATCGGTATTCCCAAAGACAGTATCGGACAGGTCTTCGACCGCTTCTATAAAACCGACCTTTCCCGCGGAAAAGACAAGAAAGGCACCGGCCTGGGTCTTTCCATTGCAAGGGAAATTATTCGTGCTCACGGAGAAAATATCAATGTTACCAGCACGGAAGGAGAAGGAAGCGAATTTACCTTTTCCCTGCCGGTTTATGAAAAAGACGATCTGCTTGATGAACTTTTCGATACCAAAGATGACGATGGTGAGAATTAGAACTACTGCTTCCAGGATAAACGGTGAAGTTCTCCCTCGGTCTGAAGTCCCGCAAAATCATTCTGTCTTAAGGCCTCATATAATACGATGGCTACCGAGTTTGCCAGATTAAGCGACCGGATTTCGTCAAGCATCGGAATTCGGATGCAGCTGCTTTCGTACTCGACTAATATTTCTTCCGGGATTCCCCTGGATTCGTTCCCGAACATAATATAATCATCCTCTTTAAAAGAAACGTCGCAGTAGTTTTGGTGTGCCTTGGTGGTCGCCATATATAATTTCGCATCTTTGCCGATTGCCGGATTTTTCTCTAAGAAATCCTCAAAATTGATATAGCGACGGACATCCAGTTTTTCCCAGTAATCCATCCCCGCCCGTTTGATTTCCTTTTCATCGAGACGGAATCCGAACGGCTCAATTAAATGAAGGACACTGCCCGTTGCGACGCAGGTCCTTCCGATATTTCCCGTATTTAATGCTATTCCCGGCTGATGCAGCACAATATTCATGTTTCGCTCCGGAGTTTTTCTATGAATTTTCTCAGTCTTCCGATGGCAACTTTTAAATCTTCCAGAGAATACGCATACGAAATTCGAAGGAATCCCTCTCCGCACTCTCCGAATGCCGTTCCCGGAACCACCGCGACTTTTTCTTCCTGCAAAAACCGCAATGCGAACTCTTCGCTCGTCATGCCGAATTCCTTAATGCAGGGGAATACGTAAAAGGCACCTCCCGGTTCAAAACACGGAAGTCCCATTTCCTCAAACACATGCAGAAGATATCTTCTCCGCCCGTTATAGGCTTCCCTCATCATCTTCACATCATCATCCCCGTTTTTTAAGGCTTCCACGGCTGCATACTGGCTCGTGGTCGGGGCACACATGATGGCAAACTGATGAAGCTTGATCATCTGCTTTATAATCAGTTCCGGTCCGCAGGCATATCCGAGTCTCCATCCGGTCATGGCATATGCCTTGGAAAAACCGTTAATCATTACGGTCCTCTCTCTCATCCCCGGCAGGGATGCGATGGACACATGATCTCCCATATAGCTTAATTCCGAATAGATTTCATCGGAGATAACAAACAGATCTTTTTCAATTACAATTTTCGCGATTTTCTCCAAATCTTCCCGTTCCATAACCGCACCGGTCGGATTATTGGGGAACGCCAGAATCAAAACCTTGGTCTTCTCCGTAATGGCCGATAACAGTTCTTCCGGCGTTAACCGGAAATTGTTTTCATTTTTTAAATTGATAATAACGGGAACACCGTCGGCCATGGTGGTACAGGGAACGTAGGAGACGTAACAGGGTTCCGGAATGATTACTTCGTCTCCGGCGTTTAACATGCAGCGAAGCGCCACGTCGATGGCTTCCGAACCTCCCACCGTTACCATGATTTCCTTCCGGGGATCATAGGTAATACCCTGTTTTCTTTCGATGTATTTCCGAATCTCCTCACGGAGTTCCTTTAATCCCGCATTGGATGTATAAAAAGTCCGGCCTTTCTCGAGTGCATAAATACCCTCATCACGGATGTGCCACGGGGTATCAAAGTCCGGTTCGCCCACACCCAGGGAAATCGCATCCGGCATTTCGCTTACGACATCGAAAAATTTCCGGATTCCGGACGGCTTTACTTCTGTAATTTTATCGCTTAACGGATTACGCATTTGGCTGATCCTTTTCCTTTATTTATCGAAAACGACTTCCGTCAGGGCGTCATTTTCAGTCTGGTATCTTCATACTTCTTTGTCAGAACGGTTCCGTGATCCTTGTACTTCTTTAAAATAAAATGCGTTGCCGTACTAAGGACGGTATCGAGTGTGGAAAGTTTATCCGAAACAAATGAAGAAACCTCTTTTAATGATTTTCCCTCCAGAGTTACCAAAAGATCGTATCCTCCGGAAATTAAATATACGCTGTTTACTTCCGGATATTTGTAAATTCTCTCCGCAATCGTATCGAATCCCTGTCCGCGCTGCGGGGTAACCCTTACTTCAATAAGTGCCGTAACCTTCTCGATGGAGGTTTTCTCCCAGTCGATTAAGGTATGATATCCGCAGATGGTTCCGTCTTCCTCCATCGCCTTGATTTCGTTAGCGACATCGATTTCTTCCTCACCTAAAATAATGGCAAGTTCTTTTAAATCCATTTTGCTGTTTCTCTCGATAATGCTCAGAATTTTCTCTCTCATATTATCCTCCCGGACTTTTAAACATTTACAAGGGAATCTCCCCTGCGGGGTTCCAAAAACCGCTCTTCGTCATTATTGCAAACCACCCTTTTTTTCAAGGGATGCGTTCTTCCGATTACAGCAGCGGGAATACCGCTTCTTTCAAGGTCCTCCGCCAGTGTGTATCCGTCACGTGCCAGAATTAGGAAAACTCCGTCCGAATACAGTTCATAGGGATTGATGTCAAAATAATTACAGATTTCCACGGTTTCCTGTTTAATCGGAATGCTTTTTAAATCGACGGAAAAACCCGTATCCACAGATTCTCCCAGATTCCACAGTCCCTTAAACACACCGCCTTCGCCGACTCTTTCCAGTTCGGCGATTTCGTAATCGTCTCCGTTTTCTTTAAGGAAAGAAAGCAACTCTTCTCCGTAATTTCTCTGACCGTCGATAACCGCATTCCGAACCAGAAAAACAGGAAAGCGCTTCCTTAATTCTCCGATTTTTTTCTCTGCGATAAGGCCTGCTCCGCTCACTCCCGCGAAGCCTGTCATAACAATCTGATAAGCTTTCATCCTTTTTCCCGGAACACTACCATGCAAACATATATGCCACGGTGGGAACCACCATTGCAATTACTAAAACGACAATGATGATAATCGCGACAATCTGTTTGGATTTTTTATTATGAAAATTCATCATGGGGATTGTTCTCCTTGGCATATCTGCCATGTTGTATCCATTTTACTCACAAGCGCAATTATAGTTTATTCTGTCTGTTTTGGCAAGTTTATACCCTTTGACCTTCGGGACAGAGTTCCTTTAAGAAGCATTCCGCGCATTTCGGATTCTGTGCCTTGCAGATGCTTCTTCCGAGCGTAATAATGTGGATATTATATAAAATCCAGTGATCTTTGGGCAGTTTCTCCATTAAATCGAATTCGATTTTCTCCGGATCCGTTTCTTTCGTGAAGCCCAGTTTATTGCTGATTCTCTTTACATGCGTATCCACCACGATGCTGTCGATATGATAAATATTGCCGCGGATTACATTGGCCGTTTTTCT
>JAEEGL014865209.1_pt1 | contig 11109 bp, 9 predicted proteins | sample 9134231 | NCBI WGS metagenome assembly JAEEGL01 (sample SAMN16246548, study PRJNA631951) | gut metagenome | biome: gut microbiome; feature: rumen; material: fiber-attached | host: Bos | place: Iran: Karaj | collected 2018-10
CCCGAGCCCAACTCAACAGCTCTCGTACTATTCGGTCTATCCCGGCCAGTTCTCCGAAGCGGATATTTATCTCGTCGCACAGTTCCTTTATATCGAGGCGAGGTACAATACCACCGCCGGCATACGCGCCGTTGCAAGCGTAGTCTGCAACAGGGTGCTCAACGAGTCCGGCAAGTTCCCGGATAACGTCGCGGGCGTGCTCTTCCAGCACAATCAGTTCTGCACCCAGGCACAGCTCGCGGGAGTCGTTCCGAATGAGAAGTGTCTGAAGGCCGCGAGATACGTTTTCGTTGAGCACGGGCCGACGCTCCCGAAGAAGGTCATGTTCTACCGTGCTTCATATCTCGGCACTCAGTGGGCGTCGTACGTTCAGTACTATACGACCATCGACGACAACAGCTTTTTTATCGCCCTGTACGGGTTCTGATAAAAAAACGATCATTGCAGATACTTATACCGTCTTAATTCTCTGAAAGGCGGTATTTTTTTATGAAAGCGATCATACTTGCGGGAGGCGACGGAAAAAGGCTGCGTCCCGTCACCTGCACTATGCCGAAGCCGATGGTGCCCGTGCTAAACAAGCCCGCTTTGTTCCACACGCTCGATCTTCTTAAAAGACACGGCGTAAAGGACGTCGTGATAACCCTCGGCTATATGGGCGGCAGCATCAGGGATGCGGTCGGAAACGGCGGCGCGTGGGGCATGAACGTCTCCTATTCCGATCCGGATAAGCGGCTCGGCACAGCGGGCAGCGTAAGGCGCGCGACCGAACCGGAGGACGACGTATTGGTCATGAGCGGCGATGGCATTACCGACGCGGATCTGACTTCGGTCCTTTCCGCGCACAGGGGATCCGGAGCCTGCGCGACGGTCGTTCTTTACAGCGTTCCGGAACCGACGGAGTTCGGGATAGCCGTTACCGACGGCTCCGGCTTCGTCACCCGATTCATCGAAAAGCCCGCCGCGGGCGAGGTGTTCAGCGACAGGGCAAATACGGGTATATACGTGCTCACGAGAGAGGCGATTGAGGCTATCCCGGAGGATATCGAGTATGATTTTTCGAAACAGCTATTTCCGAAACTGCTTGAAAACGGCAAAAAGCTTTTCGGTTATGACGCGAAGGGGTATTGGTGCGATATAGGCGATCCGTCCGCCATCCGGAGAGCCTGCGCCGATCTGCTCGACGGCAAATGCTTTTTCGAAACAGACGCCCAAAAAGTAAACGGCGTTTTCATCGAAAGCGGTGCCGCCGTCTCGTCCGATGCGATCATAATTCCTCCGTGCTATATCGGCGGCAATGCCGAGATCGGGAGCCGCGCCGTTGTGGAGCCTTATTCCGTTATCGGCACGGGAGCGAAGGTGATGGAGGGCGCGAGCGTCAAGCGTTCCGTTATCATGAAAAACGCGGTCATACGGCGCTATGCCCAGCTTCGGGGAACGATAGTGTGCGAGAACGCCGAGATAGATTCGCGCGCTCTGATCCTCGAGGGCTCGGTTATTGGAGCCGGCAGCATTATAGGAAAACGCGCATCCGTATCTCAAAGCGTCTTCGTATGGCCCGATAAGACCGTTGCGCCGGGCGCGAGATGCAGCCGGAGCATAATATGGGGAGAAAGCCGTTTGGCGCTTTCGGAAGGCTCCTCGTTCACGGGGTACGCCGACCGCGACCTGACTCCCGAGCTGTCCCTTAAGATAGCCGCCGCCTATGCGTCTTTGTTTGACCGCCCGCTCGACGTTGCCGTCGGAACGGACGGCAGCGCCGCCTCCGTAATGATAAAGCAGGCGGTGATATCGGGAATACTCTCGCAGGGCGCCGACGCGGTCGCGGCAGGACCCTGCGGCAGATCCGCTTTCGGCTATTATATCGCGAATTCCGGTCTTAAAGGCGGGATCTATATCGAGAGCGAGGAATTCGATCGGCGCGTAAGCCTGAGGATGTATTCCGGCACAGGCGTCGAAGCCGACGGATCCGTTATGCGGTCGATAATCAAAAGGCTCGATTCGGATGAGGTCAGGCCGACCACTCTGTCGGAGATCGGCGTTATCAGAAGCGCAGGCAGTCCGAGCATGCTGTACGAGGCGAGCATCGCCCGTCTCGTTGATATGGAAGCCATAAGGAGATCGCCGCGGAAGCTTATCATAAACGCGCCTGTTCCGGTAACAGACTGCGCGGCGAGGATAATGCTCAAGGCCGGATGGACGGTCGATACGGTGAGCGAGCTTAAAAGGCTCATACCCACGCACAATGCGGACGCTCTCTCCGTGCTCGTCGCAAAGGACGAGCGAATGAGCTGTTATATCCCCGGGATAGGCGCAGTCGACAGGAACAGGATCATCGCGGCGATCGCCGTTTCCGAGGGTATCGAGCGCGCTGTGGTTCCGATCGAGTTCGGCGACGAGCTGAGGGAGCATCTCGCGCAGAGAGGAATCGAAGTCATTTCTGCGCCGGAGGATCCGGCGAGGCGAAGGAACGCCGCCGCATCCCTGCACGCCTACGATCCGAGGCTCCTCGAACCCGAGGCGATGACCGCAGCTCTTTGCGGGCTCTTCGCCAAAAACGCGCTCTTAGATGCCGTGAGAGCGCTTCCGAACTGCGCCGTGCGCGATGCGGAGGTCGCGTCTTCGAAATGCGATTTCGGCAGGATGCTGCGCTCAGTCATAGAAAACGAATACGACAGGGTGGCAGATATGGTCGACGGAGTTAAGCTCCGTTACGATACCGGCTGGGTCACGGTCCGTCCCGTTGCCCAAAGGAGCGCTTTCCGCGTAGTTGCGGGAAGCAGGGACGCCGAGTATTCGGAGGAGCTCTGCGATATCTATATCAAAAAGCTCAGAAAGCTCAGCCGCGGAGATAATAAGGCTTGAAAAAAAACGAAACGATGTTAAAATAACATTATGTTCAACATCGTTCTGGTAGAGCCGGAGATACCTCAAAACACCGGCAATATTTCAAGGACCTGCGCCGTGACCGGCTGCAGTCTGCATCTGGTTCGTCCCCTGGGATTCGAGATCGACGACAAAAAGCTAAAGCGCGCCGGTCTGGATTACTGGGACGATCTGGATATCTTCTATTACGACAGCTTTGAGGAGGTCGAAGAAAAGCATCCGGGCTCGCGGTTTTTCCTTTTCTCCACCCATGCGAAAAGATGCTATGCCGATATTGGGTTCCGCGAGGGCGATTTCCTCGTGTTCGGCAAGGAGACCGCAGGGCTCGGCGAAAGGCTGCTTTCGTCGCATGAGGATATGACTGCGCGGATCCCCATGCGCCCGAACGAACGGTCGCTCAATCTGTCCAATTCCGTCGCTCTGGTCGTTTACGAGGCGTTCAGGCAGATAGGATTCAAGGGGATGATATGATGAGAGCATTTGAGATCATTATCGATACGAAGTTAATTGCCATAGCCCGAGGCATATACGGAGACGATCTCGTAAGGTCGTCAAGGGCGCTTTACGACGGCGGTATCCGCGCTTTCGAGGTCACTTTCGAGCAATCCTCAGGCAGGGAGACCGCTCTTTCGAATATGCTTTTGACCGCCGAGAACATCGCACTTCTTAAAAGCGCGCTCCCTGCGGACTCCGTTATAGGCGCAGGCACCGTGCTCACACCCGGTCAGGCGGAGACGGCGCGCGGCGCGGGCGCGGAGTTCATAATCTCTCCGAACGTGAATGAAGCCGTTATAAGAAGGACGAAGGAGCTCTCAATGGTCTCCGTTCCCGGCGCTTTGACGCCGACCGAGATTGTCCGCGCTTACGAGGTCGGAGCCGATATAGTCAAGGTGTTTCCCGCCGGAATACTCGGGGCGGAGTATTTCAAGGCCGTGCGCGCTCCGCTCGCGCATATCCCGCTCGCTGCCGTCGCAGGCGTCACGAAGGAGAATATAGCGCTTTTCGCCAAGGCCGGAGCCGCGGCATTCGGAATAAGCTCGAGCTTATATATCAAGGACGCGGTAAAGAAAGGCGATACCGAAAGGATCAGGCTTGCCGCTCTGGGCTTCCGCGAAGCTTTGAACGGATAAACAAAAACCGCATCAAAGAGGGCTTTCGCCCTCTTTTTTTACATATACGGGCGCTCAAACGGGGAGAATACGAAAAAAAGCAAAGGAAAAAAGCATGAACAAAAAGACAGGAAAGCAGTCGTTTATTCTTCCGTCGCGTCCGCGTATAGTCTCTTCGGCTTCATTCGTCGGAAGCAAGGAGGGGGAGGGCCCTCTCGGCGGACGCTTCGACGTGGTGCTGAAGGACGATACTCTCGGCCTCGACAGCTGGGAGGAAGCCGAGACCCGCATGATAGAGAGCGCTGTCAGGCTCTCTCTCAGGAAGATAGGTAAGGAGCCTTCGGACGCCGACATCTTCATGGGCGGAGATCTTTTGAGCCAGATCATCGCCGCGGGCTTTGCCGCGAGGGAGCTCAGATCTCCGTTCCTCGGCATATACGGAGCCTGCTCGACTATGGCGGAAAGCCTTATCACGACGGCTATGCTCACCGACGGCGGCTTTTCAAGGCTCGCCGTTTGCGGAGCAAGCAGTCATTTCTCATCCTCCGAGCGCGAGTTCCGCTATCCCCTCGAGATGGGCACCCAGTCGACTCCGACCGCGCAGAGGACCGTCACGGGAGCGGGAGCTGTCGCAGTCGCGTCCTTCGACCTCGATCTTCCGGAAGCGGATTACTCGCATATCGCGATAACGGGAGGCACTATAGGACGCGTGTGCGATTACGGAATTACCGACGCGAGCAACATGGGAGCGGCAATGGCTCCGGCAGCCGCTTCGACGATATGCGCTCATCTTTCAGAAAACGGTCTTGAGCCCTCGTATTATGACAGGATAGTTACGGGCGATCTCGGCTCGTTCGGCAGCGATATGCTGCTCGAGCTGTGCTCGGCGAAGGGCATTGATATAGAGAAAAATCACGTCGACTGCGGGCTTATGATATTCTCGCCGGAGCAGAAGACGATATGCGGAGGTTCGGGCTGCGGATGCTGCGCTTCGGTGCTTGCGGCCGAGATACTTCCGGCCCTTGAAAGGGGAGAGTATAATCGAGTACTCTTCGCCGCGACGGGCGCGCTTCTGAGCCCGCTTTCAAGTCTTCAGGGCGAGAGCATACCTTCGATATCCCATGCCGCTGTTATAGAAAGGATCGGATAATGAGCAGTTATATGCAGTATATTTGGGCGTTTCTGATCGGCGGCGCGCTTTGCGCGATCGGTCAGCTCCTTATTTCACTTACGAGACTTACTCCCGCAAGAGTGCTTGTCATATTCGTGACCTCGGGCGTCATACTTACAGCCGTGGGGATCTACGCCCCGCTCGTTAAGCTTTCGGGAGCCGGAGCGACTGTTCCTCTCACGGGATTCGGATACACTCTCGCGAAGGGAGCAATAGAGGGGGCAAAGGAAGAAGGCTTGCTGGGAGCGGTAACGGGCGGAATAAAAGCGACCGCCGCAGGTATCACCGCGGCGATCGCGTTCGGTTATCTGATCGCTTTGATATTCAGGCCAAAGACCAAGCTTTAATCGTCGGAATTCGGCGGTGCGGTCTGGTATGCGGGATCGAGATAATCCACAGCCGGATCGTAAGAAGCCCAAACGTGTATCCTTCTCGGATGCATCGTGTAGGTGGAAAGCGCGACTTCCTTGGGTGCGGAGACCGGCCTGCCGTTCTTGTAGTAGACCTTGTAGGACTGATACTTATATCCGGTCTTTGCTCTGTTGGAAACGTACCAGTAGGGATAGGGGAGCCTGCTGTCGCGGATGATCTCCGGCTCGGCGGGAGGTACGATCTCTTCAACGAGCTCCGCATAGAACCTGATCTCGTCGAATTCATCGGGGAACGGCTGGCCCCAGATCTCGCAGTGCACCCTCATGGTGTGCCTGTCGACCCACATGAAGATGTAGATGTTCTCATCGGTATTATTGGCAAACTTGAAATCGATCTTGCCCGTGTCGATAGTCGCATCCTGTCCCCAGGGAACGTAGCCGACGTGCGCGGAATGATTGATGCGGTAGACGATCTTGAGGTCGGAGCAGATCGCGGCGTTGTAAAGCGTGCTCGATATCTGGCAGACGCCTCCGCCGGGGGAGTCCTTGCTGTTCGCGCCGCCGTTGATGAACCCGGGAGCGAGCAGCCAGCCGAGCTCGAGGGTCCTCGGGCCGAGCGTTTGCTCACAGGAGAAGATATAGCTCTTATCGCCGGGGTCGTCGGGATTCTTGGGAGGAAGTACGGTGCCGTTGACCATGCCGCAGCCCTTCTCGATATTGAATACGCGGCTCTCCCTCGCATAGGATCCGGTGAGGGGAGTATAGTAGCTCGAGCGCATAACGATCTTGCCCTCAAGGTCTTCGACCTTAATATCGGGCTCGAGAGCGGTGCCTTCCATTATGACCGTGCCGTAGGCGTGGTTCCGAGCTCTTTCGATGGTCTCTTCAACGGCTTCTTCGGTCTTGGCGATATAACCGTTCTGCCCCTCGTGATAAACGAACCTTTCGCTGCCGTCCTTGACGCTTTCGTAATTGGGCTCGACGTAAGCGTTGACGGGCTCGAGATAGAGAGAATCGCCTATCTTGCGGACGTCGTCGGCAATGCGGAATTCATCGGGAATGACGGTATAGGAGATCTCGTAAGTCCTGCCGTTCTCGGCGATATCGTCGATCTCCTGGCGGAGCGCTTCGTATTCGCCGTCGCTTGCGAGCATTATAGCCTCGCCGAGCACATCTTCGGTGTCATATGTAATGGTGAAATAGCTCTTGTCGATCACGAGCTTCGTTTCGCCTTCGTACTTGATCTCGAATCCAACGTCCTCAACGAGCCCTTTTTCGACTTCCTTGAGCGCGTCCTTGGCCTCGTCGAAGGTCATGCCGCCGATCGAGACGCCGCTGACGGAAACGCCCTCGTGGAAAACGCCGGTCTCGATGAGCTCGGCCCGCTTCGCCTCGACCTCGGCGTTGATCTTCTTTTCAAAAGACTCCATGCCGTTCGCATAGACGCCGCCGACGTACTTGGAGATAAGCACTACGGCAACGACGGCGATAACGGCGCAAAGCACGTATTTGATGACTTTTCTCATATACATCTCCTCGTATAACTATACTTATACATTATAGCACATACATACGGAAAAGTGAACAGTTTTATCGAAAATTATGAATAAATTTTTAACGGCGCTTCAAGCCGTGCAGCGCGGCGCCGTATGCGGTCGCGAACGCAGCGTGCGGGGGGAGTATGAACTCGTTCGGATACAGCGCTGAGAAGGACTCGCAGGTAGGCCTGATCTGTTTGAGATACGAGAGCGAGCCTGTCAGGACTATCGGGCCGTCGGGCGTTTCGGTGCCTCTGGCGGCGAATATCCCGAGCGTGAAGATCGTCTGCAGAACCATGTTTACAAGGCCGAGAGCAAGGTCCTCTTCCGTGGTATAGGAATTGAGATTGGCAAAGTTCGCGGCGGTGATCTCCGAATGGAGCGAGGATATGTTCTCCTTGGAGATCGCGCCGATGGTCAGATCGACGTTTTTAAGACTGCCTTTTTCCGCTAACCTGCACAGGGACTCGTAATCGTCCGCGCCGGTGAGCCTGCAGCCGAGGCCGAGGAGAGTGCCGCCGCCGACGCCGCTGCCGCCGATATGCGTGAAGGAATCGCCGTCGGCGCGAACGATCGCAGTGCCGGTACCCATGCTGACAACTATCGCGCTCTTAAGCCCCGAGAGCATGAGCCCGCCCTTGCCGATAGCGGAGAATTCCTCGACGTGCTCGGTGGGTATCCCGTAGATCTCGTTCCCGATATGATACGAGCTGCCTACGCCCGTGATATAGATTCGTTCGACGTTCGAAAGCTTGAGGCCGTGCGTGTCGATATAATTGCCGAGCGCGCCGTAAAGAGACGTGAGCTGATCGTAGGCCTTGACCATCATTGTCGATATGAGCATACCGTTGAGACCCATCCCGACGATCTTGGTAGTCGACCCGCCGACGTCGATTCCGAGTATGATTCCCATTCTTCTTAATTCCTTTCGGATCGGATTGATTCTATTTTACTCCCAAACCGCCGTCTTGTAAAGTCTTGCGGTCTTATTCGGGAAGTATCGCGCAGTATTTCGGTTTATGCTTTAATTATCGGACGGAATATGGTATAATCCTATCAATACGATTCGCGAGGTGCGTTATGGTCAGGTTGGAATGTCAGCAATGCGGTGCAGGTCTTCATTGGGACGGCAGCGAGAAAATAGTAAGATGCGCTTACTGCGGCGCGGAGTATCTCATGCACCCGCAGACGGAAAGGTTTCGCGCCGGGTATTCGGATCCTTATACGGGCTCAGGCGAGGTCATGGCGATACCCATAAAGCGAAATTACGAGTTTTACGGGATGTATCCGATAGAGAGCTTCGTTCCGAAGGGCTGGCGCGTATCGACGAAGCAGGCGAATACCGAGTATTACGGCGATCATGCCGGCAATCCTTTCGTCACAGAGACGGAATACCGCTCGCCCGACAATGGAGTCTTCATACTCCTGCGCGGCGGAAATATGTACACCGACCGGAAGATCTCGCGAGTACCGCTTTTCAAATCCGTCGACGTAATGGGCTCCAACCTGCGCATCGGAGCGCCGTTCGGCGCGGAACAATACTGCGATCATATCATGCAGAGGGACGTCCGTCCGGCTTCGGGACGAAAGCTGCGCGTCGTCGACGCCGACCGTAAGGAGCTTGAAAAACAGCGGAAGATCTATGAGGATTACGCGAACGGCGGATTTGCGAGCCTGACCTGCGAGTGGAAGCGCGTGATCTATGAGATCGCCGACGCGAACGGGAATCGAAAGGCCGTATCCGCCGAGACGAGGGTCTGCGACGGTTATAAGCCTTCTCAGCAGCCCATGATGGGAGCGGGCTTTTTCGGAGGCTTCTTCGGCGGGATGGGGAACAATTATCAGCATCTTTGGGAGACGCAGTACGAAATGCTCGTTATCGCAGATCCGGATAGGTTCAACGAAGCTCTGTCGACCGCGGAAAGGATCTTCGATTCGGCGAAGAATACCGAGGACTGGGAGCAGATACGCGCGATGTATATGCAGCATATTCAGAACCTGCAGATGCAGACCGCGTCGAGCATGGCTCAGGCGGATATGGATTCCTTCCACAGACAGCAAGGCATAGTGAGCAGCACGCACGATTCTATCATGAACACAATGCACCAGATGAACGCCAACACCGCCGCGACGCATCAGAGGGCAGCAAACCTTCATTCCGAATCGATCCGCGGAGTGAACACCTTCCATACGGCAAGTCCGGGATACGGCGTGCCGGACGTCGTCGAAGCGGACGTCAAATGGGATCACGTTTATCAGAATACCGCGCACACGGATATCTTCGCCGCTTCCGAAAACTATTGGCTCGAACCCGGGGTCGATTTCGAAGAGCTGAGAAGAACGAACGGGAATTACTGAGCGCGCTTCGGACGGCTCTTTTGAACCGTTCCGATAATACCTTCGCGCCTTAAGCTTCCCGAACGGACGGGGAAGCGTCAGCCGTAAATAAACGAAAAGCCGGCGGAGATCCATATCGGGATGAGCCCTCGGCTCTTTTTGTGAGAACAGTCTTCAAATACGCGATACCGAGACGAAAAACGGCGTCATGCGTCCTTAGGCTTTTCGGCGATCAAAGCGATCCATACCGGTATCGCCGCCATGGGATTATGCTTCCAATCGCTTACGTTTACGACGTCTTCGTCCCTTACTGTCTTGAGCTCCTCAAAGGTGTACCAAAAAGACGCGTCCTTCGAAGGTATCTCCGCCATTTCAAGTATCCGAAGTCCCGCCTTCGCATTGGCGTTGACGACGTCCTGTACTCTCCAATGCAGATCGGGGAAAACGTCGTCATAGGATTTGATTATCTCGGGCCGTTTCCACGCTTCCATCGAAAAAGGTCTCGTAAAAGGATGAACGTCAAACAGAGCCGAATGTCCGCCTTTTTTCAAAACCCGTCCGATGTTCCGGTACATTTCGTCTATATCGCCGATCCATGAGAGCGTCCCGTTGGAAGTATAGACCAGATCGAACGTTTCGTCGCCGAATTCGGATAAATGCGTTGTGTCGTCGGGAATAAAATCGATATCGAGACGCCATTTTTCGGAGATCGCCGCGGCGTTTTCCAACTGACGTTCGCTGATATCGGCCGAGGTGACCTTTGCTCCCATGAGCGCGAAAGCAAAGGCGGCGTGATTATCGCCGCTCGAAGGCAGCAATATCTTCTTGCCTTTGAATCCGGAGACGTATCTCTCCATCAGCTCAAGCACGCCGGGATAAAACGCCGTTCTCGGATCGTCTCTTAATCCTTTGAGCCTTTCTTCGGTCCTCAAAGAACGATACCATTCCGAATCGGAGATCCTATTCCAGTATTCTTTGATTTCGATCGATCTGTCCATAAATCCCGACCTTCCAGTTCAGGCGGTCTGTCTTGTCTTATAAGCTGATTCCCGCGAGCGTTGACCGCCTCGAAAACAATAATACTCTTCATACCTGTTCCTGTCAATAACGTGCCGCCGTGACGTATCATAATGATCGGCTGCGTTTGACCGAAACAAAAGGCAGTATCCATCCGTTTACAGAGATAAATCAAGTTGGGCCTATCGCTGAGAACGCCGTCAGCCGCCGGTATCACCTCGATCTGATCCGATCATAATAATAAGATGTTTTCGAGCTATAAGTGATATTGCGTCTGCGGCGCAGTTATATTGATCCTTACGGATCAGTGATATTGTCCCTGCGGGACAGTGATATTATATTCGCCTTCCAAACTGCGCTTTAGCGCAATATCACTCGGCGAAGCCGAATATCACTGCGCAGCAATATCACTCGCCGAAGGCGAATATAACTGAAATAGCAGCCTTTCGGCTGCTATTTCTGGTGGACGTGGATGGATTCGTCTGCCTGCGGGCGGCCCGGGGCGGCTCTGACCGTCCACAGGACGGTCATTCACTACCGCCCTTCGAATCCATCCTTTTTATGACCAAAACAAAAAGCAGGCTTTTCGCCTGCCTTTTGTTTTGTGTAAGAACGCCAAAAAGTATACCGAAGCATAGAAAGAACGCCGAAAAGTACACCAGAGGGATGCGGCCGGTTAC
>JAEEGL015361843.1_pt1 | contig 11109 bp, 8 predicted proteins | sample 9134231 | NCBI WGS metagenome assembly JAEEGL01 (sample SAMN16246548, study PRJNA631951) | gut metagenome | biome: gut microbiome; feature: rumen; material: fiber-attached | host: Bos | place: Iran: Karaj | collected 2018-10
ACGACGTCAGAATACATTTGAATGAATCTTCTATAGCAGTCCCATGCCCATCTTGGGTTATTTGATTTCTCTGCTAATACTTCTACTACTTCTTCATTAAGACCTAGGTTAAGTATAGTATCCATCATGCCAGGCATTGAAGCTCTAGCTCCACTTCTTACTGATACTAAAAGAGGATTTTCTTTATCTCCAAATTTCTTACCAGTTATTTCTTCTAGCTTATCAATATAAGTATTGATTTCAGCCATTATTTCTGGATTTATTTCTCTACCATCTTCATAGTACTTAGTACAAGCCTCAGTAGTGATAGTAAATCCTTGTGGTACTGGAAGACCAATATTAGTCATTTCAGCAAGGTTAGCACCTTTACCACCTAAAAGTTCACGCATATTAGCGTTACCTTCAGTAAATAAGTAAACATATTTCTTATTCATCTTTTTCTCCTCCAAATTCTATATTTAACACTTCTTTTAAATAACAAGTTCCACATATACTTTCATATTGTGCATCTATTCCATCAATTGCAACTTGTTCTCCTTCACTAACAAACTTACCATTTACTTTTCTAGCATTAAAGTTAGCTAATCTTCCACAAGAACATATTGTTTTGAGTCTTTCAAAATCATCTGCAAGTTCAAATAGTCTTTTACTACCAGGAAAGAAATTAGTTTTAAAGTCAGTTTTAAGGCCATAACACATTACAGGAATATTCTTTGTTTTTGTAATAACATACAAATCAAAGACTTGTTCTTCGCTTAAGAATTGTGCCTCATCTACTAATATACAAGAATATTCTTCCAAAGGCAATTTATTTAGCACTTCTTTTACACTATCTTTACGTTCGATTAATATATCTACTTTTCTTTCAATTCCAAGTCTACTAGATATTTTATCTCCTGCTTTTTTGTCAATAGCAGGTTTCATAATGAGAACTTTCATTCCTCTTTCTTCATAGTTATGTGCTTCTTGTAAAAGCTTAGTTGTTTTACCACAGTTCATAGCACCATATTTAAACCATAATTTACTCATTTTACCCTCCCTCTTGGATGACTCTTAAAGTATACACTTTTTAGTCTTTCACTAGTTACATGAGTATACACTTCAGTAGAGTTTATACTCTTATGTCCTAAAAGCTCTTGAACACTTCTTAAGTCACATCCATTATCTAAAAGATGCGTTGCGAATGTATGTCTTAAAACGTGAGGACTTACCTTTATATCCAAACTTGCATCTTTTATTATTTCATCAATTATATCTGCTATACCTCTTGTTGTAATTTTACCTCCATACTTATTTAGAATTAAATAATCACATTTCTTTTCTTTAAGCATTTCTTTTCTTAAACTATTAATATAAGTATTTAAAGCATCTAAAGTATACTCTCCAAAATAAACAAATCTTTCATAAGAACCTTTACCCATAATTCTTATTCTTCTAGCATTAAAATCAATATCACTTATTTTAATATTAACAAGTTCACTAACTCTGACACCTGTAGAATACATAAGTTCAATTATTAGATTATTTCTAATAGCAAAATTTCTATTAGTACTAGCTTTTAATATCTCAATTAATTCATTATAAGGAATAAATTTAGGTAGAGCTTTTTCTTTCTTAGGATATTTAATACTAGCGCATGGATTAACACCAATAATTTTTTTAAGCTTCAAGTACTTATAAAAACTCTTTAGTGTACTTATATGCCTTGACACAGTAGAGTTTTTATCGTTTTTAGACAATAATAAAGAAAGATACTTCTTAATATCATCTTTAGTAACTTTACTTAAATCTTTATTAATAAAAGAATAGAATTCTTCCAAATCTTCTCTATAACTTATAGAAGTATGATTTGAATAGTTCTTTTCACTTTCTAAATAAGAGATAAATTTATCAATATAATTCATTATTTTAAAGTGGCCTCCACAGCACCACCTATATATTTAATACATATAATAGTGCTTGTAAGAGAACTATTATCTATAGGATTCTTAAACTCATAAGCACTGTTATCATCACTTTCTAAATACTCAAGAGTTATTAGTCTTCTAATATCAATATCTTCACAAGTAGTTGAACTAAGATCATCTAAATGATCATATCCATACTTTTTAGCAGCAGATAAAGCTACCTCAATTTTAGCATTATAAAGTCTTTCTTTTGACTTATTATTTGAATTAACTATTCTATTTCCTAGCATTACCCCTAAAAGCGCTAAAAGTAGTATAGTAATAACCATTTCAACTAAAGTAAAACCTCTCTTCATCATCGTACCCTCCACCTTAAATTAATGATATAACATTTTTAATATTTAGTAAACAAAAAAGAGCAAGTTTTTTGCTCTTTTTAGAAGTTAAATTTATCAAAATTAGTATTAAAACTATTAGTCTCAATTGGCTTATCATTAATAGCAAATTGTTTAGCTTCTCTAGCTTTATCTTGTTCTTCTTCAGCCTTTAATTTAAGTACTTCGATAACTTCTTCTTTTGCTTCTTCTTCTATCTTTTTATTTTCTTCTTCTTTATTAATTCTTTGAGCCATCATCATATTAGATTTTAAGTTATCATCATGATAAGAAGTAACGTCATTTTCTAGATCAATTATTTTTAAGATTTCTTCTAGTGTAGTTTCACCAAGTAATACTTTATTTAAACCATCTTGAAGAAGTGTTACAACATCACCTGTATAAACAAGCTCTCTAAGTTCATGTTTAGGAGTATTAGCAGTAATAGCATCTTTGATTTCATCACTAAGAACAAGTACTTCTAGTATTGCTATTCTTCCTTTATACCCCTTAGAGCACATTTGACATCCTTCTTTATTAGCAACATACATTTCAGGAACATCTTTTCCTAATATAGTTTTAAATACATTTTTTTCAAAATCAGTTGTAGGTCTCTTCTTTCTACAATGAGGACATACTTTTCTAGCAAGGCTTTGAGATATAATTCCTTCTAGTGAGCTTCCAAGTAAATATCTTTCAACATCCATATCTGTCATACGCTCAATTGTATTTAATGAGTTATTAGTATGTAGTGTTGAAAATACAAGGTGTCCAGTAATAGAAGCACGAACAGCGATTCTCGCAGTTTCATCGTCTCTTATCTCACCTATCATTATGATGTTAGGGTCTTGTCTTAAAATACTTCTAAGTACAGTAGCAAAGTCAAGTCCTATCTCACTTTGAACTTGTACTTGGTTAATACCTTGAATATCCATTTCTATTGGGTCTTCAACAGTAATAATATTAACACTCTCAGTATTCAACTTTTGAAGCATAGAATATAAAGTTGTAGATTTACCTGAACCAGTAGCACCTGTAACAAGGATGATACCGTTAGGAAGTTTTAAAAGTTTATTAATTTTCTCCATAGATTCTGGAGAGAAACCTAGATTATCAAGACCGGCAAGACTCATAGAATAATCTAGAATACGAATAACGATTTTTTCAGCATTGTTAGTTGGTAATGTAGATACACGAAGGTCTAGTAATTTATCACCAATTTTACTTTTGATAGCACCATCTTGAGGTAGACGAGTTTCCATGATATTCATACCAGCAATCATTTTAATACGGCTTATCATGTTTCTCTTATATTTATCTGGCACCATACCATAGTCATACAAGATACCATCTATTCTGAACCTAATCTTTAAGTTATCTTGACTAGGGTCAAAGTGAATATCTGACGCTCCTTTATTAACGGCATCGATAATGATATCATTGGCAATTTCGACTATAGGTATTTTCTCAAAATCGAATTCTTTCATTCTTGCCCGCCTCTTTCTATTCTTATACTATATATTATAACCAAATTAAATAATAAATACAAGTCTATAAAAAAGAAAAACTAAAGTTATTTAGTCTTTCTATCCAAATAAATCTAAACTAAGCTGACTGCTTTCAGGAAGTTCCTCCAAAGCACCAAGCGTTCTTAATTTATCTATTAAAGCTTGAGATACTTTACCTCTATTTTGTAAGTCTTCTATACTTACATAAGGATTCTTATTTCTTTCTTCTACTATCTTATTAGCGGCTATTGCACCCATTCCGTCAAGCGCACTAAATGGAGGAATAAGTCCTTTTCCGTCTTCAGTTACTTTAAACATAGTAGCGTCACTATTCTTAATGCTTATATTAGCAAAGTAGAAACCTCTTTCAAGCATTTCATTTGCAATGCTAAGACTAGAAAGAAGTGAATCTTCTTTATTAGATTTATCAAATCCCTTAGCTTCTATCTCAGCTATTCTTTCTTTAACTACAGCTTTACCTTTAATCATAGATTCAAGATCAAAATCACTTTCTCTTATACTTAAATAAACTCTGTAGTAATAAATTGGATGATATAGTTTAAACCATGCTACTCTAAAACCGTTAATTACGTATGCAGCTGCGTGTGCTTTAGGGAACATATATTTAATCTTTTCACAAGATTTAATGTACCACTCTGGTACTTCATATTCTTTTAAGATTTCTTTATACTCAGCCCATTTTTCAGGATCTTTAGCGACTTTACCTTTACGTATAAACTCACTCATTTTAAAGCTTTGAGACTTATCAATACCTCTTGCTATTAAATAAATCATAATGTCGTCACGACATCCAATAACTTTATCGAATGTACAAGTTCCATCTAATATTAAGTCACGAGCATTACCATTCCATACATCAGTACCATGAGATAATCCTGATATTTTAATTAAATCAGCAAACTTAGTTGGTTTAATTTCTTCAAGCATCTTTATAGTAAAGTTTGTACCAAATTCAGGTACACCTAGTGTTCCAGAATAACAATTAATTTGATCTCTAGTAACTCCAAGAGCTTCAGGGCTATTAAATAAACTTATTACTCCCCTATCATCTAGTGGAATATCATTAATATCAACACCTACATCATCTGATAAATACTTAAGTACAGTTGGATCATCGTGTCCTAGTATATCAAGTTTAAGTACATTTTCTTCGATATCATGGAATTCAAAGTGTGTTGTATACCAAGCGGCTTCTGTATTCTCTGCAGGATATTGGTATGGTGTAAAATCAAATACGTCTTTATAATCAGGTATAACTATAATACCACCAGGGTGTTGTCCACTTGTTCTCTTAATACCAGTTATTCCCTGAGCTAGTCTTTCTATTTCAGGTTTTCTCATAGTTATGCCTTTATCTTCAGCATAACCTTTAACAAAACCATAAGCGGTCTTTTCTGCTACTGTAGTAACAGTACCAGCTCTATAAACATTCTTTTCACCAAATAGAACCTTAGTGTAGTTATGTGCTTCAGCTTGATATTCACCAGAGAAGTTAAGGTCTATATCTGGAGTCTTTTCAGCATTAAATCCAAGGAATGTTTCAAATGGAATATTTTGTCCTTGTCTTTTCATAGTTGCGCCGCATTCGCATTTTCTCTCTGGCATATCAAATCCACTACCATAGTCTAAATCTAAGCTTCTTCCATCTACTTCAAATAAACATTTTTTACAGCTTGGACATACATAGTGTGGAGGAAGAGGATTAACCTCAGTAATTCCACAGAATGTAGCAACAAGTGAAGAACCAACAGATCCACGGCTACCAACAATATAACCGTGAGCATTAGAGTTTTCAACTAACCTTTGAGCAATCAAATAAATAACGTCATATCCACCATTAATAATACCAGAAAGCTCTTTATCAAGCCTTGTCTCAATAATCTCTGGAAGTGGATCTCCATATATTCTATGAGCATTACCATATACTGTATCTTTAATAATTTGAACTGAATTTTCCATTCTAGGTGGATTAAGTCCAGGCTTAACTATTTCTACATTTTCAAAAGAATCAGCAATCTTATTAGAGTTAGTAACTACAATTTCAAATGCTTTATCTTCACCTAGAAAACTAAACTGTTCAAGCATTTCATTAGTAGTCATTAAATAAGCATTAGGTATAGTCTTAATACTAGGCTTATTAAGAGGATGAAGTCCCCCACCAGGTTGTTTAGTTCTAACAAGTATTTCTCTATAAATATTGTCTTCTGGATCAAGTGTATGAACATCTCCTGTGGCAACTACCATCTTATTAACTTGATCTGCATTATCAACTATTTTCTTAATTAAACTATATATATCAGCTTTAGAAGATACTTCACCACTTTCAACAAGGAAATCACAAATACTTGGTGGATTAACTTCTATAAAATCATAAAATTCCATTAAGCTTCTAAGCTCTTCATCGCTTGATCTTTTAGCAGCTTCAAATATTTCTCCATGAACACATCCACTACCAATAATAAGACCTTCTCTATGTTCTTTTAGTAAACTCTTAGGTGTTCTAGGAGTCTTATAGAAATAATCAGTAGTAGCATAAGAAATAATCTTAAACATATTCTTAAGACCAGTGTTATTTTTAGCATAAACAGTTAAATGATAAGGTCTATTCATCTTATACGCTTCTTTAGAATCTACCATATTTTTAAGGTCAGTAATAGTCTTAATACTTGATGGAAGAAGTTCTATCATCTTATGGAAAACTAGTGCAGTTCCTTCAGCATCATAGTCAGCTCTGTGGTGAGCGTCCTCTTCCCAAGTAACGTTATAACGCTTAGTTAAAGCAGTTAAATTATGTTTAGTAGTATCAGGATTCTGTGCTTTACTTATTTCCATAGTATCTACTACAACGTTATCAAAAGTACCTAAACTATATTTTTCATACGCACTTTCCATAAAAGAAATATCAAATCTAGCATTCTGCGCTACCATTGGTAAATCTTTTATCCATTCTTTAAATCTCTTAACCACGTTTTCTTCAGTGTCTTTATCTTTAAGCATCTCATCAGTAATATTAGTTAAATTAATAATATCACTTCTTAAAGGCACTCCTGGATTAATAAGTTCATCAAATCTTTCAGTAATTACTCCATCTTTAATCTTAACAGCGCCTATCTCTATCATCTGGTCTCCTGCATGTGCATTAAAACCAGTTGTTTCTGTATCAAATACAACAAATTCAGTTCCTCTTAAAGGAAGATCACTTTCTTTATTAGCTATTAAGATTTCATCATCTACTACATAAAGCTCTACTCCAAAATAAACTTCTAAGTCTTCTTTAGCTTTATATACTTTAGGGAAACACTGTATACCATTCTTATCAGTGATACCAATTCCCCTGTGGCCTAGTTGTCTAACTTTCTTTAAAAGTTTTTTAGGGTCAATAAGTCCATCCATTTGACTCATCATAGTGTGAGAATGAAGTTCTACTCTTTTAACAGGAGCATCATCTGTCCTTTTAACAGTCTCTCTATTAAATTCTTCAATATCTCTAATATTAAATACTAAGTCTCCCATATAAGTGTCATGTTTAACATAACCTTTCATCTTATACCAAGATCCTTCATTAACTCTTTTAGTTATAGTTTTAACTTGCTCTTTATCTTTTAAGAACATCTTAGCATATATAGAATCAGTGTAATCACTTACTTTATAAGTAATAATAGTAAATCCACTAGCAGTTTCTTTAACCTCACTACCAAACACAAAAACACATATAGTAGCGTCACTCATCTCAGCTATTATATTTTTAACAGTAATTTCTTTACTCTTAATAGGATTACCAATAATTAATGGATCTACTTTAGTAGGCACTACCTCTTCCATAGATACTTCAACTTGCACTAAAAGTTCTTTAGCAGCTTCCTCTTTTTCTTTATCAATAAGGCCAACTATATCTTTAACACTAAATCCCATAGAAGTTAAAAATTCTTTCATCTTAGGCTTAATAGTTTTAATCTTATCTTCTTCTACTTTATTAGATACTTTAAAAGTAATAATATTCTCATCTATACTTATATCTTCTTCATTAATACTCTTAAGAGTTGGGCATTTTTCTTTATAATTATTAAATATTAAAATAGTATAATCAAGCATCTTATCAGTATCAGCATGCTTAAACACATAAAAAACCTTAGTAACATCTTCTAAAAGTTTACTATTATCACAAAGTTTCTTAAATAAAGAAGTACTTATCATCTTTTCAAGTTTAATGGTAAGCGTCCAAGTTTTTTCTTCCTTATCTACTAAACAATTCTCTAGTTTAGCCCCCATAAACTCTTGATACTCTTCTTCATTAATATTTATTTTGTTAAAAAATCTTACTAAGTTACTATCCATATTAATCACTATTTTCATTATAGCATCAAATATTTATATAACAAGTATTGACATTATATTTTTTTTAAGAAACGAACAAATAGAAAGTACAAAAATATTTTTTATTTGATATTAATTAGCATATTATGATACAATATAGCTCACAAAGGTGATTATATGAATAATTTTGGTATATTAAATAACTTTGATACATGCCCTAACTGCGGAAATATTTTTGCTCCTCTAAATTCTAATATGAAGTTTTGTACAAGTGAAAAATGTAAACAAGAAGTAGAAGAAATAATAGAAACAGTAAAAGAGTTTATAAGAGAAAATGAAGGCATAAGCAGAAAAGAAATAATAGAAAGTGGAATAATCCCAAAGAAAAGTCAAAGATTTGTAAATGCAATAATAGATAGTATTACATATCAGCCAACAAGTACTGAACAAGGATACTATAGAAACGCTATGGAAAGAGACTTAAGTAGAGTTAAAAAAGTAAATCACAGCAAATTATGTGATGACTTAAATGAAAAATATGGAAAATAAAAAGCTTGCATTAATTGCAAGCTTTTTTATTTCTATAAATTCTTACATTTTCATCATTTTGCTCTGATGAAATATAGAATCTTCTCATAGCATATTCGTTCATGCCACTGTTTGGAAATAACTCTTCAGTAGTAACTCCAGTTGCACGAGCAGATTGTTCTTTTAATATTCTATAATAAGTTTTACTGATACATGAAGCTGCACTAAGGGCTCTTGAAGCATCCATATCATTTAGATACTCTTTACCTAGTTCAGTATAAAGTTTTCTTGCTAAATAAGCAAGTGTCTTAATATTCCTACTACAAAAAGCATCTTTTCTTAAATAAGAAACATAATTACTCTTAGTTATTTCGTAGTCATATAAATCATCTATATTCTTATAAACCCACTCTTTTAGTGAATCATTCATGTTAATAATTCTTATATCTTTATCAGAAAAGATTTCTTTTATTCTCTTTTCTTTTTCCTCATCTTTAATTATCATATTTAGCCCCCTTTTCATGTACCATATATAATACCATGTTATTTATCATATGTAAACTATTTATTTAACTTATTGAACACTTTAAATGCATCAGCATCATCTAATTCAGTTTTAGCTAATTCATTAAACAATTCTTTTTGAGTCTTAGTAAGCTTATTAGGTAATACAAGTTTTAAAGTAATATATAGATCACCTGGTTTACCAGTATGAACACTAGGCATACCTTTACCTCTTACTCTTAAAACATCTCCACTTTGACTTCCTGAAGGTATCTTAAGTTCAATAACACTGTCGATTGTTTTAATCTCTTTACTACTTCCTAGTACTAAATCAGTTAAAGTAACAGGAACTTCCATATATAAGTCTGTATCATCTCTCTTAAACAAAGGATGACTACTAACATTAAATTCAATATATAAGTCTCCATTAGGCCCGCCGTTACTTCCAGCTTCACCTTTACCACTCATTCTGATTTGTTCACCAGTATTTATTCCTTTAGGAACTTCAATGCTATAAGTCTTACGAGATTTAATTTTACCTTTACCTTTGCAGTTAGAACAAGTCTTTTTATATATATAACCGCTTCCTCCGCAGCTTCTACAAGTAGACTGAGTCATAATAGCACCAAGTATAGTGTTAGTTCTTTCTCTAATAGTTCCGCTTCCTCCGCAATCTGGGCAAGTTTCTTTATCAAATCCGCCTTCCCCGTGGCACTCAGGGCAATCTTCAGTAACATCTATAGTAATATCTTTTTTAGCACCTAAAGCAGCTTCCATAAAGTCTATTTTCATAGTATAAACTAAATCGTTACCTCTTCTAGCTCTGCTTCTTCCGCCCCTAGAAAATCCTGAAAATGCATCACCAAATCCAAATGAAGAAAAATCACTTCCTCCACCGCCAAACAAATCATCAAAGATTGAAGAAAAGTCAAAACCACTAAAGTCATATCCTCCTCTTCCACCATTAGCTCCTGGATTATTAAAGGCAGCATGTCCGTATCTATCATATTTAGCTCTTTGATCTTTATCTGATAGAACTGCATAAGCTTCTTGTGCTTCTTTAAACTTTTCTGCTCCGCCTTCTTCTTTACATACATCTGGGTGATATTTCTTAGCTAGTTTTCTAAAAGCTGATTTAATCTCATCTTCACTAGCATCTTTAGAAACACCAAGTACCTCATAGTAGTCTCTTTTATTCATTACTGCCTCCATCATAAAGTAAAGGGGATTTTAGTCCCCATTTACTATTTTTCTTCATAATTTGCTTCTTTAACATTATCGTCTTTTGAAGCATTACCTTCAGTGCTTTCACTATTATTTTCAGCACCTTGGTTAGCTTTAGCAGCTTCTTCATATACTCTTTGAGAAAGTGCCATAGCTTTTTCAGTTAATTTTTCTTTAGCTTCTTTAATCTTATCAAGGTCGTTTCCTTCCATAGCTTTCTTAGCATCGTCAATTAAAGAATTAATTTCTTTCTTCTCATCTTCAGTAACTTTATCTCCTAAATCTTTAAGAGCTTTTTCTGAAGTGAAAATCATTTGTTCAGTTTCATTTTTAAGTTCAGCTTCTTCTTTACGTTTAGCATCTGCTTCTTTATTAGCTTCAGCTTCTTTCATCATTCTATCTATTTCTTCATCAGATAAGTTAGTTGAAGAAGTGATTGTAATCTTTTGTTCTTTGTTAGTACCTAAATCTTTTGCTTTAACGTTAACAATACCATTAGCGTCTATATCAAAAGATACTTCGATTTGTGGTACTCCTCTTGGAGCTGGTGGAATATCAGTAAGTTGGAATCTTCCAAGAGTCTTATTATCTGCAGCCATTGGTCTTTCACCTTGCAATATGTGAATATCAACAGCAGGTTGATTATCTACAGCAGTACTAAATACTTGTGATTTAGTAGTTGGGATAGTTGTATTTCTTGGAATTAAAATAGTCATAACGTTTCCTAGT
>JAEEGL015379946.1_pt1 | contig 11109 bp, 9 predicted proteins | sample 9134231 | NCBI WGS metagenome assembly JAEEGL01 (sample SAMN16246548, study PRJNA631951) | gut metagenome | biome: gut microbiome; feature: rumen; material: fiber-attached | host: Bos | place: Iran: Karaj | collected 2018-10
AGATCAAATAACTGATTTATATACTGGAGAATCAGTTGGGTTTAACTCTTTACAAAGTACATATGTTGATAAAAGTACTATGTCTATTTGTTATTGTAAAGATTCTTTAGATATTGATGCTTTTTTAACTAAGGATTTAGGTATTAATCAAACTTATATAGAGGGTGAATACGTAAGAATAGTTAAGAATAATCAATATCATACTTTTAGATATGTTAAAAAAGAATTTGTTTATAATGATGTTTTAAGTGGAGTTATTAAAGCTTTAAAGAGTGGCGCTTCTAGTTATACTTATGATGGTATTAAAATGAATTTTGGCGTAATTTTTACAGGAGTTACTAATTATTCAAAAGATGATGCTTCATTTATTTCAGCATTTAATAGATTAATTGAAGATAATCTTACTTCGGCAGGTAAATGTAATCATTAATAACATATTTAATAAAATGTGTTATTATATATGGCAGGTGTTTTTATGAATAAAATATTAATGATGATTATTGATGGTATTGGTATTTCCAATAAAGAAGAAGGTAATTTTTTAAAGAAAGCAGAACTTAATAATCTTTCTGATCTTTATAATGATTATGCTCACTCTTTATTAGAAACTACTGGAGATTCTATCGGTCTTCCAGATGGCGTGCCTGCGAATGAAGAAATATCACATGTTGCATTTGGTGCTGGTAAGAAAGTTAAACAAGATGTAACTATATTAAATGAAGTACTTGGTAGTACTTTAATCGAAAAGAACGATATATTAAATTCAATTGTTAAAAAGTTAAATAAATCAGGTGGAACTCTTCACTTGGCTGGTTTAGTAAGTGATGGAAGAGTAGCATCTGATATAAGATATATTGAAAACTTTATTATTCATTTAAAAAATATGGGACTTGAAAGACTTTATTTCCATGCTATTACAGATGGAATAGATTCAAAGACTGATTCTAAAGTATTCTTAGATAGACTTTCGGATACTTTTGATGAAATTTCTTTAGGTAAGATTGTTTCTATTTGTGGTAGAAGTTATGCAATGGATAAAGATAACAACTGGAATAGAACTAAGATATTTACTGATCTTTTATTCTTAGGTAATGGAGCTAAAGTAAGAAAGTATTCAAGTGCACTTGAAACATGTAAGAAAAAGAATGTTCCAGATAACTTGATACCACCTATTAAGTTAATAGATGATCCAACTGTTAAAAATGGTGATATTTTCTTATGGCTTAATTTTAAAGACGAGACTTCAAGACAAGTATTAAAAGCAATCTCTGATGATGAGTTTGTTTTATATCAAGTTAATAAACCTGAGAATTTTAATTTATTTACATTATTACAAGTAGATAATATGGATATAGATTATTTAATTGAAGATGATGATGAATTCTATTCAATTGGTACTTATTTTTCAAATTTACAATTAACTCAAGCAAGAATATCTTCGAAAGAAAGATATCCTATGGTTACTTACTTTTTTGATGGCTATAAGAATGATAAGTTAGATTTATGTGATACTTATTTAATTCCATCAATGCAAGAAGATTATTTATTTAATGAAACTTTAGAAAATATAACTAAACAAGTAATTAAGTGTGTAGAAAAAGATTATAATTTTATATTAGTTGATATTCCTTATGCTGATATTATTGCAAGATTCGGAAATGATGAACAATTAATTGAAACATTACAACATATTGATAAATGTGTTGGTAAGATATTTGAAGCTGTTGAGGAAAACTTCTATAAAATGATTATTACATCTTCTTATGGTAATGTAGAAGAAATGGTTGATAGTGAGGGTAATCCAAATAAGAATACTACTACTAATCCAGTACCTTTTATTATTACTGATACTAGAGTTAATTTAAAACATAAAGGTAATTTAACAATGGTTGCACCAACTATACTTAAGTATATGGATATTGCATTACCTAAACAAATGTCTCAAATGAAGACGCTATTAGAAGAAGAGGGATAATATGAAGTTTGATACTAGTATTTTAAGAGAAGCAGATATAAGAGGAATTTATCCAACACAAGTAAGTGGAGAATTTGCTAATAGATTAGGTAAAGTATTTGGTACTTATGTACTTAAACAAGGTTTTAAATATATAGTAGTAGGTCATGATAATAGAATTGGTGGACCTCATTTAACTAAAGAATTAATTCAAGGACTTTTATCTACTGGTATAAATGTTATTTATATTGGTTTAGCTACTACTCCAATGCTTAATTATGCTAGTCATAAATTAGGTATTCAATATGGAATTGAAGTAACTGCTTCACATAATCCTAAAGATAATAATGGATTTAAGTTATTTGGAGAAAATTATCTTCACTGTAATCATGATGCATTAAGTGTAATTTATGCTGCACTTTCTAATGAAAAATATAGATTGCTTAAAGGTGATGGTAATTTAGAACATATAGATGTTTTATCTAGTTATGCTAAATATGTAGCTACTAAATTTAAAGATATTAAACCTTTAAAAGTAGTAGTAGATTGTGGTAATGGAACAGGTTCTACTTGTATAAGACAAATATATGAAAGAATTCCTGGAGAAGTTATTTATATTAATTCAAATAATGATCCTAGATTCCCTAATCATCATCCTGATCCTAATGTTAAAGCTAACCTTGAAGAATTAGGAGAAGTTGTTAGAGATAATAAAGCTAATTTAGGTTTAGCTTATGATGGTGATGCTGATAGAGTAGGTTTTGTTGATGAAAATGGAGAAGTTGTTGATAGCGATGTAATGATGGCTTTAATGGCTAGAGATATATTAAAGAAATCAAATAAACCTATATTAATTGATGTTAAATGCTCTAGAGTATTAACTGATGAAATAACTAGATTGGGTGGTAAATACATTTTAGAAACACCATCTAGTGCTAGACAAGAAGATCTACTATTTAGTGAGAAATTAGATTTTGGTGGTGGATACTCAAATCACATATTCTTTGGTGATACTCATCCAGGATATGATGATGGTATTTATGCAGGTTTAAGATTCCAAGAAATGGTTGCGAATTCTGGTAAAAAGTTGAGTAAGTTAGTTGATTCTTTACCAGTTTACTACAATACTGAAGAAATTAAGATTTCTACGACTGATGAAAAGAAATGGAAAATAGTTGAAGAAGTTAAAAAGTATTGTGATATAAGAGGTTATGAATATTCATTAACTGATGGTGTAAGAGTAGAAAAACAAAATGGTTGGGCTTTAGTAAGAGCTAGTAATACTGGTCCTAACTTAACTTTAAGATTTGAAGCTACAACTAAAAGAGGTTTAACTTTAATAAAAAAAGAATTTATGGATTTATTAAATGTTGTTATAAATAAAAAATAAGGAAGCGATTGCTTCCTTTTTATTCGTTTGTTACTGCTTTAAGTGCTATTTCTATCATACCTGTAAGAGCTGTTTCTCTTTCTTCAGCAGTTACTTCGATTTCTGGTGTGAATTTAGAATCAACGACTGTAATCATTACAGTTGCTTTTTTATTACAAACTCTTGCAACATGTAGAAGTCCAAATCCTTCCATTTCTGATGCCATTATTTCATCTTTGATAGGACAACTTTCATATATATGATCTGCATTAACATATGGATCAAATACATCAATTGTATATGTTGGTCCTTCTTTTATTATCTTATCTGATTCTTTAGCTGCTTTTTTTATTTTATCGTTTAATGCTGCTGATGTTCTTAAGAATTTTTCTTTATAGTTTCCCCATTCATAAGCGATTGTGGATTCAGAGTAACAACCAGATGAAAGAATTATATCTCCGATCATTACATCTTTATTACCAGCTCCAGCTGAACCAATTCTTATTATTTCTTCAACATCATAGAAAGTATATAATTCATAAGCATATAAAGATGCTGAAGGTATTCCCATTCCTGATGCCATAACTGTTACTTTTTTGCCATTGTAAGTACCAGTATATCCATACATATTTCTAACTGTATTTATTAATTTAGCATCAGTTAAAAAGTTTTCTGCGATGTATTTTGCTCTTAGTGGATCTCCTGGGAAAAGAACCGTTTTTGCTATATTTTCCTTATCAGTAACTATATGTACTGGTTTCATATTATCACCTACTTTAATACTATCAAATATGATATAATAATACCATATTGGAGGTTAAATTTATGACTAGTTTAATTGAATTTGATAACTATAATTTACACTTTCATACATCAGATAAATTTAAGACATTTCTTTTTCACATTAATTTCATAAATGAGTATGATTTTAAGAGATTATCTGTAAGAGAAGCTATGCTAAGATTATTATTTTTAAATAATAAAAAATATAGAACTAGCTTAGATATTTCTAAGAAGTGTGAAGACTTATATGACCCTTATTTTTATTTTGAACAATATAGAATGGGTAAGTATGTTTTTTCAAATATTTTTATTAAGTTTATAGATCCTAAGTATGTTAATGAAGATGATTATTTTGAATCTATAATTGAATATTATTTTGATGTAATATTTAATCCTAATTTTAATGAAGAGTCTTTATTATTTGTTAAGAATTCTATTACTTCAGATTTATATTCTATCTTGGATGATCCAGGAAGATCTTCTTTATTGGATTTTTATTCATGCTTAGATAAAAATGATCCTAGGGGAGTTTCTTTGTTAGGTACTATTGAAGATATTAATTCAATTACTTTAGATGATATAAGAAGTGAATATGAGAAGTTTATTAATGAAAGTATTCTTGAGGTATCTTTAGTTACTGATAAGTATAATAAAAATTATATTGATATAATTAATAAGTATTCTAAATTTAATAAGAATAAGAAAGAGATTATTAATCCATATAGAGATACATTAAATGTTAATAAAGAGTTTGTTAAAGAAAAAGAATATTCTCAAAGTAATTTAATAATGCTTTATAACTTTAAAGATTTAACCGAAAAAGAAAAGAATATTACTATACTTTTATTTAGTGAAATACTTGGAGGTTATTCAGTTAATGCTATTCTTAATACTAAATTAAGAGAAGAAAATTCTATTTGTTATGGTGTTAATAGTAATTATGAGAAATATGATAATAGTTTAAGAATATTTACTTCAGTTAGTATTAATAATATTGATAAGGCAATTGAGTTAATTAAATCAACAATTATTGATTTTAAAAGTATTACTGAAGATGATATGAATAATGCTGTTAAAAGACTTATATTAAGTTTAAAGAGTAGTGATAATAATATTTTCTCTTTTGCAGGTGAAAAACTATTTACTGATTTAGGTATTATTTTTGATAGTAAGAAGAAAGAAGAATGTCTTAAAGATATTACTATTGATGAAGTTATAAGTATTCTTGATAAGCTTGAATATAATTCTTGTTATATTTTAAAAGGAGTTAAAAATGAAGAAAATTAATTTTACTAATATTAATGAAACTGTTTTTCATGAAGAACTTCCTTCAGGATTAAATGTTTATATTTATCCATCAGATAAATCTAGTTTATATGATATGAAATTAATTGTTCATGTTGGTTCTAGAGATAACACATTTTATTTAGATGGAAAAGAAATACATATACCAAATGGTGTTGCACATTTTCTTGAACATTTAACTTTTAATACTAAAGATGGAAAAGTTGAAGATTATTATTCTAGTAAAGGTGCATATGTTAATGCTAGTACTAATTTTGATAATACAACTTACACTGTTAGATGTAATGATTCATTTTTAGATAATTTAATATATTTATTAAACTTTGTAACTGAACCTTATTATTCTAAGGAATTAGTTGAAAATGAAAGAGGTATTATTCTTGAAGAAATATTAACTCATATGAATATGGTAGATGAGAAGTTCTATTATAAATTCTGTGATAATGTGTTTGTTAATGATTCTAATAAATATCAAGTTGGTGGAATTGATACTGATGTTAAAAGTATTTCTTTAGATGATATTGTTAATACTTATGATTGTTTTTATAAGAAAAATAATATGGATTTAGTATTAACAGGCAATATTGATGTTGAAGACACAATTAACAAACTTATTGAATGGGATAAGAAAGAAAAAAATGAAGATATCAAAAGAATCATTAGTGATGAACCTAATTCAGTTAATAAAGAAAGTGAAACTTATTCTGATTTAGTATCTTCAAAAAGAATGATGTTAGGGTATAAATTATCTAGAGAATCAATTGATTTAACTAATATTGAATTTGATATTTATTCATCACTTTTATCAGATTTAATGTTTGGAGAAACAAGTGATATTAGATTATTCTGTGAAAAAGAAGATTTATTTAACGATTATATTGATTCTTTCTTTATTGATGGATTTAAACATAAAGTACTTACTTTAGAGTTTGAAAGTGAAGATTTAGATAAAGCTTATGATTTTATAACTAAATATATTAAAGAATTTAAAATTAATGAAGATGATTTTAAAAGAAAGATTAAAGTAATGAAGTCTCACTTGATAACTTCTTTTGAAGACCCTAAGAATGTTGGTGGAATGCTTTCAAGACACTTAGTTAAATATAATAGAATTATAAATGATTACTATGATATATTTGATTCTTTAAATATTGATAAAATAAATGAACTATTAGACTTATATCGTAATTCTAGCTCATCTTATATTAAATTACTTCCTAAGAAGTAATTTTTTCTTTTTTGTGTATTTATATTTTATTGTATTACTTTTATAATTAAATATAGGTGAGAATGAATATGAGTAGATCTATTAAGATTATTTTGTACTTTATTACTTTTTTATTATTTATATTCTTTTCAGTTATTTTAATGGTAAGAGCCTCTTATATGATACCGTTAGATATCTCAGGAGTTGAATTTGAGAGATCTTATAATATTACTTATATAACTATCTTTGGAATTATTGCATTTATGTTTGGTATTATGGCTGCTTTTGCTTTTTTAACTAAATTAGGAAAAATGAATATTAAAGATATATTTGCATATAAGAAAAGATATTTAGTATATAGTACTTCAGTAGTAGCTTTTGGTTTATTCTATTTTGTATTTGAATTATTATTTGGATATATTGTTTTAAATATTAATAATCCTTATTCTAAAGTAAATAATACTTATAACTCAATTGTAGTTGCTGATAATAAAGTATATGATGAGTTAGATTATTCAATTAGAAGTGATAATACTAATATGTTTATTTTAAATGGTACTCAAGATGTTACTTTTATGAATTCTTTAATTAATCATTATGGAAATGGACAATTAAATGAATATGATAATAATACTATTATTAAAGCAGTTAGAGATTCTTCTTTATATGTTAATGATTCTTTATTTAATCTTAGAGGTAAAAATAGTGAAGGGTTCTATATTGATACAAGTAGTTTAAATCTTAAATCAAGTGAGATTAGAGTAGATGATCCATCAAGTATTGTTTTATTTGCTTCTAAAAGTGATATATCTATCTTTGAAGGAACTTTTTCTGCTTATTCTAATGAATTATTTATTTTTAGAAATAGTTGTAAAGTTTTATTTGGTAAAAGTAAATTTAACATAAACGAAAATACTCAAGATATAATTTATTTATATTCTGATAATGCTGCTGATGTTAATACAATTGATTTCAAAGAAATGGATGTAAATTTATCCTCTGCTGATTTATTTAGGATTGATAAATCAACTGTCACAATTACAATCGAAGATTCTTCAATTAGTATTGAAGATATTAATAAATATTTACTTAGTATTCATAATGCTAATGTTGAATTACATATTAAGAATTCTACAGTTAAAGGAAATATTACATTTGATGATAATTCGAAAGTAAAGATGGTTTTAGAGAATTCGTCGTTTAGTGGAGATATTATAAGTAATAATACAATTGAACTAATTAAGGATGATTCAAGTACATTTGTTACTAATAATACTACATTACAAAATTTAAATAATTCTGATGAATTAAATAACGAAAATCAAGAAAGTGAATAGATTTTAAAATTTATTCACTTTTTTTTGAGAGATTTTAGGGGGTAACCGTGTATAAGTATATTAAGGGGGTGTTTATATATGGTTAAAAAGTATTTGAAATTTATAGTTCTTTCTATATGTATTATTATTGTTATTTCAACTTACTTTGTTGTTAATAAGTTTGAATCAGCTCATGATGAAGAAGTAGAAGAAATAGCTTATGTAGAAACTACAACTATTGAAAGTAGTACTTCAGTTAATACTTTTTATGTAGATGTTAAAGGTGAAGTTAAGAACCCTAATGTCTATATGGTTAGTGAAGGTATGTTAGTTATTGATGCTATTAATCTTGCTGGTGGGTATACTAAGAATGCATATACAGATAATATTAATCTATCTAAGAAATTAACTAAAGAAATGGTTATAATTGTTTGTAATAAAAAAGACTATACTACTAGTACTACTGTTAAAGCTATTAATGATGCATTAATAAAAGAAGATGAGTCAGATAATAATAAGACTAATGGTCTTGTTAATATTAATACTGCTAGTAAAGAAGAACTTATGAGTATTACTGGGATTGGTGAAAGTAAAGCAAATAGTATTATAGAATATAGAACTAAAAATAAATTTAACTCAATCGAAGAAATAAAGAATATTTCTGGCATTGGAGATAAGTTCTTTGAACAAATTAAGAATTATATTACAGTATGAGTTTGTTTCTATAGTTCTTTTAATACTATGTATTTTAATTGGTTTAGTAAGATGTAATATAAACTTTAAATCAAAGATTAATACTAATGATGAAGTTTTTGAAGGAGTTATTATTTCAAAATCTTTTGATGGAGATAAGTTTTCTTTCTTTTTAAAAGGAAAAGAAAAAATAAAATGTACTTATTATTTAAGTTCTTTAGAAGAAAAAGAGTATTACGAATCTTTAAATTTGGGTAGTACTTTAAAATTAAATGGAACATTTAATACTCCTAATGCTAATACTATTCCAAATAATTTTAATTATAAGTCTTATTTAAAAATGAATAGAGTTAACTATACTATGAGTGTTAATTCGATTGTTGTTAAGCCTAAAAAAATTAATTTTTTATATAAAATAAAAAATATAATTATTAATAGAATAAATACATCATCAAATAAAGATTATTTAATGATGTTTATCTTAGGAGATAAATCACTTTTAGATAGTAATCAATATAGTACTTATTCTAATTTAAGTGTTACACATGTATTTGCTATCTCAGGATTACATATTTCATTATTATCTTGTATTATGCTTAAATTATTTTCTTTCTTTAAGAATAAAAAATATATAATTGTTATATTGTTTCTACTTTTGTATATGGTTCTTACTGATTTTTCTCCTTCGATAGTAAGAAGTGTTACATTTTTTATATTTCTATATTTAAATAAAACATATGATTTCAATTTAGAATTACATGTACTTTTATATATAGCTATTAGTTTTATATTAATTATTAATCCTTTTTATTTATATAATACAGGTTTCTTATATTCATCTATTATTAGTTTTTCATTAATTAGATTTAATAAAATTATTAATGGTAACTTTATTGTGAAGATGATTAAGATATCATTATTATCATTCTTTGTATCTTTACCAATTACTATTCAAAGTAATTATGAAGTTAATATCTTAGGATTTATTAACAATTTAATATTTGTTCCTTACATTTCATTTTTGTTATATCCTTTATCATTATTAACTTTTATTTTTCCTTTTTTAGATAACTTATTACATATTTTTATATATGTTTTAGAATTTTTAAGTAAATTTTTATTTGTATTTAAAATAGTTATTCCCAAGTTAAGTTATCTTTATATCTTTATTTATTATTTGATACTTTATATATTTTTAAGAACTTATAATAAAAAGTATTTATTATTACTTATTATTTCTATTTTAGTTTATAAAAATATAGTTTTATTAAATAATAACTCTCAAGTTATTTTTTATGATGTAGGACAGGGTGATTCTAGTTTAATAATTAATAATCATAATCTAATATTAATTGATACCGGTGGAAAAGAAACATATGTTAAAGAAGATTGGATGAAGAAGAAAGATTACTTTTATACTGATTCTATTATTAGAGATATTAAAAGCTTAGGTTATAGTTCTATATCTTCACTCATTATTAGTCATGGCGACTTTGATCATATGGGAGAAGCAATTAATCTAGTAGAAAACTTAAAAGTAGAGAAAGTAATATTCAACTGTGGACCTTATAACGATCTAGAAATAGAATTAATTAAAGTATTAGATAGAAAGAAAATTAAATACTATTCATGTATCAAAGAATTGAATGTAGATAAGAATAAATTATACTTTCTTCAAACCAAAGAATATGATAATGAAAATGATAATAGTAATGTAATAATCACTGAATTAAATGGTTATAAATTTATTTTTATGGGAGATGCAAGTATTACTACTGAAAAAGAAATACTTTCTAAATATAATTTACCAGATATAGATATATTAAAAGTAGGGCATCATGGATCAAAGACAAGTAGTGGGAAAGAGTTTGTAGATAAAATAAAACCAAAATATTCGATTATATCAGTTGGTGAAAATAATCGTTATGGCCATCCAAATAAAGAAGTATTAGATAATTTAAAAAATTCAAAAATATATAGAACGGATCAAGATGGTAGTATTATGTTTAAGATTAAAAATAATAGATTGAAAATAGAAATATGTAGTTCGTAGAAAGGAGAATTAAAAATGAACGAAATAAAAGAATATACAACAAAATTATTTGAAGATATAAAACACATAGATGAAAATGATAATGAGTATTGGTTCGCCAGGGAATTACAAAATGTGTTAGGATACCATCAATGGCGAAGCATAAATGATTTAATTGAAAGGGCTAAAGCTGCCTGTCAAGAAAGTAAATATAATATAGATGATCATTTTGCGTTGCACCGCAAAATGATAAAACTAGCAAAAGGAGCAAAAAGAAATATTGTAGACTATAAACTATCTAGATATGCATGTTATTGTGCGCCACGCGCGTAATTTCCAAACAGTATGACTGTTTGAAGATACATTAATTGTATAGATGATGGTAGAGGGCCTACCGATAACGCCATACAGGTGGAGTTATCAAACCACTCTAAGGTGCTGTATTCAAAA
>JAEEGL015914853.1_pt1 | contig 11109 bp, 16 predicted proteins | sample 9134231 | NCBI WGS metagenome assembly JAEEGL01 (sample SAMN16246548, study PRJNA631951) | gut metagenome | biome: gut microbiome; feature: rumen; material: fiber-attached | host: Bos | place: Iran: Karaj | collected 2018-10
AGCGAAGCAATATGCACTGGATAAAGCCAGGGAACTATTTCAGGATTTCGATTTCCCGAATAATCAGTAAATTTGCATATTATGACGCAGTACATCGCAGACGAAGCCCATTTCAAGGAGGTCATTGCACTGGTCCCGAATGTAAAGCGTTCCCTATGGATCGGAACGGCGGACATCAAGGACTTGTATGTCGGTGACAGACCGTTCCTGGGCATCCTGGCGGACTTGATATCGAAGGGCAGGGAAGTGCGCCTTATCCATGCCAAAGAGCCAGGCCCAAACTTCCGGGAAGACTTCGACCGGTACCCGGTCCTCTTCGCTGGATTGGAGAGGGCACTGTGTCCTCGTGTGCACTTCAAGATGATTATCCTCGACTGCAAAATGGCGTACATCGGCTCAGCCAACCTCACCGGTGCCGGTATCGGCATGAAAGGGAACTCCACCCGGAACTTCGAAGCGGGAATCCTGACCGATGATCCTGCCTTGGTTGAAGCCGCAGTGAACCAGTTCGACGCGGTCTGGGCGGGATTCAAGTGCAAGGGTTGCCGTCGGAAGAAGTATTGTGGGGATCCAATAGTTGTTTCTATATAGTTATTCCTATGGATAAATTGTTTGATAGTATCAAAAGAATAGTTGAGACTGAGTGCGTCCAATTTGAAGAGATGCGGTCGAGAGGAGACTGTTTTAATGTGTTCGATATTTTGGGACTTTCCGCTAATGAGACGCGAACACACTCGGCTTTTATCGCAGAATTATTGAGACCAAATGGTTCTCATGGTATGCAAGATATCCCATTGTCACTTTTCTTGAAGATGATTAATAGCCGTGTGGATCAATTCGATTTTAATACGAAGGGTGTTAGTGTCATTACTGAAAAGGATATTGGGTCCGTAAATTACAAAGAGGAAGAGGGAGGGCGTTTGGATATCATTGTGGAGTCCGGTAAGAAGGCCATTATTATTGAGAATAAAGTATATGCTGATGATCAAGAAAAACAACTGATTCGATATCATAATTACGCTACGCAACGTTACGGAGAAGGTAATTATTTGTTGTTGTATCTCTGTTTGAATGCACATGAAGCCAGTGACGCATCAACAAAGTCGGAAAAAACGAAATTGAAGGTACATGAAAATTACTATCCTATTTCGTATAACTCTGAGATCCAACAATGGATTAGGGACTGTTTAGCTGCTTCTTATGACAAACCTTTGGTCCGTGAAACTTTAAGACAGTATTTGGATTTAATAATCCGTTTAACGAATGGTATGGGAAACAACAATGAAAAAATCATAGAGTTGATGATGAAGAATCCCTCGGCTATAACAAGGATTCTGAAAGCTCAAGACGAGTACAAACAAAAGGTAATTGAAACCGAATTAATTGAAAGCTTCAGAAGGTTTGCTTCCGATCCCCAAAGGGATATGGAATTATCATTTGATTCCGACTTCCTGGTAGGGAAAAAATGGTCTCGGCTCTGTTTGCGTAAGAAGATGTGGCGGAATGCCACCATTGCTATAATCCCGGATAACAAGCAAAGTAATTACTGGATTGGAATATTGCATAAGAATCCAAAAGAATCACTGGAAACAAAGCAAAAGACTTTACCAATCCTCACGGATGGAACAAATAGCACATACCCATTTGGATCCAAATGGCTCCCGGGGGTTTATCGTTGGCTTTATGACGCACAAACGATTGAGGATATTCTGTCAGGTAAGTTTATCGAAGTGATAGGGAAATTGATAGATGATATTATTGCCGAAGCAGAATCGAGTATTCCTGGTCTGGCCGATTTGTAGAGTTAATAGCTCTTATCAGCTATGCCACTTCAGGCAAAAACTGTTTGCATACCGGCGTCTCGGTCGGCATTAATATCTACAAGGGTTTGACTGTATGTCGGTCTCTTCCTGGTGGCTTGAATATTGGATTCAATCCCCCTATTACCCCCCCCCCGCAGCTTGAGGGAGGAATCCTGAACAGAATGCAGGCTGGAGCGTTTTTCATCTCATCAGCCTGCATTTAGTATTTCGATGAAAAGGAGAAGGGTAGGGGGCAAATAGCTGTGTCACGAGGGGGCCATTTCCGAGAGGATTCTCCAGCAGGCGCCATTGTGAAAGGCGGAAAAGCGATCGATGTAAGGGCGTGAAGCGGTAATCTCCAAGGGGGTATTCGTTCTGCTCCGGTTCCTGCCGTTCGGTCATATATGCCTTGCCCATCAGGGCTTTGAAGCGGACGATGAGTTCCTGGATGGCGAAGGGCTTCTTGAGGTAGTCGTTGGCGCCCAGTTCGAAGCCGGTGACAACATCATCCGGGGTGGATTTGGCCGTTAGGAAGAGGACGGGGGTATGGTCGTCGGCAATGAGAACGTCCGGTCGGACTTCGAAGAAGCGTTTAAAGCATACGCCGTGGTCAGGCATATTGCAAAGGTCCAGAACGCACTCATTTTACGGGTCCAGTTTTAATTCTTCCTCTCATACATCTGCCGAAAAGTTGTTCAGGCTGTGCCGAAAACGGCCATTTCGAGACTCTTTTCGGAGGTCAAATTAAGCGTTGGAACATGAAAACAAAGGGACGAGAGATGTTTCCGGCGTTTTTTGCCACAAAAAATGCGAAAAACTTGAAAATGGTACTCTAACGCGGTACTCTGATTGATAAGAAACGGATAAAATGAATCCCGCCTGGGTGGGGCGGGATTTCAATGGTGTGCCGAAGTTACCGAGTTATTGTGGACAATTTGAAATGCTTCTCTCGATTAAAATTGTTAACTTTGGACACATAGAGAGAAATAGACAATGGATAGAATAACTGAAAGCAATGCTATTCAAAGAGAGATTAGGTGTCGCTCTATCATCGTACCGCGAGATTTCCCCGGGGGAACATTGGAAACCTCGTTCCTCAACAACTCTGTAGGTCATCGTGTCTTTGCTGATAGTTGCGGCCCCTTTTCCCCTGAAGAATACTTTGCTCAAGGTATATATAGGATTCTGTTTATTCTAAAAGAATCTTACATTGGGACTGCGGAGGAAGAAAAAAACATTTCCGAAGGGCATGACAAGGCAAGGGAGTACAAAAGCGTTTGTTGGGCAGATCTTGAACCAACATACAAGAATATTGCAAAAATGGCTTTTTCGCTGATAAAGGGCAAACGCTATTCGGATTCACCAGCAAACCGAGACATTGCTCTTTCCTGCATGAGAAAGCACGTTTGTATTGTAAACGCGAATTTCTTTCCGTGCGTTGGTGGCACAGAGTCCTGTGACGACAAAATTTATGATTGGGCAAAGCTCAATATGATGAACATCCAAAGACAGTTCAATCTCTATCAACCGGACATCGTTATCGGAGGCCATACGCTCAGCCATTTTGTTACTGATGTTTATGCAGTTAAAGAATGCTGTATCTTGGGAGAGCGAGTCTCAATACTCGGGCACAAGGTGATCAAATCTCAATTCGATGTAAATCCTGGGAATAACGACACATACTATAATGAGCACATTCTCATGATTAATACAAAACACCCTTCAGTCTGCGATTCCAGTGAACTACTTATTGCTTTAAGAAATTGGTGGCAAACTATTCGATGAATATGGAAGAAAGTCCGGTTTATATTGGAGAGGCCTACCTTAATCGAGTCAAATTAGCTCTGATAGGACTCGATTACCTAGACGGTGACATGAAAGCAGAATCAGCTGAGCTCCTCTCTATCGAGCCTTTTAATCGTCCATTGTATGAACTGCTCTATGCAGCAATTGTCACAGGTGTCGAAGATTACTTGCGCACCCGACTGAAGCATGATGTACTCAAATCGGAGGAGCGGATGCGACTGTATCTCAATAGATATAACTATAATTATCGGAAGAAAAGGGAAAGGCAGATACAGTTTTCAAAAGATGAGCCGCTCACACCTGATATTCAAGAAAGACTTCTTGAGACTTTGGACAACCACGTATATCATAGGATTGATATCATAAATGGCTATTTTGAGGCTGTGGCATCTGTCAAACTCCCCGAAGATGATTTATGGCAAAAGTTATTCGCCATTATCCAAACTCGTCACATCATTATTCACGAAGGAGGAAAGAGACCAAACGGGAAACGTATAGAGCTCACCCCATATGACGTTCATCAAGCGTTGAATGTTGCAGAACACTTTGTTCTGCAGGCAGAAAGGCTCTTTTATCAGAAGGGGAATGAATATCTCTATGATATTCCGGGAGAGGAATAAAAAACAGGGGCAAAGATGCCCCTGAATCCCGGTCGTCATTACTTGCTGTTAAGCACATCGATGACAGTTTTTACTGTTGTGGCCACAACAATAACGACCTCTACGATTTTTGATAAAGTACTCATGATAAACATTTTAAAGAGTTAAACATTCAGGGAGCACAGGCCCACGAAGCAAGATGTTCGGCCCTTGAGTACTTCAATGCAAATTTACAAAAAAAAATAGAACTATTTCTTCCGGAGAACAAGTCTCGTCGCTGATTTGCTTGAGACGATATATTTGTCTCGTATTATTCTAAGCACATTAGCACTTCTGGCGCCAACTCCGATTCCAATAGCTGCCGTGGTCGGCGATAGTCCAAGTACACCAATCGATGCCGCCGCAGTAGTTGTCGCAACACCCGCTATAACTCCATCAGCGATAAGACCAGCAGGACCAGCTGCGGCACCCGCAGGAAGAGTAAGAACAGCGATTACAGCAACGGCAACTGCCCCGAAGGCAATCACCCACGCAACTTTACCGGTTGCCTTTATCTTATAAACATTGTTTGCAAGATCACCCTCTACGATTATTTGGTCTGGTTCTTTCGTTACGACTTTTCCCAGTTCTTGTGGATTCGTCACAGGTCTGTTATCTTTGTCCATATTGCGATATTATTTTGCAGATCTTGTACTAAGCTTTTTCCCTTCTTTGTTCCAGGTATACACCCATGCCCCGTATCTTGAAGTGAACGTTTCCCCCGACACGCCCGTCACCTCGCCTACTGATGAATGGCTAAGCGTCTTATAGCGCTGCCCATCACTGTCATATAGATAAATCCAGCTACCATTCTGAGATACGAAGAAATCGGAACTATAGCCTTTCACAACGCCCACGTTACTTGCGCTAAGAGTTTTGTAACGATGTCCAGAATCATCATAAAGATATACCCAACTGCCGCTGGTCTCCACACTGGAAATCTTATGTGCACCGGCAAGAAGTGCCAATGTAATGGTCAATATGCTCAGAACCTTACCCATAACCTTACAAAATTAACGTTTTTCCACAAATAATCCCATATACATCAGCAGCGCTGCCGCTGACCCCACCATCATTTCTCCAAGGGCTGGACTGGGAGCAATCTTTGACAAACCGCTCAGGAACAGTGCCGAAAATGCTATGCTAAAGCCGAAATAGTCCCACCTGGGCTTCTTCAAAGGAGTAATCCCAAGAATCCACATAACTAAAATCGACAAGAGCGTGGCCGCCCATGCGCAGGTGAACCAAAGACCGAACCATCCCAAAACACTGGACCCAGCATAGTCGATCCCTGAGAAAAAACGTCCGTGGCGAAAAAAACAGATGGCGTAAAGCAGCAAGGTAACTCCTAGCCGCATTAAATACAGATAGGCATTTGCTTTAGAAGAATGCACATCCTCTAATTCTAGACCTGAAAGTTTTTCAAACAGAGAGGTAATAACGCCTTTCATTCTTATCCAATTCATATCTCTTCTTTTATCAGTAGCAAAACAAACGCTTGAGCAGATTGATTAGCGGTTTAAGACTGACTTCCTGGCCACATTTCGGGCAATGCACTGGCATTGATTCTGCCGTAGCTTCGTTCTCAATTACCGCTGCTCTAAACCTGTACCCGCATCGGGGGCACCTCACTTTCTTGAATCCTAGTATCATACGCATCAAAGTTTTATACTGCAAATTAAGCCCACCATCCTGCCAAAGGATGGCAGCATACTGACTGCCGGGTTTTGGCCGAATGAATGCTTTTCTTTGCGTCATCAAAACCAAAACGTATGGCAGAGGGAATTGATTATCGCACCCTGAACGAAGTTCAGCTGAAGTACGAACTCAAGAAACTGGAGAAGCGCATTCTTCGCATAACGGGGGATCCGCTGGAGACGCGCAGGGGATACCGCAAATTCTACCGCTGGGCCAGCGACAAAAACGCTGTGGATCACGTTCAAGAGCTGATGTCGGACCGCAGCTATATCCTTCAACTTCTGTTCGAAAAACACTGTTCACCAGAAGAAGTGGACAGGCTGGAGAATGTCAACACGCTTCTACTGGATCTTACAAACCAAACCTACTGTCGCACAGTCCAAATGCTACGATCTGTTATCTCCATGCCGGCTTGTGATCAGGATGATGACTTCATTGTAGAAGGAAAGTTGATTCCGGAATTCGACTTGCCAGGCTCGGTGCTTCGCCTGGAAGATGACAGTTTCTACGGCTCTGACTTCGTGCGCATGGCTGCCATCCTGCAGGAAACGGAGGAATTCCAGCCGGCGATGGCCAATCCAAGAGTCTATCCCGGCCGTATTGAGCACTACACGCCATTGATGACCAACAAGGAACTTGGTTGCAGCAACGACCTGGACGATGGCATCAGCTGGGCTGAAGCGTGGCTCAGTATCCCGCCATTGGAACACATCAACATCTGTTATGCCCTCCACGCCCTTGTCACCCACATGAACTGGAGCATTCCGGATGTGCTCCGAATCAACGACTACAAGATAGAAGTTACCTTTACCGTCCAGCAGTATTCCGACCAGGATCGTAACCGTCGTTGGTGGTGGACTTTATGTTCCTTCCCGCACTTCAAGGAAGTTCTCCTTAAGGAGGCCGAATCCCGTCCCAAAGACCTCCTGCTGGAAACTTTCATTCTCCAACGATCCCGAGACTACTTTAAAGAATGGCCGAAGAAGCTCTCTCCGAAGTCGGCCTTGCGGACCTTGACCTCTATTTACGTACACTCTATAACAAAATCAACCATATCGAACAATGACCCTACACGAACTCATCCACAAAGTCGCATTCGACACCATCGCTCCGCATCTCACAGCCATCGATCCTGTGAACGTCCCGAACAATCTCTACGCCTTTAAGGAAGCCTTTGACGAACTGCGGCGCATGAAGCCCGGAAATGCTGACGGAAAGCAAATCGTAATCACCACTGAAGTTGATACTGATAACGAAGGCAACGAAATAGAGCGCTATCTCCATGCAAGCGGCTGTGAAGGCGACTTTTGGGAAACATCTCTTGCCAAGGAGGTCATCTTCGGCTCTGCCATCGGGGGAGAGAAGGCCCTGGCGCAGATTCTCTGGCATATGATCTTCTGGGGATTCAGCACCCAGGTCGACCCTCTGGAATCCCTGCCGGAAAACGAATATGAGCGAAAAGTCAAGGAATTCGAGCGCAAAGGTAAAATCCAGCGCCTCATCGACCGTATCATGTACGCTTCTCCGGCATACGCCCTTTGCCCGGAGAACCGTCGGGACGGCATTCTCACAATCGATCCCGCAGCAGAACAAGTTACGCCGCAGCGTTTCCGCTATCTTTTCGACACATCGGAAATTACATTGACGGAGTTTTTCTCCAGAACCGTCTTAAAAGATGGCAGGGCATCCTACATCTCTAAAAACATAGCCGACTACTATACAGCCGACCCTGTGAAGTACACCAAAGCCATTGTCCTGCTTGAGACCTCGGTAGAACACCCGCTTCGCGTCAGCGAATTCAAACCGTTGCAGGCATCCCTTGAACGCATAACCGGCCACTGCGGGCACACCTGCCTGCTTTTCGGCAAACAACAGGATCTCGCTCATGACATCCATATCCTGATAGCACTCAGCCGCTGATTAAAATGGACATGAATCTTCGACTCTGAGTTATCCAACTTATTTTGCCTTCTTTGTCAAATAGTCGTTGACATCATTATAGCTGCTATACTATATCGAACAGGATTCGAACTTACCGGGCATCAGCTCATCCATTAGCTTCGAAGCTGTACGACCTGCATTGTCGTTATCTAAATAACTGAAAACTTTTGAGTAGACATCGATGAACGGGACAGCCTTCCTCACAAGGGCTGTTGAATTCAGAACGATGCAATCACAGGGAAAAGGTTAAAGGATCTCCTTGTCATCTGTATGCTCCAACGTCTTATAAGAAAGGAAATCCATGAAACCCTCGAAGATGCAGCAGGCCTCTGTACGTTTCTCCTTCTCGATGGTGATGATGCTCGGAGCCTTGACTCCGAAACTACCTTTGAAGAAGGGATTGCGGATCTCCATGCCACCGAGGATGTTCATGAAACACAGGCCATAGAATGGCTTCCCGCGAACTGTATAGTGAACTTCCTCACAGAAGCGGCTTCCGATGCCTGGAGGAATGCAACGCGAACTCAAGTATGAATATAGCGACTGTTTGGCCAAAGGGACCACCTTGACGGATAGCATTTCTGATTCACTCAGGCGATTGATGCGACTATAATCTACCATAGGAGGTGCCTCGCCGAATCCGGCGGAGCGGCTCTGACACTCCAGCCAGATAGCCGCTTCGTGAAAGGAACAGCCGCCCTTCAGCGCAATAGCAAGGTCGATGACGTGCCACCCACAGAGAGGCTGAAATCGAACCAGAGGTTCTTATCCACCGACACAGAGAAAGAAGGATTGGAGTCTCCTCGAAGAGGGGAGTAGTACATCAATTGTCTACCTCCCCTCATTCGTGAGACTGGCTCATGCCCGAGATGGGATAAGAGTGCTGGAATTGGAATCTTTTTCAATCTTTCGATTTCCATAATTTACAGGAAATTATAATGCTTGACCTAAACATAAAAAAGCAGTTCGTTAAGAGCTTGGTTCTTGCTCAGTGTGCCGATCTTGATAGGTTGTTTAATTGTTTAATCTCCTATACCCACCCACTAGCCTTGACCTATGAAAAATCGTAGAGACGGTTTCGCCTTTTTAATTAATATTCTTAACTTTGATAGTCAATAATTGTATTTATCACCGTGGAACAGTTGCAATCATTACTATCAGAAGTAAGCAAGATAAGGCAAAAGAATGAGATTGAACGTAAAAACAGAGAGTCGCGAGGAGAGATGTTCAATGTATTTAAGGTCCTTAATTTGTCAACTGCAGAAGTACGTACTCATTCGGCTTTTATCCGAGAATTACTTGACCCTCATGGATCTCACGGATTAAAAACAGTGCCATTATCTGCTTTCCTTTCCATTTTGGAGGATGTAATATTACCTCAACCATTTGATTTTCAGGTTGATTATGCATCTGTTCGTGTTGAAGATTATATTGGCGACATAACAGATGATTACAACGAAGGGGGAAGGATTGATATCATTATAGAAGCCAAAGGTAAGGCAGTTATAATCGAAAATAAAATTGATGCCGGTGATCAATATAAGCAACTGGTCAGATATCACAGTTATGCAGAGTCACGATATAAGGGTAATTGTGTCCTTTTATACTTGACCAAATCCGGTTACAATGCAAGTGAATCATCGACTACCAATGATATGGAAGGAACGCTCGTAGAAGGGAAAGATTATTACAGCATATCCTATCAAGAGCATATCGTCAAATGGCTTAACATATGCTTGTCTGCGGCCTATGACAAACCGTTGATCCGCGAGACACTCGTTCAGTATAGAAATTTAATATTTGATATAACCAACACAATGAATACAACTGAGTTAATCCCGATTCTAAAAAATGAACAGAATATTATTCTTGTCAGAGATATTGTCAATAATCTTGGAGCATTGTATTCCGACTTGATTCAAAACAATTTACCTATCATTCACGATAATATTGCTGAAGAATTAGGTCTCATTACAGAATCCGTAAATTTCGGGAAAGGAAATGGTTATGTCTATTTCTATAGAAAAACATGGAGACATGCTGCTATCGCCGTCGGGAAAGAAGGGAGAGAAACAAAAACATATATATCAATTCGCGGAAGAGACGGTGACCTAAAAATCAATAATAGTCTTCTTATTCTAAATTCATTAGGGCACAATTCCGCAAGATCATATCCTTTTGGTTGGAAGTATTTACCGGATGATATTTTATGTTTGGAGAGTATTAATACGGCGGCGGCAATTATAACCGGGAACTATGAATCCATATTGAAGGAATTAATTCATGAAGTATTAACTGAAGTTGAATGTAGAATTCCCGACATTGGGGAAATAGATATTCAATAGGTTTTACCAACCTTTGGTTCGGTTATTCGTTTTCGTTGAATCATTAAGTATAAAACCGCGTATAAGAAACACCGACTTGTAAACCCAGTTGGGCAACATTTTCAGTACAGGCTCAATTGGGAAGTGCAAAATATATCGTTTATCGCTATAATATTATCGGGAAACGATTGCAAATATGAGGCGAAATTTGTACTGAAAAGGGCACACGCATAAGTGCGCAAGTAATTGGCATACAATCAATTATATCGATCATTTCCCGATGCAGCAAGACCTGAACTTTCTAAAGTTATTTCTGCACACGATAAGCGAGATTGATTATCAATAAGTTAAAAGGGGGATTTGTCACACGTGTGACAGAATACACAGTTTTGTGACAAAGACTGTGACAAATTATTATCCTAGAAGTTGCGAATTACAGATAATAACCTATTATTTCGGGTTAAAGGAAAAAGAATGGCGCATTTGAGGTCTCCTGAAATCTGTCACGAAAATGTGATGTTTCAATCCCTGAAAGGCATCCTTTTTTATCTTGAATCATTCCAAGATCAAATCGCTACCCAAGGATTCACTTTTCCTTGGATTCCTGACTTTGCAGATGATTGTTTAGTTCGTTTGGTATATCTAATACATGAATCAAACTAGACAAGCGATGAATCCTTTTTTCTTTAACCCGAAAACTATTTGGCTCGGATTATTGATTCCACCATGCTCCAAATCTCAGATGAGTCAGGTCTAAAACTGATACTTCTTTGTGCGTAACTCGCGTTTTCGAGGTTATTTATTGAACTCCCTATATTCACCTTGGCCAAACGGGCGAACGCTTTTTGGCCGAATGGGGGATTAGATAATCCGAGGACTCCTTATACGGGTATACATGAT
>JAEEGL016539340.1_pt1 | contig 11109 bp, 9 predicted proteins | sample 9134231 | NCBI WGS metagenome assembly JAEEGL01 (sample SAMN16246548, study PRJNA631951) | gut metagenome | biome: gut microbiome; feature: rumen; material: fiber-attached | host: Bos | place: Iran: Karaj | collected 2018-10
AGCTGCATGTTTTCTGCCATATTCTGCTCCTTCATTTGTTTGAGATTTTAATTGTATATGATACACTATTTTATCACGCCAAATTGCATTATCACATATATTTTCACTATGATATAATTATGTCTAATTCTATATTGTTGGGAGGATGTATGGACAAAATACTTGTTGTAGTTGATATGCAGAATGATTTTGTGACCGGAGCGCTGGGGAGCGCAGAGGCACAGCAGATTGTACCTGAGGTTGTTAAAAAAGTTGAAAGCTTCAAGGGAACAGTAGTATTTACGAGAGATACTCATCAGGAAAATTATATGGAAACTCAGGAAGGCAGAAATCTTCCTGTGGTCCACTGTATAGAGGGCTCTGAAGGATGGCAGATAATACCTGAGCTTATTCCTTTTACTAATGGGAAAAAGATATTTGATAAGCCTACCTTTGGAAGTACTGAGCTTGCAGAATATATTAAAGAAGAAGCTGATAAGAGAAATGGTGAACTTGCGGTGGAACTTATTGGAGTCTGCACAGATATCTGCGTTGTTAGCAATGCTCTTTTGATAAAAGCTTTTAACATGGAGATTCCTGTAGCGGTTGACGCAAAGTGCTGTGCCGGAGTTACACCTGCAGCTCATGATGCGGCTATTGCTACGATGAAGAGCTGCCAGGTTGCAGTTTGATCGGAAACAAAATAGAAAAATTTTTTGGAGCGTATTTTAATATGAGAATTGGTCTGGTGTTCGGGACCTTTGCACCGATGCATTTGGGACACATGGACGTAATTAATATTGCCAGGGAAGAGATGGATAAGGTTATCGTCATCTGTTGCGGACACGAAGGCGACAGGGGATATCCAATGTTTCCTTTGGAAAAGAGGTATGAGCTAGCGCAAAGGCAGTTCGCAGATGATGAGAAGGTCTTTGTTACCATGCTGGTAGATACAGATCCCAAGATAAAAGAGCACTGGGATCAGCAGCAGATTTGGAATTACTGGGTTGACAGGATGCTGCTTCATCTTTTTCAAAATGAACTGATAAATGCAAGGGATGAACTGTGCTTTTTTACCTCTGAAGCAGATTACACGCATCTTTTAGAGTCAACACCTCAGCATATCCGCGTACATAAATGCGAAAGAATAAGACCTGTCAGTGGTACTATGATACGTGAAAATCTGATCGCTAACCTGGAACTGGTTGTAAGTTCTTTTGCAGAATATATATGCAGTATGTCACAAAAGTGACTCATGGTTACTGCTTAATAAATGTTTCAGTTTTTTCTAAGAAAAAGTAAGATAAAGAAGATATTAAATAATAATAGAGGGATAATCATGGATAGAATAATAACATCATTACTTGAGCAGGATGCCTACAAGTTCTCAATGGGGCAGGCTATCTACCATCAGTTTAGTGATTACAAGACCACCTGGACTTTTAAGTGCAGGAACAAGGATGTGCACTTTACAAAAGAGATGGTGGAAGAAATAAGAAGACAGATCAAAGCTTTCTGCGAACTGAGATTCACAGAAGAAGAGCTTGAGTATCTTGAGAATATAGTTTGGATCAAAGGCTCTTACGTGGATTTCCTTCGCCTTTGGGAAGCAAGATACGATGATTTCACAATTGATGACAATGCGGAATGCGGCCTGAATATCGAAACAAAAGGTACATGGCTCAATACTTCAATGTATGAGATTCCTACTTTGGCAATTGTAAATGAAGTATATTTCAGGATGCAGTATGATTACGACAAGCTTTATGACAGCTTTAAGAAGAGGCTGGCTGCTAAGGTTGAAAAGGTAAAAAGTGGTGAGATTTGCCTGTCAGTATTTAGTGAATTCGGACTAAGAAGACGTTTGTCCGCAGAGGCTCAGGATCTTGCTGTTAAAACTTTGAAAGAGGCTGACCTTGGTTCATCCAAGTTCCTTGGAACCAGCAATGTTTATCTTGCAAAGAAACATAACGTTACACCTGTTGGAACAATGGCTCATGAGTGGATCATGTGTACCGGACAGGGTAATCACAAGCATAATCCGGCATATTCTAACTGGTATGCTCTTGATGCCTGGGTAAAAGAGTATGGTATCTTAAACGGAACAGCTCTTACAGACACTATTACTACAGATTGTTTCCTTAAGGACTTCCAGCTTACTTACGCAACACTATTTAGTGGCGTGCGTCATGATTCTGGAGATCCGATTGAATGGGGCGAGAAGATGATTGCTCATTATGAGAGCCTTGGAATCGATCCTAAGACTAAGACACTTCTTTTTAGTGACAGCCTGGATTTTGAAAGAGCGGATAAACTCTTTAGACATTTTAATGGTAAAGCTAAGGTGGGTTTTGGAATTGGAACCTATATCGCGAATGATACTGATGTAGAGCCCCTTAATATTGTCATGAAGACTACAAGATGTAACGGCCAGGATGTGGCTAAAATTTCAGATATCAGGGGAAAAGGAATGTGTAAAAACCCTGAGTATGAAGACTATCTTCTTAGATGCATTGACTGGAGAATGACTCACGAAACCAAGATATAAAGAGGGCATAAAATGGATTTTTTACAGAATTTTGATGCAAATAAAAAGATTGAGGAAATCACAACCTGGATCAGAGCGTGGTTTGACGAAAATGGTCCTAAGGCAAATGCAGTTGTGGGAATTTCCGGTGGAAAGGATTCCACTATTGTAGCAGCTCTTTTGGTCAGGGCTCTTGGAAAAGACCGTGTTGTAGGAGTGCTGATGCCAAATGGCGAGCAGAAGGATATCGAGGACTCAAAACATGTGGTTACACTTCTTGGAATAGATCATTTTACGGTCAATATCAATCCGGCAGTGAGAGGCCTTTATGAGGCCATAGGAAGCGCTGATTTTGTAACCCATAACGAGGGTAACATAGCATGGAAAGAAAATGCTGGCAGGGGAAATGATGGAGGAATTGGTATTATTTCCAAGGATTCGGTTATCAATACTCCGCCTAGAATCCGTATGACTACGCTCTATGCAATAGCTCAGTCACTTCCAAATGGCGGAAGAGTAGCTAATACCTGCAACAGATCAGAGGATTATGTAGGTTATTCCACCAAATATGGCGATGCTGCAGGGGATTTCAGCCCTTGCTCTGACTTTACTGTTACGGAAATGAGACTTATTGGTGATGCGCTAGGTCTTCCTAAGGAACTTATTCACAAGACACCATCCGATGGACTTTCCGGAATGTCTGATGAAGATAAGCTGGGATTTACATATGATGAACTGGACAGATATATTTTGACAGGTCAGATAGAGAATGAGGAGTTAAAGAAAAAGATTGACCATCTTCATGATCTGAATCTTCATAAACTACGTACGATTCCAATGTTTAAACAATAAAATAAAAGCCACTGGGATGTTGATTAAGAAAACTAGATCAACTCTCAGTGGCTCTTATTATGCACAGGCTTATATTATTGATGAATAAAAAAGCGTTAGATTGTTATGAACTGCTTGGTACTGTCGTTAAGCTTTTCTGTTACATTGTTATTGGTATCCATAGCTGAACTGATTCCGCTGATCTCATCCACGATGTCCTGAGAATGTGCTGCGGACTGGTTGATTGCTTCAGAAGCCTGTTCAACAGACTCTGTAATGGATTCAACAGAATCTGCCATTTCTGTCATGATGCTGCTTAGGTTCTGAGTCTGCTCGGAAATACCATCAAGCATTTCATTGATGAGGCGGGCAGTTTCTTCGTATTTTTCACCAGTCTCAACAAAAGCATCATAGTCGGCCAGAACGGTTGTATTAATGAAATCCAGCACCTGCATAGCATTATCAGCTAGAGATGTAACAGCTTCGGTAACTTCGTTACTGATATTCTGGATGTTGCCGGCTGTCTGACGTGAGTTCTCAGCAAGAGAACTAATTTCAGATGCTACAACTGCAAAGCCCTTGCCGGCTTCACCGGCTCTTGCAGCTTCGATAGAAGCATTAAGCGCAAGGAGGTTGGTCTGAGAAGCAATATCAAGGATGACTTTGGTAAGTTCATTGATCTGGGCAACCTTTTCACTATCTTTTACTGATTTTTCCAGTACACCGGAGAGTTCTTCCATCTTGGAGCCGGTGTTGTCCTTCTTGTTCTGAGCGCCCTCTTTTATCTCTATAGCTTCAGCTCTGATCTCTTCAGCTTTGGCAGTACCATCTTCAACACCACCGTTGATATTGTCGGTGGCACCCTTAACATCACCTAACTTATCATTCATGGTTCTTGCTGTATCGGATACATTCTGCATGCTTGCAGACAATTCCTCAAGAGCTGCGGAGGTATTGGTGATATTATCGCTGGCAAGCATGATCTGACTGGTCATGTTTTCTGAAGATTCAGTGAGAACGACAGTTCCGTCTTTTACTTCCCTCAGAATAACCTGCAAAGTTTCTATGAAATGGTTGAAACCATCTTTGATATGGACAAGCTCTGATGAGGTATTGGTGTCAACTCTTGCATTAAGGTTACCCTTGTGATTCTGAATATCAGTAATGATGTTATTGATCTCATCAGCAATGAGGTTAACCTTGCGACCGATAAGATTGTAATTTAGGAACAGGAATCCTGCTATGCAGGCAATATAAACGAACATGAGTATATTGACTATCGAAATAGCTGATTTGGCCTGTTTTTCAACATAGGCCTGTGTATTATTCTGAACAACAACCAGTTCTTTATTAAGAATTTCGAGCTGCTCCTTCATATTGGCCAACTGCGTTGATGCTTCTCCGTATACAACACCAAGAATAGTATTGACATCAGCTTCCTTTGCGGCCTTTATTACAGTCTGATATCCCTGCTTGTATGGAGTATAGTTTTCCTGCAAAATGGTGGCTGCCTGATAAGCTGAGCTGCTTGTGCCTGAAACGGTGGCAAAAGTCGATACGATGCCTTCGATGGCGCTATCCATTTCTGAAATACATGTTTCCATTTCCGGAATCTTGGCTTCGACCTGGCCCATAGCAGCGATGGTCTCATACATTGAAGCAAGGGCGAATCCGTCATTATCAAGGATTCGCATGTCCACTTCGAAAACTCGCATATCATCCATGACACCTTCTACAATTGTTGCTGTGCCGATAGATGTGCTGGAGATATTGCTCATTTGAGAAGTAACAATAAAGATTGAGATGACAAATAGAAGCAGCAACGCTAAATATGAAAAAGCGCTCATTCCTGCAACAGTTTTAAAAAATGGTATTTTTTTCTGCTTATTATTCGCTGCCATAACTGATCCTTTCTTCATGATGACTTGTTGAAAAAACAATTTGTTGCTATCTCTTTTTTGAATATCGATACATCTTGATTTTACGCTTTGTATAAATTGTGCGCTATACAATGCGACCATATTTTATAGTAATTTAAGGCTTTTTAGAATTTTTATCTTAAATGTAGATTTGATGTTTATAAATGGGTGATGGTATAATGTTTGATGTGAAATAGAAAGTATTATGATTAGGAACGCTACATTTATAGGGGAGCGTTGAAAAGCGCTTCTAAACGGGGGAATTGGGGAATGGCATTTGATATATCTAAGATAACCAGTGCCGTAAATAGCTATTTGTATTCTATTTCAGATGTTAATAAGCTTCTTAGTGATAATGAGAGCGCTGAGAGTTCTGCCGGGCTTTCGGGGATATTTCAGAAGCTTTTGACTAAGGCAGTATCAGATGAAACAGCCAAACAGATTTCGGATGATGAGGCTGTTACGAAGGCTTTATCTGCCCTTTCCGGAATTACGACAGGGCAATCTGTTGACTCGGCATTTGATGCTTACGCAGATGAAAATCTTTTTTCCTATACTCTGCCTGATCTTACGAGTAATAGTAGTGCGGGGACTGTTGCAACATCTGATAATGGAAACACAGCTAAAAGTGTTACCAGTGTTTATTCGAAGGATGTACTTGCTTCGCAGATTCAGAGCCGATTTGATAGCCTTGATATAGCAGGAGAGATCCAAAAGAGTATTGAGAGCCATAACCGTTTGAATGAAATAAGCAGCTACAATGCAAACAGGCTTAAGACTTACAATACACAATCAGATAATACGAGTGTGTTTGGCGATTTTTATCTATGAGAAAAAAATAGTTGAAAAATCGCAAGTGATAGTTTAAAATGTAACAGTTGTTTGATGTGAAGTAATTTAGGAGGATTTTTTATGATTTCTGCAAGTGATTTCAGAAATGGTATGACCATCGAAATTGATGGTAACGTATGTCAGATTATTGAATTCCAGCATGTTAAGCCTGGTAAGGGCGCTGCTTTCGTTAGAACCAAGCTCAAGGATATCATCAATGGCGGTGTTAAGGAGACAACATTCCGTCCAACTGAGAAATTCCCTGCAGCTCGTATTGATAGAAAAGATATGCAGTATCTTTATCAGGATGGTGATCTTTACAACTTCATGGATTCCGAGACTTATGAGCAGATCGGTCTCACATCTGAGCAGGTTGGAGATTCACTTAAGTTCGTTAAAGAGAACGAAGTATGCAAGATTAACTCTTACAACGGCAATGTATTTGCTGTAGAGCCACCTATGTTTGTAGAGCTTGCTATCACAGAGACTGAGCCTGGATTTAAGGGCGATACAGCTACTGGTGCTACAAAGCCTGCAACTGTTGAGACTGGTGCAAACGTAGCAGTACCTCTTTTCGTTAACGAGGGAGACGTTATCAAGATTGATACCAGAACAGGTGAGTATCTCTCAAGAGTTTAATTCCTGGAATAGCTGTTTTTAAGCGACCATATCTGACACATTTTTATAGTCATAAATATTTTATAGAACTTAGTAAGACAATAGAGAACCATTGAAATAATGGCTTTTCTATTGTCTTTTTTGTCTTTTTACCTTGGGGAAAATTGACCTTTATCGGCATTCTTTTAGGTATTTTTTATGATTATGCATAACAATAATAAACGTGAAGGAAAGATAGGATATGGATATTAAAGAATTTGGTATAAATATGACCAGGAAACTTGAAAGTATTTTAGGGGAAGGATTTGAAACTGAGTTTAAAGAAGTGATCAAGAATAATGGTGTGAAATATCATGCGGTTCTTATTAGGGAAAAGACTCAGAATGTAGCACCCACAATTTATTTGGAGCATTTTTTTGATGAATATCAAAAGGGAAAGGATGAGGATATGATAGCCAAAGAAATCCTGGCTCTCTATAAGCACAGTATGCCGTCAGATTTATTGGATGTGCAGTTTTTTACGGATTTTTCTAAGGCCTGCAGGAATTTCTGTTTTAAGGCAGTAAATTATGAGAAGAACAAGAAAAAGCTTGGGAATATACCGTATAAAAGGTTCGAGGATCTTGCATTTATTCCATTTTGCTGCGTTTCATCATCTCGTTTCGGAGAGGGAAGCATTACTATTTTAAATAAGCATCTGAGGTTCTGGGAAGTTTCTTTTGATGAATTATGGGAGAATGTATTCGAGAATGCTGCCAGCACATTACCGCCATACTGCGAGAATTTGATGGATTTTGCAAATGCGCATGAAGAGCTGCCTTTTCCTCCTATGAACTGCAATATGTATGTGGTGTCCAATAATATTAAAACAAATGGGGCGTCAGCTATTTTTTACCCCGGAATGCTGGAGAAAATGGAGGAAGAGATTGGAGGAGATTTTGTAATTATTCCCTCATCAATTCATGAGACTATTGTTTTACCAAGGATAGATGAGGATGATGAACTGAGCGTGCTTAAAATGATGGTAAAACAGGTGAATACTGAGGTTGTTTCAAATGAAGAAATACTAAGTGACAGCGTTTATGTATATGACTCAGAAACTAAAAAGCTTACCGCATTGGAATGAATGCGCGAATTTGTTGTTAGAGTGAGTTGATAGCGAGTGAATAGTAACAATGAAGTCAAGGAAGTCAAGGAGGACCGCACAAATTGGACATTCTACTACTGTTATGGTATTATAATCGGGTACGCTATGCACCCGTAGTCTAATGGATAGAACGTAGGCCTCCGACGCCTTTAATGCAGGTTCGAATCCTGTCGGGTGCATTGTGCTATAAAGAAGTAATGAGGTTTTTATTTATGAAAAAGAAAGATGGATTATATTCATTTAGAAATGATAAAAAGAACATTTTTGCCATATTAGGAGATAATAAGAAGTTCCTGATGCCGATCCTTTTTGCTGTCGCAGTTGTGATCACAGTGGTTGTTGCTCTTAGTGCTAACAGGAGAGCACAGGAGATGGCACAGACTTCAGAGGAGGCAAGTAAAGAGTCCACTTATGAAGTTCAGTATATCAGAATGGAAGAAAATGCTTATCCGGAAGTGAACAAGCTGGTAGAGACTTATTATAAGGCGTCTGCTAAGGGCGATCTGGATACGATTTCTTCTATATATAGAGGACTTGAAGATACAGAACTGCTTAAGATTGTTGCTGCATCTGAATACATAGAGGACTATCAGAACATCGTTGTCTATACTAAGCCGGGACCTGTAGATGACAGTTATGTGGTTTATGTAGAGATGGATGTTAAGCTAAATGATTATGATACATCGATTCCTGGACTTGAAACTCTTTATATCTGCACCGATGAAGACGGACAGTTGTACATAAATGGAGATATTGCAGATTCAAGCATTATAGATTACTTGAGACTTGTTAATGTTCAGGAGGATGTAATTGACCTGAACAACACTGTTGCTGACAGATACAACAAGATGGTTCAGAGTGACGAAGAACTGGCTGAGCTTCTTACCAAGATGAGATCTGATATGCAGGTTTCTGTAGGAGAAGCATTGGCATCTTCAGAGGCAGCAACAAATGCTGCATCGGAAGGAACTGGTGAGAGTGCTGCTGATCAGGAAGAAACAACTTCTGATGGCCAGACAGTAACAACACATACAATACGTGCTACTGACGTAATTAACATTAGAAGCTCCGACAGTGAAACTGCTGATATTATTGACAAGACTTCAAAGGGCCAGGAGTACAAACAGCTTGAAGCTCTTGCTAATGGTTGGAGCAAGATTGAATACAAGGGCGGAGTAGCCTATGTGAAGACAGAGTTCTTCGAAGTGGTTGGAGAAGAAACTGTAGAGGTTACGGATGCTCAGACTCAGGAAGCTGAGCAAGAGACTGCACAGGAGACTACGACAGAGACTTCAAAAGAAACTACTGATAATAACGCTTCTACAACTACTGTAAAAGCTTCTGAAACAGGAAAGATGTCTGTAAAAGAGACTGTAAGACTTCGTAAGAGCCAGAGTACAGATTCTGATGTGATTGTCATGATCTATCAAGGCAGTACTGTCAATGTAGTAGAGCAGTATGAGAGTGGTTGGGCTAAGGTTGAATACAGTAAAAAGACCGGTTATATCAAATCGGAATACCTGACAAAATGATGTGAGTTGTTTCTTTCTAAGGAGGTAATTTCATGTTCGGACGTAAAAAAATCGCGATTATGGGAACTGGTAAGATTGCCAGCATTATGGCAGATACGATCAAGAGTACCAAGGGTGTTGTTTGTTATGCAGTCGGATCCAGAAATCAGGAAACTGCTAATAAATTTGCGTCAGAGTATGGAATTAAGAAAGCGTATGGCTCCTATGCTGAACTTGTAAGTGATCCTAAGGTTGATCTTGTATATGTAGCTACGCCTCATTCCGAGCATTACGAAAATGTTAAGCTTGCTTTGTCTGCGGGTAAGAATGTTATCTGCGAGAAGGCCTTCATGTTAAATGAGAGGCAGGCAAAAGAGATATTTGAATATGCCGAGAGCAAAAAGCTTTTTGTTACAGAGGCAATGTGGACCAGATATATGCCTATGAGAGCCAAGTTAAATGAGGTGATAGGCAGTAATGTAATAGGTGAACCTACCATGCTTACAGCTAATCTGGGGTACAATATTTCTGCCAAGGACAGAATCAATCTGCCTGAGCTAGGTGGCGGAGCGTTATTGGATTTGGGTGTTTATACTCTGAACTTTGCTTCTATGGTATTTGGCAATGACGTTACAGATATTGCTTCGATTTGCACCTTTAATAATCTTGGCATGGATATGCAGGATAGCATTACGCTCAGGTACAAGGATGGTAAAATGGCTGTTCTTAATGCTACGGCTCTGGGGCTTAGCGATAGAAGCGGCGTAATCTACGGACCTAAGGGCTATATAGTAGTTGATAATATCAACAATATAGATGCTATTACGGTCTATGACAATGAGTACAAGAAGATTGCTAACTACAAGAGACCAAGGCAGATCACCGGTTACGAATATGAAATAGAGGCCTGCGTTAAGGCACTTGATGAGGGATGGATTGAATGTCCTGAAATGCCTCATTCCGAGACACTTAAAATGCTCAATATGATGGATTTTATCCGTAAATCCAATAACATTAAATTTCCGGGAGAAGATGAGATAGTAAGTGCTTTCGATTCCACATCTGCTCACAATGAGGAAGCTTACCAGATTGAGGAAACTAATCAGATAGAGGAAAAACAGACTGTAGAAAATACAGAAGCGGCAGAGATTGTTGAAGTTGTAGATGATGCGCAAAATGATGAGTAATTGAATTTACTGCTTTTAAGAGCATTAACAATTACCCCAAAATATTTAGTGCACATTCTCTACTAAAAAACTCTTGCGCTTTAAACTATTGAAGTATATAATATCCATCAGGCAGTGATGTCTGCGCAAAGGGGCGTAGGGACGTTTAGTTTCTTACGCCCTTTATTCAATTAATATATGTTTTATGTACCAATGGTACGGGAAGGAGAAAAAATGTCATACGTTGACGAGATTTACAATTATGTTGTTGAAAAGAACCCAGCACAGCCTGAGTTCCATCAGGCAGTAAAAGAGGTACTTGAATCTCTTAGAGTCGTTATCGAAGCTAATGAGGATGAGTATCGCAAGGACGCTCTTTTAGAGAGACTTGTTACTCCAGAGAGACAGATCCTTTTCAGAGTACCTTGGGTTGATGATAAGGGACAGGTTCAGGTTAACAATGGTTTCCGTGTACAGTTCAATTCAGCTATCGGACCATACAAGGGAGGTCTTCGTTTCCATCCTTCAGTAAATCTTGGAATCATCAAGTTCCTTGGTTTTGAGCAGATTTTCAAGAACT
>JAEEGL011121604.1_pt1 | contig 11108 bp, 6 predicted proteins | sample 9134231 | NCBI WGS metagenome assembly JAEEGL01 (sample SAMN16246548, study PRJNA631951) | gut metagenome | biome: gut microbiome; feature: rumen; material: fiber-attached | host: Bos | place: Iran: Karaj | collected 2018-10
AAGATTTATTTGAAGTATCTTGCTAAAAGACCTCTGAATCCTGCTCCGTGACGTGCTTCGTCTTTGCACATTTCGTGAACAGTGTCATGAATAGCGTCATAGTTCAGTTCTTTTGCACGTTTTGCCAGCTTTAATTTACCTTCACATGCACCGGCTTCGGCTGTTGCCCGAAGTTCAACGTTTTTCTTTGTGTCCGGATAAACTACTTCGCCTAAAAGTTCAGCGAATTTGGCGGCGTGTTCTGCTTCTTCAAAAGCATAGCGCTTAAAGGCTTCAGCGATTTCCGGGTATCCGTCACGATCCGCTTGTCGGCTCATTGCGAGATACATACCAACTTCTGAGCATTCACCCATAAAATTTTCGCGCAAACCCTGAACAACTTCTGCGTCCAAACCTTTTGCTATTCCGATTTTATGTTCATCTGCATATCCTTTGAATTCTTCAACTTCATTGAATTTTGCTTTCGGTGCTTTACACTGCGGACAAAAATCAGGAGCATTGTCTCCTGTATGAACATAACCGCAAACACTGCATACCCATCTTTTCATTTTAATCTCCTTGTCAGATAGTAATTCCAATTAATTTATTTTAACGGCAAAAAATCTTATTAGCAACAAAAAAAGAAGTAAATTGATAATACCTCCATGATGGTATGAAAAAAAAGAAGCGACCGTGTGGCCGCTTCTTTAGCTGTCAGTAATTGTCTATTTTGATAGCAATTTGTTGATGCGTTTTACAAAATCCGCAGGGTCTTTTAACTCTGCGCCTGAAACCAGTAATGCCTGGTCAAGGAGAACCGTTGACACATCTGAAATATAAGTTTCATCGTCACTGTCCTTGATTTTAGCGACAAGCGCATGCTCGGGATTTACTTCCAGAATCGGTTTTACTTCGCCCATTCCGTTTTGTCCCATTGCCTTCATCATACGTTCAAGCTGTATTGAAGGATCATTTTCATCCACAACGATACATGATGGAGAATCTGACAGACGTTTTGAAAGATGAACATCTTTTACACGGTCACCTAACGCTTTCTTGATTTTTTCAACAACAGGCCTGAATTCTTTTTCCTTCTTTTCAGATTCTTTTTTGTCAATTCCAAGCTCTTCATCACTGCCTGCGCGGTTAACAGCCTTTAATTCAAAGTCCTTATACTTGTTCAGGGCCGGAATAACAATGTCGTCTATTTCATCAGCCATTATAAGAACTTCGAGACCTTTGCTTTTGTATGCTTCAAGCAGAGGCGAAGAACGCAGCTGATTTTCGTCTGTCCCTGTAATGTAGTAAATAGCCTTTTGTTCAGGCTTCATTCTTTGTACATAGTCTGCAAAACTAGTCCACTTGTCTTCACCGGTACCTTCTTCAGCAGTACTCTTAAAGCGGATGATTTCACAAAGTTCATCCCTGTTTGCAAAGTCTGAATATAAGCCTTCCTTAAGAGGACGGTTGTACTGTGAAACGAATTTGTTCCACTTCTTTTTGCCTTCATCATCCGTTTTTTGTGAAAGCTTTTTGAACTCGCCCAGCAACTTCTTTACGGATGAGGATTTAATATTCGTAAGGATCCTGTTCTGCTGAAGGATTTCACGGCTTACATTCAGCGGCAGGTCTTCCGAATCAATTATACCGCGAACAAAGCGCAGGTATGTAGGAAGCAGTTCTTTGTCGTCATCGGTTATAAAAACGCGCTTAACGTAAAGTTTTACACCGCTTTTGTAATCAGCCTGATACATGTCAAACGGTGCCGTTTCAGGAACATAGAACAGAGTTGTATATTCCTGCGTACCTTCGGCATGTGTGTGCACATACATCAAAGGGTCATTTGAATCATGTGATATAGTCTTGTAAAAGCTGTTGTAGTCTTCATCTTTCAAATCAGATTTTGAACGCTGCCAGAGAGCGTTTGCAGTGTTTATCTGATCAATTTTGCTTTCTTTTCCGGTTTCTTTGCCCTTGTCATCGTATTTTTTCTGGTCATAGTGCAAAAAAATAGGGAATGCGATGTGGTCGGAATAACGTTTTACAATGTCTTCAATCTTCCAGCGTGAAGCGTAGGAACTGTCTTCATCGTTAAGGAACATAACAACCGCGGTTCCGTTTCCAGTATCAAGACCGTATTTTTTTGAGTCTTCGCTGTCAAGCGCTATTTCTTCCATATCGTAGGAATTCGTTCCGTTGCTGCTCCAGTGGAATACTGTATCTGTTGCGGCTTTGCGTGTAAAAACATCAATTTTTGACGCAACCATGAATGCGGAATAAAAGCCAACACCGAATTGTCCGATTAACGCGGAATCCTTTTTTACGTCTGATTCAAGTTTATCAAGAAATGCTTTTGTTCCTGAGCGGGCGATAGTTCCAAGGTTATTGGAAAGATCTTCGCCGTTCATTCCGATACCATTGTCTTTTACAACGAGACATTTTTTGTCTTCATCAAAAGAAATATCTATTCGCGGTTCAAAATTAATGTTTTTGTATGTTTCATCTGAAACCGTAAGATATTTCAGTTTGTCCAGCGCATCCGAGGCGTTTGATACGATTTCACGAAGAAAAATGTCTTTATTGGAATAGAGGGAATGAATAATGAGCGTCAGAAGCTGATTTACTTCCGTTTGAAATTGATAAGTTGCCATTTTTGTAGACTCCGTTTTGAGATGAATATAGTTTTATATTAGCTTATGTTATAAAGATACTAATTACATTTTAAAAAGACAAGAGAATATGGTTTTGTATTTATTGGCGAAACTTTAACGCGTTATCTTTCGGTATACGGTTTTATGCGGTCTGTCCGCGTCTGCACCCAACTGCTTTCTGCGCCATTCAGCGTAATCCGACCAGTTGCCTTCAAACCAGATAACTTCGCTATTGTTTTCATATGCAAGAATGTGTGTACAAATTCTGTCCAGAAACCAGCGGTCATGGCTTATGCAAAGAACACAACCTGCAAATTCTTCGATGGCATCTTCCAAAGCGCGTATTGTCGTAACATCAAGGTCATTTGTCGGTTCATCCAAAAGAAGAACGTTACCGGCTTGTTTCAACATCATACCGAGGTTCAGACGGTTCCGTTCACCGCCGGACAAAACACCGACCTTTTTGTTCTGGTCAGGACCTGAAAAATTAAACCATGAACAGTATGCTCTGGAATTAACTTCACGCAGCTGTCCGTTAAGCGGTCTGCCTTTGTCATCAACGGCACCGAGTTTTATAATATCCAGACCGTCCGAAAGTTGTTCCCAAACGGTTTTATCAGGATCGAGCAACTGACGCATCTGATCCACATATACCAGTTTTACTGTACTGCCCACTTTTATCTCGCCGGAATCCGGTTTTTCTCCGCCGGGCTTTCCGTCAGCGCGTTCAACCGTTTGTCCTGCTGCATCCGCTATAAGTTTAAAAAGCGTTGTTTTACCTGCGCCGTTAGGACCCACAATTCCCACTACTGCTCCCGGCGGAACAATAAAGCAGAGGTTTTCAAACAAAAGTTTGTCGCCATAGGCTTTTGTGAGTTTGTCCGCTTCTATTACTGTATTTCCAAGACGCGGACCTGCCGGAATGGTGATTTTGGTATCTTTTATCTGGCCTTTGCCGGATTGCGATAAAAGTTCCTCATATTTTGTGATGTGTTCCTTGTGCTTTGCCTGACGGCCTTTCGCACTCATGTGAATCCATTCAAGCTCTCTTTTAAGGGCTCTTTGACGTTCACTTTCGCTCTTTTCCTCAAGCTCAAGTCGCTTTTGCTTTTGTTCCAGCCAGCCGGAATAATTGCCCTTGTATGGGATTCCCTCACCGCGGTCAAGCTCAAGAATCCAGCCCGCAACATTGTCAAGAAAGTAACGGTCATGCGTAATTGCGATAATTGTTCCCGGATACTGCTGCAAATGTCTTTCCAGCCAGGCGACGCTTTCGGCATCAAGATGGTTGGTAGGTTCGTCTAAAAGCAGAATATCGGGCTTTTGCAGCAACAGTCTGCAAAGGGCAACACGACGGCGTTCACCGCCTGAAAGAACGTCAACAACCTGTTCCGATGGCGGACAGCGCAACGCATCCATTGCAAGTTCCAGTTGTGAATCCAGATTCCAGGCATCAAGCGCGTCAAGTTTTTCCTGAATTTCAGCCTGTCGTGCGCAGAGCTTGTCAAAATCCGCATCAGGATCACCAAAGGCTTCGTTTACCTTGTCAAATTCTTCCAGAAGTGTCGTTGTTTCACTGACACCTTCACGGACAATTTCCATGACGGTTTTACCTTTTTCAAGCTCCGGTTCCTGTGGCAGATAGCCGATTGTGTAACCTGGTAGTATTGTTGTTTCCCCTGTAAATTCTGTATCAATTCCTGCAAAAATCTTCATCAGTGAGGATTTTCCTGATCCGTTTTCACCTATTATACCGATTTTTGCACCGTAATAATATGAAATACTTATGTCTTTTAAAACAGTTTTGGTGCCGTATGTACGGGACACTCTGTCCATTGTGTAAATTATTTTTTTGTCATCATATGTTGTTGCCATATTTGGATTTTAGCAAATATGAGAATAAACGTGAAGTAGGTAGAACAGTTAATTGAGAGACCGGACTACACGGAACCCCGTTAGATTATTACGACCGTAAATATTCAGTGACAAACGGGCTCGTACGGTTATCAGCGATGGAAAACTGTACCAGCTCCCTCCTCGGACTACACGGAAGTTTTCACCGGTTAATGATCCTTCCTTTGTGTCACTTTTTTTCTTTTCGTCCAGTTCATGATACTCATCCCAGCACCATTCCCAAACATTGCCGCTCATATCGTAGAGACCGGCTTCATTAGGCAGTGCTGTTGCGACCGGATGTGTTCTTGTCTTTGAATTTGAGGAGTACCAGGCGTATTGTTTTACCAGTTTCGCAGTTTCTTTTTTGTTATCTGCGGTGTCATGTCCGGAAAACGCTTTTTCATACCCATTCAGATTTACACCACTTATATTTGTTATAGCTGCGGAATTCGTCCCTCCAATGGCACACCACATCCATTCTTCTTCGGTTGGGAGTCTGTATCCGTTAGCAGTTCTATCCCATTCAACAGCGCACCAATCGAGATCGTTATCATTTGGAACTTTTCCCCAATCATCGGGATCTGAACTGCCCTTTATATAATATGCAGGTCTATAACCGTTCAACATGCTTAATCTGTTACAGAATATCAATGCTTCGAACCAGCTTACCATCTGTACGGGATTGTTAAGCTTTTCATTTTCATCGGAAGCAGTGATATAAGAATTGTCGCTCGGATCGTTTCCCATAACCGTAATATATGTACTGCGTGTAATTTCTGTTGTACTGACTTCAAGATCATTAGGAATTTCAGTAAGTGATTCGGGTAATTCCGTGCGCTGGTATTTTCCGGCACCCACTATTCTTGTATCAAATTTAAACCATTTGGCATACAAAGTAATATCATTGTTAATTTCGATTTTTATTTCGGGTTGACTGCCCTGTGATTCACTTATTGTATACATTCCGGTTATCGATGAATCTGTGCGGGAAGGTAATTTGTTCAAGTCTGTAATCGGATCAAGATTTTTGTTCTGCGTTATTACAGTAGTATTTGATGGTGATGAGAGTTCCTGCCAACGCGAAAACAGATTTTTTGAAGGCTTTGTATTTGCTTTTATGACGGACAGAACCGGAATCTTAAAAGAAGGGTCTGCATACCAGCCGCCGAATGCCCATGATTCTTTTTTTGGAACAGGGAGTGATGATTGTTTTGTTTCAACTGTGTATTCCTTCATGTATCCGGAAGGAAGATTGCCACCATTTGTATTATAGGTGATGTTGAAAGGAATAGGATCCCATTTTGCTATAAGGGTTGAATCTCCTGATATGGTAGAGCGTGTTGTGAATTGTTTTGTATATCCGCTATCAAGATACCATCCATCAAAGACATAATATTCGCGTTCAGAAACCGGAAGTTCCTTGATTTTCAGGTTTGAACTTGACAGGACAATCGGTGAACAGTCTGTTCCGCCTTTGCTGTCAAAAGAGATTGTGCATGACCATTTTGCGTAGTATTCTTTTGGTCCCATTGAACCTGCCGGTATGACGGTATCTGCTTTGCTGTAAAGATTTTTATCGTTGTACCAACCTGTAAATTTCCAACCATTTTTAGTTGGTGTAGGGAGCTTGATATTTGGAGATTCTTTTGTATATGTAAAAACATCACCTGTTTCTGCTGTACCACCATCCATGTGCAGTATAATGGGGTATTTGATGGGTTGCCATGTAGCATAAAGAGTTTTGTTTCCAGTGTTTCCTCGTTCAATTGTAAAAAAAGGTTTACCGGATGGAGTTTCTGCCCAGCCCGTAAATTCATATCCATCTTTGGTCAATTCTGGAAGGGGTGTTTCTTTTTCGATTGTATAGCTGTTCTGTTTGTAATATGAAAGATTTATACCTTCATTTACATACGAAATGCTGTATACTACAGGCTGCCATTGTGCAATATAGTCTTTGTTGCCTGCAGTTTCTGTCTTGAGCTGTTTTGTAAGTGAGGTACCGGCATTTTTTTCGTACCAGCCTGTGAATTCATAGCCTGTTTTTTCGACAAGTGGCAACTGTATGGTCTGATCTTCTACAGTGTATGTTTCTGGGATGTTCTGGTTATAAGTATAATTTCCGCCATTAGGGTTAAAGCTTATTGAATAAACAATTGGATCCCATGTAACGTTTATTGTGGCGTCTATGTCTTTACGCTTTACAAAAGTATAGCGAGTATTTGTCTGTTTGCGTACTGGTTCGTCAGTAACCTCTACTGTATCAACCTCATAACCTTTATCGCCGCGCATTGTAATTCTTATATTTTCGTTTTTGAGTTTTGCAAGATAAACCCTGCCGTGCAAAAAGCTTTCCCTTGTAATGAAAATACCTTCAAGAACACTTTCAAATTCAGCTGATACTGTAATATCTTCCGAAGGCATTACAAAAGTATCGCTTTCAATTACAGTCCTGCGTTCTTCTTCAGTTGTGTAGTGCAGGGACCCTGGAATCATCTCTTTGCCGTAAGCAGCTTCGGTTGTTAGGACAATAGACTCGCCGAACAAAGCTTCTTTTTTGTCTGCAATGATTTTTCCACCGGTAAGTTCTTGATCTATAGTGATGGAATGGGGAACAGGTTCTGTTTGTATTGGCATTAAAACATAAGTGTATTCAGGAACGTGTGCGCGAGAATTTGAATAATAATAGAATGCACCCGCACCGGCAATCAGAAGCAACAGAAGAATAATTATGACAATTATAGTTATTTTTTGTTTCTTTTTATCCATTTTTATCCTGAAAAAAAGGCTGTTTCTGGCAGCTTAAAACTGTCAAAACAGCCCTTGTAAAACATTACAGACCTGTATTTTTAATATCGGTAGAAAACCTGTTAAAGATTATCAAAAAAACCTTTTGCCTTAAGTAATTCTGCATTCAGGATTCCGCCGAGAGCTGCACCTCGTTTGGTATTGTGGCTCAACGCTACAAATCTTATATCAAATACCGGGCACTTGCGGAGTCTTCCGACGGAAACTGCCATACCTTTATCGGCTTCACGGTCGCGACGCGGTTGCGGTCTGTTTTGCTCGTGACGTACGATAATCGGGTGTTCCGGTGCGTTAGGCAGTTTGAGTTCCTGTGGAACTCCTTTAAAATTCGTCCATACACGTTCAATCTCTTCGAGGCTCGGTTTTTTGTCTTCCGGTAAATCGAATTCGAGAGAAACACAGGCTGTGTGACCGTCAATAACAGGCACTCGGTTACAGTGTGCTGCAACGAGCGGACCTGCTGCGTTTTCAATCTTGCCGTTCTTAACAGTACCGAGTATTTTGAGACATTCTTTTTCGGTTTTTTCTTCTTCACCGCCAATGTAGGGAACAACGTTATCAATCATATCAAAGGATGAAACACCGGGATAACCTGCACCGCTGACAGCCTGCATTGTTGTAACAATCATGCGTTTAACGGGGTAGCCTGCCTGCTGAAGAGCATAAATCGGTGCCATGTATGATTGAAGCGAGCAGTTCGGTTTTACTGCTATAAAGCCTTTACTCCAACCGTGATGTTTCTGTTGTTCGGCGATAATGTCAGTATGCTGCGGGTTGATTTCAGGAATCAGCATCGGCACATCATCTGTCCAGCGGTTTGCACTTGCGTTTGAGACAACCGGAATACCTGCTTCTGCATAAGCAGCTTCAAGTGCCTTGATAGTGTCTTTGTCCATTTCGAGTGCACTGAAAACGAATTTGCACTTGCCTTTTGCGGCGGAAACATCATTTGCGTCCTGCACGATTAAGTCTGCTACACCTGCAGGAATATTTGCGCCGATAAGCCAGCGGTTTTCAACTGCGTCTTTATAAGCTTTGCCTGCTGAACGCGGACTTGCTGCGACATAAGTAACTTCAAACCAAGGGTGATTTTCCAAGTTTGCTATATAACGCTGTCCTACCATTCCGGTTGCGCCTAAAACACCTACCTTTATCTTTTCCATATACTTTCCTCTAATTAATTAAAAATCTGTTGTTAAAAACAGTTGCCTAAAGATTACAGTCTTTTAAGGCTTTTTTTACAATTTCCTTTGCATTGTCATTGATTTCTACCAAAGGAAGACGTAAACCGCCAGCTGGCATACCTCTTAAGTTCATGGCATATTTTATTGTGGCAGGATTACCGTCTGCAAAAGCGGCCTTAAAGAAAGGAAGCAGTTTATAGTGCATTTCACGGGCTTCCTTTATATTGTCTTTTAGAGCCGCTTCAACCATTTGTATCATAGGTTTTGGTGCAAGGTTCGAAACAACAGAAATAACCCCGTCGCCACCTGCAGCGATTAATGGAAGTGTAAGACTGTCGTCTCCGCACAATATAGAAAAATCTGGTTTTGTTCTACCAAGACGTAATATTACTTCCATCATTTGTCCCACATTGCCGGATGCTTCTTTTACACCGGCAATATTCGGTAATTCTGCAATGCGGCACAATAAATCGGTAGAAATATTGATGCCTGTTCTTCCCTGAATGTTATAAACAATAATAGGAATACCAATTTTTGAAACAGCTTCAAAATGACGGAAAATACCTTCCTGAGATGGTTTGTTATAATAAGGCGTTACAACAAGGGCATAGTCTGCTCCCATTTTTTTTGCGCGCTCTACATATTTTACTGCGTCACTCGTATCATTTGAACCGCAACCCAGAATAACCGGTATGTCGCGTTTTATTCCCTGTTTTGAGAGTTTTTCTTTATATGTTTTTACTTCTGAAATAACAATTTCAATAAGTTTTTCTTCTTCCGGAGTTTCGTCCAATGTAGGAGTTTCTCCGGTTGTTCCCAGCGGAACAAGACCTGTAATTCCGCTTTCCAGCTGAAAGTTGATGAGTTTTCTCCAGCCTTCATAATCAATCTCGCCGTCTTCAAACATGGGTGTTACCAAGGCTGTGAACACACCGCGAAGCTTTGACATACTAATGCCTCCAAGCATTTTTGCGTATAGTTTTTAATATACAAATTATTGCATTTTTATGCAAAAATGACAAGCACAGCTAATTAAAGAACATCTTTAAAGTGTTTTTGTATTTCCAAAATCCAAAATGATGCTGAAATTTATGGACTTGCAAACTTTACGCTGTGTGCTAGAATTAGAGCATCTGCATTATGGAGAGGCTATGTTCACTAAAGAAAGAAATACATTGATTTTTAAAAAGGGGAATGAAACTTTGATGATAGAGCCCTGGGGCAGAAACAGCCTGAGGGTACGCTCAACGCTCGAAAGCGTTTTTACTGATAAAGATTGGGGTCTTACGGAAAAAATCAGCAAAACCCGCGCTGTGATTACTATTGACGGCACCGGCGCGCAAATCACAAATGGAACTCTGTCCGCACGGCTAAATAATAACGGCGTTCTTTCTTTTTATGAGGAAGATAAACTTTTGTTCCGCGAATATTTCCGCTGTTACGATCCCTCTGCCACCCCTCATTCCTGTTGTACAAAAGTAATTGCGCGCGAATACAAGGGGCTTCCCGGCGGCGGCTATAAACTCACCGTACGCTTTGAGCCGAATGATGGAGAAAAAATTTTCGGCATGGGGCAGTATCCTGTACCGTATCTCGACATGAAAGGCTGTTCTCTTGAACTTGCGCAGCGCAACAGCCAGATTTCCATTCCGTTCGCGCTTTCATCGCTCGGTTACGGCTTTTTGTGGAACAATCCAGCGGTTGGTCACGTCAGCTTTGCCAAAAACCTGACGGAATGGACTGCTGAAAGCACAATGCAGATAGACTACTGGGTTACCGCAGGCGAAACTCCTACGCAGATTCTTGAACAGTTTACCGACGCAACTGGGCGTGCTCCGGTTATGCCGCCAGAATACTTGGGCTTTTGGCAGTGCAAGCTCCGCTATCGCACTCAGGACGAAGTGCTTTCCGTTGCCCGCCGGTACAAGGAACTCGGCATTCACCTTGATGTGATGGTAATCGACTTTTTTCACTGGCCGCGACAGGGGGACTGGTGCTTTGATCCCGAATACTGGCCTGATCCAAAGGCTATGTGTGACGAACTGCACGCAATGGGAACAAAGGTAATGGTTTCGGTCTGGCCCTCGGTCGACAAAAAAAGTTCGCATTATTACGAAATGCTGGACAAAGGCTATCTTGTACGCACGGAACGCGGTTCAAACCAGACCTACGATTTTAACGGCGACTGCCTAACTTTTGACGCCACCAATCCCGAAGCTCGCGAGTACGTGTGGAACATCTGCAAAAAAAACTACGCCGACTACGGCATTGATATGTTCTGGCTGGATAATGCCGAACCGGACTACAGCGTTTACGACTTTTGCAATTACCGCTATCAGCTTGGCACGGCGCTTTCGTGCTCAAACATCTATCCAAAGCTATATAGTCAGACTTTTTATGACGGCATGAAAGCCTCCGGGAAAAAAGCCTTCGTCAATCTTGAACGCTGCGCCTGGGTCGGTTCGCAAAAATACAGCCAGGTGCTTTGGAACGGAGATGTGCAGTCATCGTGGGAGTGTTTGCAGGATTCAGTTATGGAAGGCTTGAACATAGGTCTTGCCGGAATCCCGTGGTGGACAACGGACATTGGCGG
>JAEEGL012390428.1_pt1 | contig 11108 bp, 9 predicted proteins | sample 9134231 | NCBI WGS metagenome assembly JAEEGL01 (sample SAMN16246548, study PRJNA631951) | gut metagenome | biome: gut microbiome; feature: rumen; material: fiber-attached | host: Bos | place: Iran: Karaj | collected 2018-10
AGGAAAGTTGGATTTGTTGGTTGTAACCCATATTGACAGTGACCATATATCGGGTATAGTGAAGTTGCTAGAAGAAGAAAAACTTCCTATTCCAATTGAGTCTATCTGGTATAATGGATACAGACACGTACAGTCGAACGTAAAAGTTACAAATGATACGGAAATGTTCGTTCATAAAAGTATCTGTAAAGAGGCGCTGAAGGAAGAGAATAAACCGATAAGTGCTAAACAAGGGTGTACTCTATCTGCTTTAATTATGCAAAAAGGCTTATTATGGAACAATCCTGTGAATAACGCCGTGATGAAAGCGCCATTATCGATACCGATAGGTGATGCAATAATCCATATTCTTTCGCCAAATGATAGCGATATTGATGATTTGAACTCTTTTTGGAAGAAAAGACTTATTAAAGACGGGTTGCTTTCGAAGACACATAGTAATGAGTATTGGGATGATGCTTTTGAATTTAGTTTGAGTAAAGAAAAACCAGGATTCCATTTCCTTGAGAAAAAAGTTAGCAAGAGCTATAATTGGGTAAAAATATCAGAAGAACGATACTCACCAGATACTTCCGCTACGAATGGCAGTTCTATATCCTTTGTATTGGAGATAGATGGGAAGAGAGTGTTGTTCATGGGAGATTCACACTCAGAGACTATTGAAGAATCACTGGAAATGCTGTATGGAAAGGAGAATAAACCCTATAGATTTGATGCGGTTAAATTGTCTCATCATGGGAGTTATAACAGTAATTCTCCTAAATTGTTCAGTATGATAGCATGCGACAAATGGCTTGTCTCAACCAATGGAGAGACATATAATCACCCAGATATGCCAACGCTCGCTTATATTATTACACAAGATACTGATAGAAATAAAGAACTGTTTTTTAACTATCGATTACCAGTTTGTGAAGAACTGGCAAAAGAAGATTACCACGAAGCCTATCAATTTGATGTTATCACCCCTGACGGTGACAATGGTGTAACAATAACGGTATAATTCGATGAAAGAAAAATTGATTGTTCAAATTGTATGTGATAAAGAAGTTGGAACTGCATTTTATGTGGCTCCCGACCTTTTGTTGACAGCATATCATACAGTGGCATCCTTTAAAGATACGGGATGCAACATTGTAAAGGATGGTTTTGAAGGGGATTTGAAGTTTGAGATAATCGATATAATAGAAAGTTCTGACATCGCTATATTGAAAGTAGAGAGGCAAGCATCGCACCAATGTCTTCCACTGCTGTCGTATCGTTTCAGGATAGGCGAAGATTTTGAATCGTATGGCTATCCTGATAAAGTGAATATTCAAGGCTTAAGGATTGAAGGTCAAGTTAATCAGAAGAAATTTGATTCCACAGCCGACTATGTACTATATGTTAGGGATGCGGATGCAACTTGTGATTATGAAGGCATGTCGGGTGCACCTGTCTTGTTTGATGATACTGTCGTAGGAGTTGTCATAGAGCAATCAGGTAATTGCCTTAATATAGTAAGCATTAAAAAGATTAGAGAAGAATTAGAGAAAGATGGTATAATTGTTGAAAACGAGACCTTCCAAACAGAATTGCCAGCATCCATAGCAAAAGACGTGGAAGCATCCCGCCCCAATTATGAGATGTTTGATGCCATAGACTCAAGGTTAGAAACAGACAATAAAGGGTGGCTGTTGGTGCATGGTAACCCAGGGTGCGGAAAAACAATTTTGTCTGCAAGCTATGAGCCGAGTAATGACACTTGGGAAGTTATAGGTCGTTTCTTCTTCAAAGTGCCCAACGACCATACTAGCAGGGCTGTTCGATGCTCGCAAAGTTTTTTTATTGATTGGTTGGAGTCTGTTTTCATTTCAATAACAAATGCAGACATAAGAAAGCTTTCACCCGAAGAAAAGAAAAATAGTATACCACAGTGGTTCCAGGGTATAAGCAATCTCCTTTTGCAAGAAGGAAAACAAGGAATCCTTATCATTGACGGATTGGATGAACTGGCAACAGACGCAGGTAACAAGGTCGATGACTTTTTGTCACTCATACCTGAAACGCTGCAAAAGAACATCAGAATTGTTTTATCTTGTATCACCGAAAGAATATTGCCTCCAAACGTAATAGAAAAAATTTCTAAAGAAGACAAAATAGAGGTGACTCCCTTGAATATGGTTGCATGTGAATCATATATCCATGACAATAGCGGTGATTGGGAGAAACCTTATTCATTTATACAGGCAGTTGCCAATAAGACAGAAGGTCATCCTCTTTACATGAACTATCTTTGTCGCTATATATCAGATGCATTTGATGCCACGACAAAAGAGAACGAATTAAACGAATGGGTAGATAATCTTCCTACCATCGGAGGAGATATTCGTTCTTATTATGAGGCAGTGTGGAAGAAAACCGATTCGAACAGCGGAGTAATTGAGATATTAGCATTGTTGTCACAAACGCGAGGCCCTGTTGAGGAATCACAATTGGTCGGGATGATGAAAGATTCTAATCCGTATGAGTTCAAGGCGTCAACTGTTGAATTCCGACATCTAATGAAAGAACAAAATTCGAATATATATGAGATATACCATAGTTCTTTCAGGTTGTTTGTAACTGAAAAACTTGCGACCATCATCAAGTATACCAATGATCAAATAGCATCTTATTGCGAATCAAACATAGAAACAAAATATGCAGTTGAGAATTATTTACATCATGTGGTAAATGGTCAAGATTCAAGAAAAGGACTTGCATTATGTAATCAAAAATGGGCTGATAATTGTGCTATGCACGATGTCTCGCCAGATTTGATTATGCATGATATCAAAGAATGTTTGTCTGTTGCAGTAGATTTAAGCCATCCAATAGAGGTTATTAGATTAATGCTGCTTGCTCAACGAATTGAAAATCGCTGCGATTCGATAATGGTTGATAATGTTGAAGCATTCGTAAATCTTAATATTGCATTGGGAAAGCCTGATGTTGCAATGAAGTATATTGTAAGAGACAATATATTACTAGTTGATTTACCAAATGCCATCACTTATCTTCAGGTTCTGTTTGAGTTAAGATACAGAGAACAGGCAATAATACTGTCTGAGGTTATAGATGCAACTATAAGGAAAAATATAGAAGATAATTCCAAGAAAGGCATTAATTCCTTCACCTTCGCAGCAAGGGGTATGGTGCTGATAGAAAGAATGCAGGCAGGCATTGATGAGATGACGTACTTAGAGAATTTCTATAAACATGTGGCGCATCTCCTAAGAAAAGGTGATGATGATACACGGAAATGGGTGCTAAGTGTTCGCGATATGGTTACACCCTACCAAATGTCTGGAAAATTGCGATTAGGAACAAAAATAGATATTACGAAATACTTGAAAATGCTTAAATCGGGATGGGGGAAAGACGTTGTGATGCTTTTCGCAAAATCTCTTCTGTCATATGATCAAAAGGAAACTCGCTTCCAGATTATTGGCCATAATGAAGCATATATGGATTGTTTGCGCCAAGTTGAAGATGCCTTGGAAGACTATTCGTTTGAGTTCTCAAAAGGGGATTTGAAGTTAATCCTTTACATACTGCTTCATCAATCAAACCGGGTAGATATAATTGAGAGGTTGCTAACTGAGTACAAACCAACCCCAGGACAATTTACATTCCGGGCTGCAAATGGCGTAGATATTGATGAAGAAGCCTTGTTGTATTATTACCAAGAGACACTTTATTCTGCATATTTTGATAAGTGCAATACCTGTCCATCATTGAACCAAGATTACTATGGAGGCAAGTCGTGGGAGCAATATATAGAGGCACTAATTACAAGAATAGCATACGTTAATGGGCAACTGTATAGAAAGAAAGCGTTAGGGGAGGATTATCAATCGTATTATGTTTTCTTTAATGAGGTTCTTGATAGCATTCAGTTCGCGTTTGTTGATAGAACAAAATGGCAGAGGAGCTACCTTTTGCCAGAATCGTTGTTCCCATTCATCTATGAAAGATTATTGGAGGTATATTGTGATTTCTATGAGGACAAGATAAGCGATTTTGTTGATCACTTGAAGAACAGGATGTCAGATCAGCTATGTCTATATAGGGAAGGCTATTGTGCCTGCCTTATCCGAATGATAGATGTTCTAATAACAAAAGGGAGACATCGTGACGTGGCATTATTTTTGGCGGATGAGGGCGTGAAATACATATTATACGCAATACAAAATAGAAGTGAAAGGTGTAGAAGTCTAATGGAGATTTGCCTCGATTATGCACTGCTTGGCGAGAAAAGTAAAGTGCAAACAGTTTATCAAGAAGTACTGAACAGTTCGATGGGACCTGATTGGTACAAGGAAGCCCAGTTGGAACTCATTAATATATTCAGAGAATCTGATATAAAGTTTGATGGTGACCAGGCGGCTCATATGGCAGCAATCTTTGAAGAGGCATCTGGAGAAATGACTTTCCAGAGATATGTTCAGCAGGAAAAAGACGAGTTTGTGGCGACTATCGCAAGGGCATCTTCCTTGTTGGATGCGATAGCCTACTACAAATTTGAGACTCTTCCAACTGCGGAACGAATTGTTCAGAATGCAGAAGAATGGAAAGTTGATATGCCCCAGATGGGTGATGGGTATGACCTTGGTGCCAATCATCTAATAGAAGCTAGCGCAATCTGTCATCTGTTAACGGAGTGTAGAAATGTTTCTCCATACATCAGATATGCTATAAGCGAGCTGTTCTGGGATAACTGGGATAAATTGCACAATGACTATCATTACGCCCAGTTACACTCAGAGATTATTGCGACTCTTGGCGAGAGGGACTCCTGTGATGTCCTCATACCGCGAATGGCAGAATATATAGCTAATGAGTATAATCATGACAAGAAAGGCTCATATTTGAGCGATTTTGATAAGTCAAGTACATCAGAGACAATAATTAAGGAACTGGAAGAACGCTTGAAAGAGCAGAAATTCTCATGGAAGAAGGAACAAAGGGCAACACACTCCAATGAGCATATAGAGGGGAGTGATGATATAATGAACAAGATGTCTTCATGTAAGGATATCCTTGACAAAAATAGAAAGGAAATTGTATCACCAATTGGTAGCTATTGGTATTCATTAAGTGAATTCCTGAAACCCCTTGTCAACATGCCAGATTTTGATAGAGAAAGCTTATTTGGTGTAATTTCCGGTCACTATGATATAAATGTGCGACCTTCTGAGCTGCAATTTGAGAAATTCAAGTGGTTTACTGGAGCCCATGAAGAGAATGATGCAGATGAACAAATGATTCATTTTCTCATTTGGTTTTTACTGCATCCAGACAGAATGATAGCAGTTCGAGCATACAATTCTTTGATGTGGTTGGAAAAATATGATGGGAGAGTTATAGACTGTTTGATAGCTGAGATTTTGACCCCATCGGAAGTTGGACTTGCTACTGCTGCATCTTCAGCGTTGCAGGAAATTACAAATTCGCATCCAGAGAAGGTCTTGACATCTATGAGAGAAGGTAGTCTTCAGAACCAATTATCACTGATATCTAATTTCTCTGTTTCAAGAAATCTGTGTGAGATTGCAAAGTTGTTCTCGGAAAAATGTGGATACGATGATTTCCTAAATATCATGCATCCGATTATTCCGGATGAATTGCCTGATAGAGGGGACGTGATGATTGATTTCAAGGATATGATGTTTATAGAATATAAGATAGACAAACTCAATAACTTACAAGTAACAGGAGGAAAGGAGTTTGCTAAACCTTATATGGAAAAGATAAAAGAAATGCAGCTCAACGGCATTGTTGATCTTTTGATAAGGTCAGATATATACACTCGTAGAAGTTTTTATCTGAAAGGCGCCCCTGTTGGACGATATGGTAGAACCATGGAGGATGTGCTTAATAAAGTCCTCTATGGAAAGGTAGACTACAAAAGAGCAAGTAGAGTATATTATGTGATAAACGATTAGAAATTATGGCAAAGGATTTACGAACATCATATCGAGGGAGACGTGAATTTGAAAGAGGTGCAAGCCTTCTCAAAGAGAGAATTGTAAGCGGAACTATTTCTTTCTCTTCTCATTTAGATTTTTTGGCAGAATCACTTACAAGAGTACAAATGCTTCCTAATGGAAGACTAAATTTGGATACTGTTGATGAGTTTGTTCGTTCGAATTTTCATATGCTAGTTGCTAACCCATTTGAAAGATTGCATGAAACAAAAAAGTAAATATGGTATGCCCCCTCCTTCCAGTAGGTATGGTTTTGAGCATAATATGTTTTTGCTTGTGGATGAGATGGAATGTCATGCGGATGATGAAAAATTCCTGAGAAATCGGATGTGGGCATTGGGTGATTCAATAGAACACTTACGCTATTTACCCAATAGGAGAATTGAGCTTCCAACGATTGATGAAAGGGTAAGGAATCTTTCCAACATGATGGACTGGATGAAGTATTTGCCACCTGTGACTCTTAAGAAGAAAGACCAAAAGGAATAATCGTGAATCAGTGGTTGTGAATGCTTGTTATTTTGAGAAAGGAAAGTATTATAATAAAAAATGGTTTAATGCTATCAAATTTTAGGTTGCTAAATAGCAATAGTAATGAGTTGACTCAGGAAGAGTTGAACAAGCTCTTTGAATTCTATAACATGATGTCGGGTTCGCTTTACTCTAGATTTATCTTTAGAGGTGAGTCTGACAGGAATTTGATGCGCCAATTTAATGTCGATACTAAAACCCCGGGAATATTGTCTGAATGCCTTTTTATGACAGGTGAAAAAGGGAGGATATGTTGGGCTGAAAATGAAGGGATAAACCCGGATGATGTCAGTACCGGGAACTTTTTAAGAATCTGTACGTCTCTGGCAAAATATATTGATGAAGGTCTAAGAGCGGGCGATAACCGAGCAAAAAGGATAAAGGCTTTTTGTGAGAAAGAAGAAAAGTTCTATGATGGAATAAAAAAAGGAGAGGCTTTTGTTGGCGCTTATGAGGAACTGAAGCCTGAAGTAAAACGGAAAGTGAATCTTTATTATTTGGCTATCGCGCATACTATAGGTGACAAAGAGTATAGAGAAATCTCAGGGTATATTTCAACAACGACCAATGCTGTTATAGCTAATAGGTTTGCTCATGATGCATGTATATTTGGCTGGGTACCCTATAATATATGGAAGCGAAGAGCAAGGAGGAGAACGATAGATTATGTAGACACAAATCAGATGTTAGAAATGCAGAGTACAGGTCTTCCTTATTGTGATAGTGCCGTATTTCCCAATCAAGAGGAAATAGCCATTAGATGTGGTTTGTTGCCGCATTTCATCATCGGTTACGCTGTGGAACAGAATTTTTATGTGAATCCAGCCATTTTTAATGCTATTGATGGGATGCATGAAATAGGGTCATTCAGAGAAAAGTTAGCGTATAAGAGAAGAATACAACAGCATGGCCTAGAGATTAATCAGGAGAATTTTGAAGAATTCTGTCAAAGGACGAATTTCAAGAAATACTTCACTTTTGACGGTGACGATTATACAATGCATAGGATGTGACGATAAAAGATGTTAGTATTTCGAGACATAAGCATTATGGAGATAAGACTCTCGAGGAGATGAGAGAGATGATGGCAATTAGCGGGATGGATATTATAGCCAAACCTGCCGTCGGATTTGATAAGGAACAAATAGAGAAAGAGCTGGAGGATTGGAATAGAGAAGGGAGAGAAAGGTATCTGACGGAGCTTATTACGACGATGGTTGGAAAGGAAGAGGGGGGATATGTAGAGTGATTGAGGGATTGATGCTGACGATGCGGGATGGAGTGCTGGAAGTGCATGCGAAATGATAAGTATCGAGTAAGGAGTTTTCAAAACTTGCAATATTCGAATGAGCGAAAGGGTCAATGTAAAGCATTGGCCTTTTTGCTTGTAGGGTTGCGACATGTCGCAACATACGGGTAAAGGGGAATTTGATGATTTTTTGTTAAAAAAGGTGTTGAAATGATGTGGGTTTGAAGAATTTTCAGTATATTTGTCGATTATTAAAGTCTTTGTAGAAATCGAAGATGAGGGTTAAAGTCATAAAGCGGCTGAAAATCAGAGTGATATGATGGAGACGAAACAGGAAGGTAATATGATGGGACGCGACACAGAGGTGTGTGGTGACCCTAAGATTTGGTTCCCGATGAGGGTGACGTATCAGCGGGAGATGAAGGTGAAGGCGGAGTTGGACAGGCTGGGAATTGAGTGCTTTGTGCCGATGAGGTATAAGGTGGTGGAATTACCCTTCGAGAAGCTCAGGATCCGGAATGGCGGAGATACGGAACTGCGGCGGGAGTTGGTGCCGGCTATCAATAATCTGATTTTTGTGAGGTCGACGCAGGAGCGGATCAGTGGGTTGAAGGCATCGAACGAGGTGCTGGAGCCGCTGCGGTATATGATGGACCGAACGGCCTCGCGGGAGCATGCGATTATGACGGTGGGGGACCGGGAGATGGAGAATTTTATGCGCGTGGCTTCGAGGACTGACGACAGCGTGATGTTTCTCAACGAGGAAAGCGTTATTGGAAAAGAGGGCAAACGTGTCATGATTACCGGCGGTACTTTTGAGGGTGTCACGGGAGTCGTTCGCCGTGTTAAAAGGTGTAAGCGGGTAGTGGTAGAATTGGAGGGTATCGCCAGTGTAGCGATTGCATTTGTCCCGGCGGGGGTACTGAAAGAGATAGAGGAGAAATAGACAAGGTGGTACATTTTATGGTTTTAAAAGAACATAAGTATATGCTAAGAATACTTGGAATAAAATACTTAAAGATAGCTATAAATTCTACATGGTATCTGCAGATGACGTATTGCAAGGGGTCATTGAAAAAAGATATAATGGATTTGAAAGGTTTGATTTGATAATGGAAGAAAAGAAACTGATCTTTGCATTTAGGTTGATTCATATAGATAATATACCGCATATTCTGAAAAATGGCATTGTAAAAGCGGATTCGCCCAATGCTAATCCCAATTATGTGCCTATAGGGGACCAATTGGTGATAGAGAAAAGGAAGAATAGAAGGCTTTCATCGTCCTCATGGCAAAACATCGGAGATTTTATTCCGTTCTATTTCGGACCACGTTCGCCTATGCTATATGTGATTCAACATGGGTATAACGGTGTAAGAAGAATTGAGGCAGAGGATATTGTATATTGTGTGATTAGGCTGGATGATATTATTAAGGATAAGATAGATTGCTATTTTACTGATGGTCATGTACTTAATAGTCTGACGCGGGTGTTCCCTGCTGAAAGTCTTAATAAAATAGAATCCTATGTAAAGTATAGCGATGTCTATGCTCGCAGATGGGATGATGAGGAAGACCTCGACCTGAAACGGAGGAAAGAGGCTGAACTATTGTTGAAAAACGACTTGCCGGTACAATATGTCAAAGGTTTTGTCGTTTATAATGAAGAGGCTAAGCAAAGACTTTGCTCCATGGGAGTGGATGAGAAAATGGTCGCTGTGAGGCCGACGTTTTATTTCTAAAAGCTTATGAGAAGATGATTACGTACGAAGTAGGCAATTTGCTGGAAAGTGACGCTCAGGCACTGGTGAACACCGTGAATACGGAAGGTGTTATGGGTAAAGGAATAGCCTTACAATTTAAGGAGGAATTCCCCATGAACTATGATATCTATCGTAAGGCATGTAAGACGGGGAACTTTAAGGTAGGTGAAGTGCTGATTACCCAGGACATCAATCGAAGGGGTGAGAAGAAATATGTTGTCAACTTCCCAACCAAGACCACATGGCGAAAACCGTCGGAGTATTCATATATTGGGCTTGGACTGCATGCACTGAAGAAAAAGATAGAAGATTTGCATATTATGTCGATTGCTATACCGCCATTGGGATCAAACAATGGAGGTCTGGACTGGCAGAAAGTGAAGCAGATGATTTTGATGGTGTTGGGAGATATGGACTGCGATATCAGATTGTATGAGCCTTCGGATGCTATTATCGAGAAGATGAAGGCAGAGAAACCTAAAATGACACCTGCAAGAGCGATGTTGCTGAGCGTGATGTGTGACTTGGTGGCCAGCGGTGAGTATATGTCGGAGTTTGCGGCAGAGAAAAGTATATATTTTCTGCAGAACTTTGGAGCAGAAGATGTCTTCCATGTGAAGTTTAAGAAAGGTCTCTACGGTCCATATTCTGAAGGTAAGATAAAGCATTTCCTATATAACCTGAACGGTGGCTATTTCAGAGGGATGGGGGCTATGGAGAATAAGCCTTTCCAGAGATTATGGCTTTTACCTGATACGGCTGAGATCGTAGACCAGTATATGAATGCCAAGGAGAATGAGAAGTATAAGGATATTGTTGAGAAAACCAAAGCGTTTTTGTCATCCTATTATTCTGACTATTCTTTAGAATTAATGGCTACAGTGGATTATATTCTGAGAAATGATGTTGAGTTGCAGGGATGGAGGGATATGGATGATGACACCGTTGTAGGCCTTGTAAAACAAGGAATAAAGAAATGGAGTGACCGTAAGGCCAAGAAATTCAATGAAGATATGTATATCAAGCAAGTTGTTGGACATCTGAGGGAAGTAAACTAAGAATATGTTAGAATAATGCAAGTTAGAAGAGGGTGTGGCAATCATTTTGCTACACCCTCTTTACTTAAGATCGGTTGTAAACAAAGGGGACTTAGATGTTCGGGTTGGGGGTTGGTGCCAGGCGACCCTGCAGGTTGTAGACTGGAGAAGGTTTGTCAGGCGGGCAAAATCCATGTAGATACAGACAGGCCGAGTCTGGCCAAAGTCGAATTGAAAGCTGTTGAGTGCCAGCGCATCCATGTTTGGATCGTCACCAGAGAGGTACGGTCGCCACGATTCGATGATCTGCCTGAGTTCCTCATGATGGCTCTCACGGAACAATGCCGACACTCAAAAAGGAGAGGAGCAGGAAGAACGCATCAAGCAGAGCATCGCCCTGCTGATGGCAGAGCGGTATGGCGACGAGCCGCTATTCAATCTGCAAGGTCACTGGCAGGCGGTCTATCGCATATTGGTGGATAAGGGCTATTGCCGTGACTCGGACTTCGACGGTTTC
>JAEEGL012587803.1_pt1 | contig 11108 bp, 9 predicted proteins | sample 9134231 | NCBI WGS metagenome assembly JAEEGL01 (sample SAMN16246548, study PRJNA631951) | gut metagenome | biome: gut microbiome; feature: rumen; material: fiber-attached | host: Bos | place: Iran: Karaj | collected 2018-10
AGATGCAGAAAAAGCAAAAGCTCATATTGCAGCTGGTGCTAAAAAAGTTATCATCTCTGCACCAGCAACTAATGAAGATATTACTATCGTTTTAGGTGTTAACGATAAAATGTATGACACTACAAAACATAATGTAATCTCTATGGCATCTTGCACAACAAACTGCTTAGCTCCTGTAGCTAAAGTTATCGATGAAAAATTCGGTATCGTTAAAGGTTTGATGACAACTGTTCACTCATACACTGGTGACCAAAGAATCTTAGACGCAGGCCACAAAGACCCACGTCGTGCAAGAGCAGGCGCTCTTAACATTTGTCCTACAAAAACAGGTGCTGCAAAAGCTGTAGCATTAGTATTACCTCAATTAAAAGGTAAATTGGACGGTTTCGCTATGAGAGTTCCTACTCCGGACGTTTCATTAGTTGACGTTGTATTTGAAGTAGGTAAAGACGTAACTGTAGAAGAAGTTAACGCAGCACTTAAGGCAGGCGCTGACGGACATGTACTTTGCTACACAGAAGAACCGCTAGTATCTTCTGACTACGTTGGTACTTCACAATCTTCAACAGTTGACGCTTTGTTAACTCGTGTAATGGGCGGCAACCAAGTTAAGATTATTTCTTGGTACGATAATGAAATGGGTTATTCTACAAGATTAGCTGAAACTACTTTGATGGTTGCTTCTAAGTTATAATGAATAACTTAAATGTTGGTTTCCACCAACATGGAATAATTAAAATAGGCGTTCAAACTTTCAGTTTGAACGCCTATTGTTTCTTAAAATTAATTTCTAATTGCATCCTAATTCTGCTCTTCTGTCTGCAATCTTCTTCTTAATTTCTTGGATTTGTTTATCCAAAGAAACTGAATCAACTGCCTGATATTCTTTATTACCAATTTTCCTAAATTCATCAATCACTGAATTGTCTTTACAAGATATTCTTTTTTCTCGCAAATCAATATATTGTGCTTCTAATTTTTGGAGTTTCTTATCATCTCTTGCTCTTTGCGCCTTTTTTGCTTCTTTCAACTTCCTTATAGCTTCATCCCTGTCCGCTCTTGATTGGTTCAATATGTCACCGTTTGCAACAGCCCTTTTCCTTTCATTAACGTTTATTGAATCATTCATTTCCGCCAGATTGCTATCATTAATATACTGAGCATTTTCTCTAAGAAAATGTTTTAATAATAAACTTGCATTTTTTTTATCAATTTTATTTGACTTCAATTCCTCTAAAAAATGATATAGTCGCTCATTAGGAATATTGCAATAGTAAAACTTGATAGCATCAAAAATTTGGTATATATCCATATCAGAAAGTCCATCATTAAAAAGTATTGAATACTCTTTTTCAAATTGTTCATACAATCTGTTTGCATACTCATCTCTATACTTTGTCATCAAATCCACTTTTGCCCTATAGGCAAGAGCATTCGGACTGTACTCAAGATGCATTATAGAATCTTTTTCATACTGCTTTTGCTTTTCTTTAAGATTTTTTTCTGCCGACTCTACTTCATTGTAGCATTCCGATCCTGAACAACTGCTAAAGACTGCCTGAGATGCAGCTGCAATTAATAAAGTTGTTGCAACTCCTAATGATGCTTTTGAAATTTTCATTTTTGTTTTTCCTTTCGTTTTATATTTTGTACTATGTAATAAATTGTCGGTTTGAAATTAATTTGTACAAATATAAAACAACTGAATATTCTGAATTGACTAATTTCAAAAATAAATTTACAAAAGTTTACATGCATTTGGCTTGAATAAAAAACTTTGCCCCCAATAATCGTCATGTTATGAGCATTATCCAAAAATCACAAAAGGCGCTGGAATATGATAGAGTTTTGTCTGAGCTGTCCGAGTTTGCAAAAACGGAATATAACATTTTTTCTATCTGGTATTGAAAATATATATATTTATTGGTTATAGCAATACAAATTTCTTTATGATAGCATTTCTTCAAAGAAAGGAACATATTATGCAAGTTAATACAAATTATAACTACCCGTCTTTTGGAATTGCAACGTTTACCAAAGAAACTAGACCACTTCTAAGAAAAATGTCTGTTGAAGAATTAAAGCAAATCAAGCAATGGCAAAAAGAAGTAAAGAATAATGGAAATTGGGATCTGGAAGTTGGTTATAATGAATTTGTTGACTGTTTTTATCCGGTTTATAAAAATAAAAACGAATCTGCAAGAATACAAGAACATTGGGGCGGAATAGATGCATATAGGGTTGAAGGTAACACTGTCTATGCATATTCCTATACTTGCGATGAGAATGTGCATGATGAACTTAAATTTTCTTCACCAGAACGCGCAAGAGAAGCATACACAATTATGAAAGGCAAAGCTTATGACTTATCCCCATTTGAAAGAGTTAAAAGATATATAAAATCTTTACAATTACTTAATGAATCTTACGAATTTATGAAAAAACAATAATTAACCAACATTATTATTCCAATTTTAGAAAGAAATAAGTTGTATATTGCGGTAAATCATAGATTTACCGCAATATACTTATTACCTTTTCTAACCCCTTGAATAAAATTTTTTATCCCCTATAATCGTCATGTTATGAGCATTATCCAAAAATCACAAAAGGCGCTGGAGTATGATAGAGTTTTGTCTGAGCTGTCCGAGTTTGCAAAAACCGAGCAGTCAAGAAAACTTTGCCTTGATCTGACACCCTTTGTTAAACCGACTGATATCCAAAAACAGTTAAACCTCACAGGCGAAGCAAAAGACGTTTTGGATTTGGCTCACGATATCCCGATTGACTCAATAGAAGATTTTACAAAACTCAGAGAGAAAAGTGAATATTTTGTAGAAGAAGAACTTATTAATATTGCAAAATCCATGCGCGTTTCTAGGCTTGTAAGAAACTTTCTCAAAGAAACTCTGCCTTTTGATTCAGAAATGGCAAAACTTGCAGATAAACTCTATTCAAACAAAGATTTGGAAGACAAGATTCTTAATACGTTTGATGATAACCTTACAGTTAAACAAAACGCAAATAAAGAGCTTAAAGGGCTTTATTCTTCGCTTCGGGATACCGAAAACAATTTGAGAAAACAAGTACAAAGTCTTATGAATTCTGCCGAATTCCAAAAACACCTGCAAGAAAACATATACACAATGAGAGATGACAGGATTGTTTTTCAGGTAAAAGCATCCTCAAAAAGCAAAGTCGGCGGAATTGTTCATGACGTTTCAGCGACAAACAAATCATTCTATATTGAACCCGCTCAAATTGTACCTATCAATAACAAAATTCGCGAGTTAAAATCAAAAATCTATGCTGAAATTATAAGAATACTTACTGCGCTTTCAAGAGAAGTCAGAGTTGATATAGAAAAACTTATTGATACTGAAAAAACTCTCGCTCAAATTGATTTCCATTTTGCAAAAGCAAGATACGCAGTAAAAACACAATCAATAAAGCCGGAGCTTTCAAAAGACAAAACAATAAAGATAGACTTAATGCGTCATCCGCTTTTGATTGGCAGAGTGGAAAAGATTGTCGAAAATGATTTTGAAATGGGGCAAGACTATAAATCAATCATCATTACAGGTTCAAATACAGGCGGTAAAACAGTTGCACTAAAAACTGTCGGACTTTTTATTTTGATGACAAAATCCGGAATGTTTCTTCCTTGCGCGGAAGCTCATATTTACCCGTTTGAAAAAGTTCTTTCGGATATTGGTGATGAACAGGACATTTTGCAGAGCCTTTCAACTTTTTCCTCACACATGAAAAATGTTATAGAAATCATTAAAAAAGCCGACTCTGATACATTCATCCTTATTGATGAACTCTGTGCCGGAACAGACCCGCAGGAAGGTGCAACACTTGCAGAGATTATACTTAAAGAGTTTGAAAGAAAAGGTGCGCAATCAATAATAACAACTCACTACGGAGAGCTTAAAACCTTAGAATATATTGACCCGTATTTTAAAAATGCATCTGTTGAATTTGATACAGAATCACTCTCACCTACATACAAGCTTATCATAGGAATCCCGGGCTTAAGTAACGCAATCTCAATTGCCGCGAATTTGGGATTAAGTGAAGATCTCGTATGGCAGGCAAAAGAGCTTCTTATTACGCACAGGGATACTTCAACCGTTGTTGTAGAAAGGATGCAAGATACTCAACAAAAACTCGATTCCAGCCTTAAAGAAGCGGAAACCCTTAATACAGAAGCAGCTGAACTTAAAAAGCACTACGAAAAAGAACTGAGCGCACACAAAAAAGAAAAGAAAAAATCGCTAAAAATTATCAAAGACAAATTTGAAGGTCAGCTTGAAGACGCAAAAGAAGAAATCAAGGAAATCTTGACAGAGCTTCGTCAAGAAAAATCCGAAAAAATTGCAAGACGCTCTTATGCCAGACTTGCGCAGTTGGAGCACGGCTTCAGAGAAGATATACACCAACTAGAAGAACAAGAGCAATACACAGAACTTGACTGGAGCAAAGTTGAAGTTAATGACAAAGTTATGATAAAAGAACTCAACCAACCGGTTACAGTACTTTCCATGCCGGACAAGAGCGGTAATTTATTCATTCAAATGGGAATGATTAAGACAAAAGTCAAAAAGAATAAACTGGCAATATTTGACTCACAACTTGCGAAAAAGGTTAACCTTCCGACTGCAGCTTTAAAAAACAATGAAGGTTTTAGTGTAAGGCGGTTGGATATTTCAAACACACTTGACCTAAGAGGAGAGCGCGTTGAAGAGGCTTTGGATGAACTTGAAGCGTATTTGGACAAAGCAAGCCTTGCAAACTTAAGCCCTGTATATATAATCCACGGCCACGGAACCGGCGCGCTTAAATCAGCCGTCCGTGAGTTTATATCAACTTCACCTTATGTCGCAAAATTCCGTGTAGGCGAAGACGCGGAAGGCGGCGATGGTGTAAGTGTTATTGATATTAAGTAAAACTTAAGTTCATTTACTTTCCCCAAATATTACGTTATAATCAAATGAGAGAAGTTGGGGGAAAATATGTATAAACTCGGAATTATAGGATATCCTTTAGGGCATTCAATTTCTGCTGTCATTCAAAAAGCAGGACTGGAAAGCATTGGTGATACATGTACTTATGATGTACTGGAAACACCGCCCGAAGAATTGATTCCGAGAATAAAATATCTTAAAACCAACGGATATAATGGGTTTAATGTAACAATCCCGCTTAAAGTTCCTATGTCTTTATTTTTGGATGACATTGACGATTATGCGAATATTGCAGGGTGCGTAAATACCGTAAAAATCACTGAAGATAGATCTTTTATCGGATACAATACCGATATTTACGGATTCAAAAGAGCGATACCTGAGTCTGCTAACTTAAGCGGGAAAAGGGCGGGTATATTAGGAACCGGCGGCGCTGCGCGCGCTGCTGTTGTAGGACTTTCTGAGCTCGGAATAAAGTCAATTGATTTTTATTCCAGGAACATTATTAATTCAAAACAAACACTGGATTACGTGCGAGCAAAATTCCCAAACATTGAGTTTAATGTATATCAGATACAGAATATTCGTTCACTCGAAGGAACATCTATAGTCATTAATGCCACTCCTATTGGGATGAAAGGGTATATGGCAGACCAAATGCCGCTCGATAGAAGAGATCTGGATAATTTAAACAAGAATACAATAGTTTATGATATAGTTTATAACCCCGCAAAAACACTACTTATAAACGAGGCTCAAAAACGCGGCTTGAAAACAATAACCGGTCTTGATATGCTGATTTATCAGGCTGAGCGTGCAATTGAGATTTGGACAGGCAAAACACCTGATACTCAAGCTATGAAAATTGCAGCACTGGAGAGTTTGTAAATAAAAACGTAAAATGGGCGCGATGACAAATGTCATCGCGCCCATTTTATTTCTATACATATTAAGATTTTATTTCATTACCATTTTCATCGCAAACGTAACTATATCTGAATTGACTTTCTTTATACAAAACGTATTCATTTTTACCTTTAATCTTTAGTACGTATTTTCCGTCTCCAAGATCTTTATGCATTTCGTATTCATTATCTTTATCTTTCTGTAAAATTCCGTCTTTATATAGTATTGTTTCCGAACCTTCATGGTATTCTTTCAATTTGCCATTTTCATCATCTGTCCAGTTAGCACGTTCCGTATTATTACTGTCATATATACGTCCCGCCGTTTCTGTACCATCCTTATTAAAATCAACAATATAGTACTCGCCACCTTCATGTGGAGCATTTTCCGTCCAGGAGCCATCTTCATTAATATTTATTATTGATGCATTACCATAACGAGGTTTCATTTTTTCTAATCCACCTTCTTTTTTAACATAATATTCTCCCGTTTCTTTATGACGAACAATTGTTGCGCATTCAGTTGGTTCGCACTGATCTTCGGTAACAACAACTTCTTCTTGTGTTGTTTCGCCTTCAGTTGTTTCAGCTTCTTTAGCATTCAATGCCTTCTTTGCTATATCAACAATCTTGTTCCACACATTTTCATCAATTTTTATATCATCATCGACTTCTGTATGAACATTCATATTGAGTTCAGTCCATTCTTCTTTTATTTTATTCTCTTTGTGAGTTGAATTTTCATCCGCTTGAAATTCACTAAAGATACTGTTCCACGCTTCCGAATTAAGTACCGCATCATCTGCAATATCATCTCTGCTCTGAAGCTGTCTCAAAATAGCCTGTGAAATTCCCTCGCCTTGTTGAATTTTAATATCCATATTTTATTCCTCCAAATAATATCCCTTATCTATATAAAGTATTCGTATGGAAAAAAATTGATAAAACCAAAAGAGTCTTCTTAACAAAACTTAACAATTTAATGATACTTAGCCTTTAATGTCATTATTTACTCCTACAACATCGCAACATTAGTTTTGCCGAATTTTGCAGATAAGTCATCAATATGGTGAATTAAATATAAAATAGGTTCAAGTTCTTTTTCATTCAAATCAATAATTGCACCCCACTCAGCACGAGCATGGTGAGCTGCAATCATTCTTGCAACTCTCTTGAATCCGGCATTCATACATAAAGAAAATCCGTATTGTGAGTGAGTTATCCATTCTTTTCGAAAATCTTCATCATAATCAATCAAACCAGATTCCAAATCAACCTTGTATTCAAAAATCTTACCTATATCGTGCAAAAGACAAGCTGCATAAACTTCATCTCTGTTAACTCGCTGGAAAAAAGCATCTATATTAACTTCCGCATATTTCAAGCACTCTAAAATATGCACCATAAGCCCGCCTATATAGTTGTGATGCATCAATTTAGCACCCGGGGTAATAAGGATTCTTTCTTTATTTTCCTGATAAATATTGGAAACAAACTGCCTCAATTTATCATCTCCAATTTTTTCTATAAAATTTAAAAGTTCAGAATAAACAGCACTGCGTTCGCTTTCTTCCAAACCGGTTTTAGCCTCTTTTATAAGTTCAAGCGCTGATACAAGACAGTTATTGTACTTTTCATTAAACGAGCCGGAAACTATTCTCAATTGATTTCCGCATCTAAACAGCTTTGAATCCATTCTGTTAAGTGCCTCTTCCCAGAGTATACAGTTCAAAATTTCATCATTCTCAGTATCCTTAAGTTGAAGTTTCCCCATTTTTGTACCGGCTTTTGTATCACCAATTGAAAAAGTAACAACTTCATAAATATTATCAGTGCTAAACATCTAAACCCTCCGATTTTAAATCATTATAGCACAGAGGTTGAAGCATAGAAAGTAAAAAACTTTCCTGCATACCATAATTAATGCTTATAAGTTTTATTTTGTTTGTACTGAAGTTTGCACTACCGGCTGTAGTTGTTCTCTCTCAGTTTCATCATGTGCTTTAGCAGCAATCCCGCCTGCTGCACCAAAAGAAGCTGCATACAAACAGTAAGCAAACGGAGTTGCAGCACCGCCGCTAACTGCAGCAATCGCTCCCATTGCAACCAATCCGACTACTGCTCCTATCCCAACACCCTTCACTACATTGTTGCCTGCAAAAGTCAAAAGATCATTATTTTGTACTTTTTTTGATGGGGACTTGCAATAATAGATACTCTTTGGAGAGTATTTCTTTACAGGAGAACTATACACCCTGGCACTAATAGCATCAACACGCATAATTCTTTACCTCGAGTTATCACACACTTTATATATTTATTATAGCCCAAAACCTCCATTACGTCAATGTTTATAAGTGTTTTTAGGACATTTAATATTAGCTCATTGTGCAATTAAAATTTTTCAAAAACAAATAAATAATAAACATGCCATGAAAAATAATTTTAGTGAAGACTATCAATATAACAGTTGCGTTTCAAGGGGTATTTGCTCAATAAATCCGCGTACATCTTCCCTGCAAGAAATTCTTGTGCTCTATCTTAAGCAAACTGCATATTATATGCTTAAACTCCAAGATAAGAATTATAAAAACGAAGAAATCAAAAATTTAATACTCAACACCCTTTCCGCAATGGTTTCAAATACCTCATTTTCAGAAATTGACTTTGAAATGATTACAAACCATTTTAATAAACTTTTACCTGAAATTATACAAAAATACGAAGATATATGCGAAAAAGACGGAATAAAGCCCGAACATTTAAAAACTATTCTTAAATATAATGCAAAAAGTAATATAGTGAAATCGATAAGAATGGGCGAGAAAGAATTCCTAAAAACGATAAATTCTATACCACAAAAACTTTATAGCATGTACAGATTAATGTTCATTATCGCAAAAAGCATTTGTACAAACGTGCAAGACCTTGAAACTTTAGAAGAAGATTCAGAAATAGGCTACATAACCATACTTGAAATTTTAAATTACTTAAACTCAGAAAGTTTAGAGGCTGAAGAACTCAAAAATATACTTAATAAAATTACAAAAGTTAACCATGATTTAATGAAAAATTTGAGAGAAATCCAAATAAAAAAATACGGTAAACAGCAGATTGCAGATGTTTCATATACAACCATTCCGGGTAAAGCGGTATTGGTTGTAGGTTCAAACATTCGGGAACTGGAAATTATTCTTGAAGCACTAGAAAATAAAAATATTGATGTATACACCCATGATGAGATGATACTGGCGCATACATTTCCTTTCTTTAAAAAATACAAAAATTTAAAAGGTCAATTCGGTAAGGGCATTGAAAGCTGTCATCTCGATTTTGCAACCTTCCCCGGTCCGATAATAATCACAAGACATTCTTTGTATAATATAGAAAATCTTTATAGAGGCCGCCTATTTTCAACAGACCCTACAAATACAAGAGGAGTTATACCTATACGTGAAAATAGCTTTGAAGAAGTTATAAAATCTGCCAATGATTCAAAAGGATTTAAATCCGGTAAGACATGTCAGAACGAAAGTGTCGGATTAGACTATGAAAAAATGTCCGAAAAAATAAAAACATTACTCCAATCAGACAAATATTCACAAATATTTATAATAGGTACCTGCGGATATTCTCAAGAACAGCAAAATTATACAAAAAAATTAATAGAAAAGGCTCCGGAAAACATTTTAATTATTTCACTTTCCTATTATATTGATAAAACAAATGTAATTTGCAGCAATGCATACTTTGATACTTATGCAGTATCATACATTGCAGAATATATTTCTAAAATATGCAGCAAAAAAATTACAATATTTTTCCCTGTATGTGATCGTCACACAATCTCAAAAATGATATATTTTTCATCCGAAAATATTGCTAAAATATTTGTAGGTTCATGTTCCCCAATAATTGTTAACCCAAATCTGATATCTATACTTAAAGAAGTATACGACATAGAAACGTTTTCTACCGTCAAAAGTGACTTGAATAAAATTCTTAACAAGAATTAATAGTTTGTTATATCAACATATTTGGGGTAGTATTGAATAGTAGCATATTACCTGCATGATTTTGGGAGAAATAATAATGTTTAAAATAATAAGAGATAGTTTTAAATTAACAAATAAATATATAATTCTTGCAACTCCGTTAATACTATTCTCATTAATATCAAGTATCTATTTGGCATTTTCCTTAAAGGGTAATACCATTAGTATGGCATTCGCAATTATTTTGTTCTTTTTGATGTGTGGCGCATTTTTGTCAGGATGGTTCTTAATGATATCAAGGTGTGTAAAGAACCCTGATTTTGAAGATCCGAACACTCTGATAAAAGAATTTCCTGAAGGTGTCGGCGAATATTTTCTTCCAACAATCGGAATGATTTTGCTGTCATTTATTGTAGGAGTGGCATTATTTCTCATATCATCTGCCATCGGTATGAAAATTATTGGCGACACAGGAATTTCATCTGCAGATTTTTCAGCCGCAGCTGCATCAGTAGATTCTCTTAAAACATTCTTATCATCACTTACAAATGAACAACTTATAAAACTAAATTTATGGAATCTGCTTCTATTTGGGACAATGTCGCTAACTTATTTTATTATAATGTTCTATTCTCCGGCATTGTTTTTCAAAAACAAAAATCCGTTTATTGCATTATTTGCCGGACTAAAAGATTTGTTTAGCAGGCATTTTTTCAAAAACGTACTTTTATTCTTATTTATATTCTGTACCTATTCAATAATATCTGTGTTAGTAGCAACATTCGGAACTAATATTTTTGCTCATTTTGTATTCACGCTAATCAACTTCTATTTCTTTACATATGCAGTTGTACTTGTTTATAACTACTATTACAATAACTTTGTAAAAATCGGCTCAAATATTGATACCAGAATATAAGAAAACCCGCAACCTATCCTAAGACAAGCTGCGAGCTTTTGTCAGGAAAGAGAGTAGCATCTGAAAAAATATTCTTTGTCTTCCCTTTTTCCCTTTCCAATTCTTTTTAAATTATTTCGGTTTTTGTTCCTCCTTGATTTCCTAGATATATAAAGTCATTCCGTTTTCTAAAATTGACTTTTTTCGAAAAAATGTAAAGAATTTGTTACAAATAAATATTCAATAAAATTAATTTTTAACTTAATCTATTTACTTTTAAACCTGTTTATAATAAGATTTTCATGGTTTTATAGTCAGATAGGTTCGCCCTAGTTTTCTA
>JAEEGL013873780.1_pt1 | contig 11108 bp, 11 predicted proteins | sample 9134231 | NCBI WGS metagenome assembly JAEEGL01 (sample SAMN16246548, study PRJNA631951) | gut metagenome | biome: gut microbiome; feature: rumen; material: fiber-attached | host: Bos | place: Iran: Karaj | collected 2018-10
GCGCCAAAAAGGAAGAATAAAGCGACGAATATCATGGATAAGAGAAGACCGATTTTATAAGACATTGATAAGATCTCCTAAAATAGACAAGATTGAGATGGTTAAAGAGACGGTAATAAGACCCGCGCCAATAAGAGGGAATGTTGACATACTAGAAAGAGATTTTTCTTTCTGTTCTATCATCTCTTTATTACGATTTTTAGCAAGTTCATCATAGATGACATTAAACTGTAAGAGCTGTTCTGAGTTTTCGCCTTGATCCACCATTTGATAGATAGAAAGCATTAAACTATGCGTGGATAATTGTTGGAAATTCTTTGCAAAATTAATAAATGGCTGAACGGTCTTATCCTCATCAATTTCTTTAAGTAATGTTTCGATTCTTTCTTTCATCCAATCTGAACAATATGGGATGAGCTGATTAAATGATTGATAGACATTGTTGTTGTTTTGAATGTAAACCTCAAAATAAGAGATAATGGCAATCAATTCGTTTTCCCGATTCTTTAGAATAACGTTCTTTTTATCGCTATAACGGGTGAGCAAAAAGAAATCTAAAAGAAGGGTGCCAATAAAGACGATGACCATTAAAATCAGATTTTTTAAAAGCAATAAAACAACCACCATCCCGATTAGCATCACGAGATTGATAATTAGTATTTTAAGCATCTCTTTTTTATATGAGAGACCCACGAATTCAATGACTTCTTTAAGTTTATTTTTCATCATCTTTCCAACCCTCCAAACTCACATTAGTAATTCTTAAAATAAGGATATATATCGAAAGAAGCGCGAAGAGGATGACCACGACCACCGCTACTTGATAAATAATTGTTTTAGAAATGCGGTCAAAAAACTGTGATAAAGCAAAGCGTAAAGACGCCAAAATGATTAGAGCGATGGTCCAAAGGACAACGAATTCTACAGTTTTGCTTTTATTTAAAGATTCACATGTCAAAAGGTATTCTTCTTTAAGCCTCACTTGTTCCACTAAATGACGAGACATATTCAAAATATCGCCTCCTTGTTCGTTCCATAAAGAAACCATATCCACGAATAGATGATATAAATCAAATTTGAAATATTTACTTAAATAAGTAATCTTTTCTTGCTCTGATAAATCCTTAATGGAATCGATGATTTCTTTAGTGCCTTCATCAGCGGTTTCATAGCCGCTTTCCATAGCGGAGCTCAAAGAGCCTTTCACATTTAGAGAAATGAGATAACTATTAATAAATTGAAAGCATTGATGGTAGCGATGGATTTTCTGTTGGTTCCTATTAATCTGTCTTCTTGCTATCAAAACGAAAAACGCAATACTAAGAACGAATATGATAATGGATGAAAAAATGTTTTGACTCGCAATAAAAGTCACACCGGTCAAGACAAAAGAAACAGTCATACCAACAACGATTATGTTCATTTGTTACCTCCTATGAATGTTGCTTTGAAGGTGTTTGATACTTGATTTAAATCAAGTAGTTTTAAAGCCTCTTCACAAAGCAAGCCGTATTTTGCCTTTTCTCCATCGCTACCATATATTTGTTCCATCTCTTCTCCTTTAAGATAAGAAATGGATGAGATATATCTTTGAACCACACCATTAGGGGTATATTTCCTTTTTAAATAAATGTAAAAACGCATGTGATAAGAAATATCACTATAGATATCTTCAAATGCCATTTTTTGTTCGTTCATCATCACCATTCTCACCATGCGGTGTGGCATGCTGTTAGCATCAAAAGCGTGCAAAGTAGTAATAATTGGATGCCCAGTTAAAGAAGAGTTCAGGACATCAAGCATTTCTTTACCGCGTGATTCCGCGACGATGAGCCAGTCGGGGTTACTTCTTAAGGCGTTTCTCACTAAGTTTTCAATTGAGGCAGCAGGACGTTTTTCGTCGACTTGCCAAATGTTTAAGTCGAGAGTTTGATTAATCTTTAACTGGTCTAATTCTAGGATGTTGTCTATGACAATAGTCCTGGTATTTTCTCTCATTAACGAAATGAGGTATTTTTGTAGTTCGGTTTTGCCACTACCAGTAAGACCCCCTATCACTATCGAGACGTGAGAATCGATAAGGACTTGTAAGAGCTCTTTAGCTTCTTCACTCAAAGAACTGCTTTCCTTAAACCTTAATGAAGAAGAAGCTATACGAATGGAAAAGCAGACGCATTCTTCGTTGTTCTTTCTTGAGATGCTTTGATGAAGAGCGTTGAAACGATATCTGCCAAAAGAAACATCTAATTCAGGATTGGTATAAGAGAACTGCTTTTCGCTGAGGTTAGCAATTTGTCTAATAAAGTCTTTAGCCGTTACTTTATCTAAAGATATTTCACTTTTTTGCCTACCATAATCATTGTGCACATAGAAAATATCTTGCCCGTTATAAGAGATATCGGTCACCTCATCATTCATTAATAAATCTTTAAGGAAAGACTCTTCTAAAAAAGAGACGATTTTATTAACTTCCATTTAGTTTCTCCTTATCTCGTAATACATCGTTTTTTGATAGTGATAGAAAAGGATCAAAGAAGCTTCAACAGTCACTTCCACCGCTTTTGCGTCGTCGCTCATATCCATTGAATGGTCACTAGGGATATAGTAATAAAACTCTAAGTCATAATTGCTTGTATATCTCGGCATGTGGAATGAAAAATAAGAGGTTATATTATCTTCTAATATTTCCTTATCAAATGTTGGGCCAATTTCTTCATCGATATCAAAGAGATTAATCGCTGTTTCATAGAGCGACAAAGGAGCGGACATCACCAAACGATTAATGCCGTTTATTTGATAAGACATCATAAAGAAATTAAAGGATAGAACCACCACAAAGAACGAGATTATCATCGTGACCATTAATGACTTCCTCCCACTACGCAATATTCCCCATCAGTGCATACACCCGCTAAAGATTGGGAAACATCATATTTGATTGGTAACGATGTTGAAATAGAGTCCATACCTAGACGATCAAAATCGATATAAAGCTGCTTGTTGTTAAAGAATCTTTTGCCATTAATTGGTAAATAAAAATCTTTCGTAGATACAAAGCCAGTGCGGTATGTATCGCTTATTTGTAGTGTTCTTTTATTAATATAAAAATTGTTCTTATATTTAAAACGTACAGTATCTCCGCTTTTATAAATAGTTAAAGGAATAACGACATCTCCATCATCCTTATGAGTTAAATATGGGAAGAGATTATCATCATCATTAAATCTTAAAGAAACACCATAATAAGTGAGGATGTAATCATGTGGATAAAGAAAGTAATTGTTAATAAGATTCAAACGATAGTAGTAATCCACTCCGACATAGTCCCCTATAGTGGTAAAATCAAATGTTTCAATTAGTTCATTCATCGTTTCTCCATCACCATAAAAACCTAGTGACTTTGAGGTATATGCTTCTCGTTTAAGAAGAGAACCATTAATAGTCTTTTTGCTCGGTGGATAGAATGTCGCAGAATAAGCTTTTAATATCGCATTGTAATCCCTATTTACTATTTCAAATTTGAGGGTTAAACCACTTGCGGACCAATAATCTCTTATAGGCACGGTAAAAGTCACTGATTTTCTTTGCCCTCTAATATAGTCGATAGGCGCTTTAGAAGAAGCTGCGACAACAGAATTAGAAGAATTAAAAAGCCTAATCCTTTCAACGATAGTTTGACTAGAAATACTATAGAGTTCGTATTCAAATGTCGCAGGAAAATTGTCATAACTTTCTAAGGAAAACGGTCCATATGTATTACAATAAAAATAGTCTTGTTGATTGTTAATAGACGAAGTTATTGTAGGCCAGGAAGAAGCAAATGGATCTGTGATTGCCGGTAAGGAGTGCGCAGCCTGCACATAGCGCGCACTACCAAAAGATGGCGACGTCATAATTGAGGAAATAACTAAAGGAACAACAATAAAACCTATTTTATATTTCATAAAACGCTCCTAGGAATTTCTCCATTGCTTCTTTCTTGTAGCGGTAAAAGGAGGCTTTTGAATAAATGGGTTTCCACCACTCCTGATAGTTTTGATAGAAGAATTCATTGTTAATGAGATTCTTTTCACTATCGTTAAGAGTTTCATAGGCTTTTTGCACTTTGCCGATGTACTCATCAAGCGAATAGTCTTCATCAAAAGGCGATTCAGCGAGCGTTGCTACCTCAGGACTATCTTTGATTCGTTTAGCGTAGAAAAACCTCTCAGCGATGTAGTTAAGCATCTGGTTGAGGTCTTTAAAAGTCTTTTCATTCAGTTGGTCCATGAAAAAGTCCTCCTACTTACCCAATAGGGAACTTTTTTCAAAAATGGTTAATATTTTTTTCTTTTCTTAAAAATCATTTCGATTAATTCTAGCGAATTAAAAATTTTAGCCATTTTACGACTGTGAGAGTCTATTTATCTTGGAGTTAGAAAATCAAAAAATCGTTAACAAAACGCTCCTTAATTGTTATAAAATGTTGAATATGATAGTTCTTAGTGGCGCAAGTGCATCAGGAAAAACCGAAGCGGCAAAAATGTTGATGGTTAAATATGGCATCACAAAGGCCATTACCACCACTACTCGTCCTATGCGCAAAAACGAAGTCAACGGAAGGGACTATTTTTTCGTTTCAAAAGAAGAATTTGAGCAAATGATTAAAGACGATAAATTCGTCGAACACACACTCTATAATGGCAATTATTACGGCTCTACAAAGGCCCAAATTGCTGATGATCGTGTTGTGGTTATTGATTTAGCAGGCTTAAAGTCATACTCCTCATTAAATGATAAAAGGATTGTGACTTTTTATTTATCAACTTGCGAAGAGATTAGATTTAAAAGAATGCTTGAACGCGGTGATAGAGAAGAAGACGCACATAGGCGTATTGAAAATGACCGCCGCATCTTCGCGGAAAACGTCATTCCAAAAGTCGACTTTAGAATCGATTCTGAAAATATGGACATCGAACAAGTCGCTGATGTCGTCTATCGCTTGTACTGTAAAAAACTAAAAGCTAATCAATAAGATATTTATATTTAAAAGCAGGATTTAAGAAGACTTCGCATTCGTAAGAGTCTTCTTTTTCTATCTTGAAAAGAACATAATTCTCTTTGCTAAAAGCGACAAAGTCCACACTATATGGAAGAGAGATTTTGCGTCTTTCCCAATTTTTCGTGACATTCGACACAATAAACTTCAAAGCTTCAAGAGCGTCTTCTTCATCAAGCAAGGAAACCAACAGTTCATCTTCTTTTGGTAAGAAATTCGCAGGACCACCGAGAAGATCATATTTGTTGTAGATATTGATCATTGGAATATTGTCCGCTTCTAAATCCTTGATGATTTGTTTTGTGGTGGCAATTTCTTCTTCCTTGAATGGGTCAGAAATATCGATAACTTGGACTAATAAATCAGCTTCTTTAATCTCTTCTAAAGTGCTTCTAAAAGCATCCACTAAGTAGATTGGAAGGTTACTAACAAAACCAACAGTGTCGGTTAAAAAGAATGATGGATAACCAAAGACATTAATACTTCTTGTCGCAGTTTCTAAAGTCGCAAATAAAGCGTTTTTTTCTAGGACTGTCTTATCTTCTTTGCTTAAAGAAACTAGGCGATTCATGAGAGTTGATTTACCAGCGTTTGTATAACCCACAACACAAATCTTTGGAATAGGATTATTCTTACGCGCTACACGCATGTTTCTTCTCGATAATTTAATAGATTCAAGCTCTTTCTTCCTTTGAGTAATCGCGTTATTGATTTGTCTTCTAGATAGCTCAATTTGCTTTTCACCTTTACCTTTATTGTGGCCGCTTCCAGATGTGACTTGAGAGTAAGAGGCCTTTTCATCGATGAGGTGATTTTTCAGATATTGCATTCTCGCAATGGAGACTTGTAATTTAGCTTCTTTTGTTTTAGCGTTCTTCTCAAAAATATCGAGAATAACAAATGTCCTGTCGATTATTTCGGTGCCGATTATCACGGATATGTTCTTCTTTTGTAGACCAGAAAGCTCAAAATTGCAGGCCACTAAAACAATAGGATCTTCAGGATGCTCTTCATTATATTGATGATAAAAAGAAGATATTTCGTGAAGCTTACCAACACCAACATATGTGCCTTTGTCTATGAGTTCAATATTTTGAGAGAAATATGCAACAGGTTCATAGTTAATCTCTTTTAAAAGCATGGCAAATTCATTTTGAGCGTGGTTAAGCTCAAGGGAATGACTTTTACCAGTTGAGAGCACTAAAACCTTATCCATAACTTATACTACTTATTCGTCATCTTCTTCGTATTCAAAATCGGTGACTTTAAGCTTTTCAACAGTGAATTCATCAGCTTCTAAAACCTTGAAGTGATAATGAGCAAAATCAAACTCATCACCCTTCTTAGCGAATCTATCTAAAATGTCTTGGCAGAAGCCACCTACTGTAGTGTAACTCGTTTCTACTTCTTCATCGTATTCAATGAGTTCAAAGAAGTCATCAATATTCATCGTACCATCGACAATATAAACGCCATGACCTTTCTCGATATATTCTTCTTCAATTTCGTCATCTTCGTCAAAAATTTCACCAACGATTTCTTCTAAGATATCTTCCATTGTGACGATACCTTCAGTACCACCATATTCATCAATGACAACTGCGATATGAACTTTGGTTTCTTTAAACTCTGCTAATAAGTCTAGGATTTGGTGGTTTCTTGGAACCACTAATGGTTTATAACACATTGATAAAATATCAACGACTTTTTCACCGGCTAAAAGTTTCTTAGCTAAAACCTTAATTGGAAGTATACCAACGATATTATCAATAGTTTCTTTATAAACTGGAATTCTAGAGTGTTTAAAGATTTCCTTATCTTTAATAAGTTCTTCTATATCATCTTCGACATCAATAGCGAAAACATCCACTCTTGGAGTCATGATTTCATAGGCTTCGATATCGTTTAAATCAATAGCGCTTCTCAGCATTTCTGCTTCGCCTTCTTCTAAGATACCTTCCTCTTCTAAAGAGTCCGCCATTTCGGTTAAAACGTCTTCATCGATTTGATCTTCTTCTTTAGATTTCTTAGCGAAGAGTTTGCCAAAGAGTTTGAATAGTTTAGCAATTGGCCAAACAATGACGAAAAAGAGGTATTTAAAGAACGTTACTGGGTAAGCGAATAATAATGCTAAGGAATAGTTAAAACGCTTAGCAAAGGCCTTAGGAATGAATTCGCAGAAGATAATGATAAAGACAGTGAAGATGATTGTGGTCACTACTTCACCAATTTCTTGATTACTTGACAAGGCTAAACCGATTAAAGTGACGAAAGATGTCGCTAAAACGTTAACGATATTATTCCCTAATAATATAGCGGAAATAGATAGTTCATAGTCTTCTGCTATTTTAAGCGCTAATTTGGCGCGTTTTTCTTTCTTGCCTTTTTCTCTATCAAGCTTTTCTTTATCGACCATGCCATACACCATATCGGCAGCAGAAAAGAACATTGAGAACAATGCACAAACAGCAACGATCAACCAATAATACCACTGCATACTATTTGTTTCCTTTCACGTTGCTTGGTTCAGAGATATCGCTGACGAGTTCTTCTAAGACATCGTCCATAGTGACCATGCCCACTACTCGTTTGTTCTTATCTCTAACGATAGCGATATGTGTATGATTCTTCTTAAAACCATTAAAGAGATCGTCAATCATAATATTTGATGAAACAAAGTATGGTTTTTGAAGTTTTTTCTTTATAGAAACATTTGGATTTCTTAAGTAAGCACTTAAGTATGTTTTGATACGTAAAACACCAATGATGTTGTCGATATTTCCATCATAAATAGGAATACGAGAATAATTGGTTTCCAAGATGATTTTATGGAGCTTTTCTTTATCTAATTCTCTGATATCTAAAGCAAAGATTTTATTTCTTGGAGTTAAGACTTCTTTAACGTTAGTGTCAGCGAAATCTAAAGTGGATTGAATAATGTCACTTTGTTCTTCTTCGATGATGCCTTCATCAGAAGCATTTTCCACGACATTTTCAAAGTCTTCTTCATCGAATTGCGTTTCACCTTTGACCTTAAAAATGCGTTCAATTAACAAAGTTAATTTTTCCATAACCCAAGTAATCGGGAAAAGTAAAAGCATGAACCAATAAGTTGGATAGACAAGAAGCTTTGACATTGTATCTGGAATGCTTCTAGCAATCGTTTTTGGAAGAGCGTCGCCTAATATATAAATTAATAAGGAAATAACTATAGAAGAAATTAAAGAAATAGTATCGTCCATCCAACCAGTAGAGGCGAATAATTGTTGGAAAAGAAAAACCGATATAGCAGCGGCTATAATGGCGACGATATTAGTTCCGATTAAAACAGCTATTAAAGCTCGATCATATTTCTCACAAACATGGAGAACTAGGCGAGCAGATTTTTTACCTTCATCCGCTTCAACTTGCATCTTGAAACGGTTAGCGCACGCGAGTGCGGTTTCAGCAGCAGAAAAGAAAAAATGTGCTAATACACAAACACTAATGATAAGCCACGACAGAGGCACATCCATTAATGAACCAACTCCTTTCTTTGCTGGCTGCAGGTATATAAATTATCATATTCTTCTAGAAATTCAAGGGCATAAATAAAAAGGTATGCAAGCATACCTTAATATTTATTATTTTGGGACTAGTGTTAAATGACAACCTCGTTGCAACCACTATTTTTTGAAAGTTGGCAAAAAGCCACAAAAAGAAAGGACGAAGCCCACAAATTGCATCGTCCTCGTCAACTAACTTATTTTGAGACTAGTCTTCGTCCTTATCGTCTTCCGCTTGGATGTTCTTTAATTCTTCAACCCAATTGGTGTTACCGATTTCACCTTGTTCTAAGCCGTTCTTATCAAAGACGTCTTGAATGAGTTGTTTACATCTACGCATGGAAAGACCAGATTTAACTTTGAAGACCAATGGAATCTCTTCATAAATGCCTTTATGACCAGCATTTTGAATAGGAAGAGTTGAGTCCTTATAATCATCTGGATTTAAGGCGAAGTATAACTTCAAGCTTAAGCCAGCGATTGTAATTTTAATATAGGTCTTACGATGTAAGCGGAATGTGTCACCTGAGTTAGAAACACGTGAATTGACACCATAGGAGAGAATCTCGTTTTTGAGTTCGTTATAGTTGTCTTGCATTTCTTTATCAGCGTTAAGCATTCTTTCAGTAAATGGAATACGAATAATTGGTTTCTTTTCTTCCGCGACTGGCGCTGGTTCTTCAACTGGAGCAACAACTTCTTCAACCACTGGTTCTGGTTGAGGCTCTTCAACTGGAGCAGGTTCTTCTTGAACAGGTTCTTCCACCACTGGAGCTTCTTCCACGACTGGTTCAGATTCTGGGACAGGAGAAGGTTCTGGAATTGGTTCTGGTTCTGGTTCTTGAACTGGTTCTTCAACGACTGGTTGAGGCTCTTCTTTTTTCTCTTCCTTAACTGGTTCTGGAGCAGGTTGAGAAACTGGAGTAGCACCTTGAATTCCACCATTGAAATATTGAACAACAAGTGGTCCGCCGAATGTCGCACCAGTGACCGATCCACCGGAAGCAGCATTGAAATCACTCTTAGGTTGATTGGCGTTGTTGCGGGCAATTTCGTCACGCACAATATCACGCACAACTTCTTTCAAAAGTGACTTTAAATCAGACTTATCTTCAGGAGCTTTTTCCGCTTGAGCAGGAGCAGATTTTTCTTGAGGAATTCTGGCTGGTTCTGGTTCTGGTTCAGGCTCAGGAAGGTACTCTTCAAATTCAACATATTCGTCATCTTTTCCACTTGCTTTTTTGCCTTGTTTGTTGCCTTCCAAAACACCAGGATTTTTATAGGCTTCAACAAGAGAAACAAAGTAGGAAATAAAGGCGGCTAAAATAGAGATAATGCCAAAGATTAAAATGGCAAATGAAGCACCGACTAAATTGTTCTTTGTGTCGAATGGAGGACGGTTGTTAATGATGGCCCAATATTTTGGTAAGCCAGTTGCAACTAACATGAAGATTAATACTGCAATCAAAGAAGCAACAATTGCAGGAACAACGATCATGCGTTTTTTCTTGTAAATTACCCAAATTCCGACAATTAAGTAGAGAATTGCAATGAAAATGAAGAAATATAAGATGCCGCTTAAACTAAAATAAACAACATTACTTCCTTCATGAAAGTTAAAGGAAAATAGTCCACCCATACCACTGAAGTGGAATTTTAATACATCACCAAGTCCGCCTTTAATATCTGGATCTGCGCATTTGGTTGCCATAGCGCCAAAGACGAGCAAGCAGATGAAGAAAACGAGGAAAAGTATATAAGGAATTGCCAAAGCAATAATTAAGCCACGAGACGATTTTTTACGTTCATTTTGCATAATAAAGTTCTCCTATTAAATAAAATATATAACGCGTGCGCAACCTATTGCAACGAAAAAAATAAAAAAGACTGCAAAACAACATTATTTTATTAAAAAAGTTAGCCTTTTTGCGGGCTAACTAGTATTTTTATGTGGTGATCCCAACGGGAATCGAACCCGTGATTAGACCTTGAGAGGGTCTCGTCTTAACCGCTTGACCATGGGACCAGCGAGAGTAATTATACTCCCGATTATTTTTTTAATAAAGATATAACGTAATCAATACGCCTGTGTGATTCTGGTAGGCCAAGCACCACCATCACTGAGTAAAGATTTGGAGCGTTTTTGCGTCCAGTAAGCGTAATTCTCAAAATTTCCGCTAAATCGCCAATATTTCCTTTAAATAATTCTGGATTAGCTTTGTATTCTTTATTGTTTAAAGCGTAATTGAGTTTACCACCAATCTCCTTGAGATTGTTAAACCAGGATTGTTCATCTTGATCAATTGATAAATCTGCTTTAATCGCATTTAAAGCTTCAATAAGGTCTTCATTTGTGAATTTTTCGTTAAAAAGTAGGCCTTTTGCAAGTTCTTTTTCGTATCCGTCTCTCCAGAAGTAGCCAATAATATCAAGCAAATTACCGAATTTTTCGTAGTCTTTTCTTGGGTTAGCTTTCTCTCTATCAATGTTCATAATGGCAGTAAAATATGCTGGATTTTCTGTAA
>JAEEGL015244175.1_pt1 | contig 11108 bp, 9 predicted proteins | sample 9134231 | NCBI WGS metagenome assembly JAEEGL01 (sample SAMN16246548, study PRJNA631951) | gut metagenome | biome: gut microbiome; feature: rumen; material: fiber-attached | host: Bos | place: Iran: Karaj | collected 2018-10
TGGATTGGCGTACTTGTATTCTTATGGTTTACATGTGGCACGAAATTATGAAAAAGCTGTCAACCTGCTCCGTAAGGCTGCGAGCAATGGTTTCTCATTGGCTCAGTTTAATTTAGGAATATGTTATGAAAATGGTTGGGGAGTCAAGAAAAATCGGTATGAAGCAGAGTTTTTTTACAAGAAAGCTGCTGATCAAAACTTAGGACTGGCAAAAAGCTATTTTACGTTTCAGATCAACGACTTGCGTCCATACTCACCTTCATTCAAAGATAGATACTTATTTAACGACATACGGAAAAAGGAGCTTGTTTCACAATTATATCTATAGAAATAACCTGAATCAAAAGAAAAGCAATACTAATTACGTTAAGTTGTACAAAGGAAAAGATATTGTAAGAGTAACTAAGCAATAATGGCAATTATTACTATTCAGGAATCGATCGATATTGAGAAAATGACTATAAGTAGATCCATATGGAAGAATGTTAATTTAGGTTTTTTATGATTGCATTAACACATCCAATAAAACAAATGATAAATAACCAATATGAATTTCTTTCATCCATGTTGGATAGATTCCCGAGTCTTCTTAATGAGTGGATTAAGAAACAGGAGGAAGAGGTTGAGCGACTTGCAAGAGAGTATGCAGAGGGAGATTATGATGTCTATAGGGATACATACAATTCTGAGATTTCAAGAGTTGATCCATGCTATGACGAAGAGTTGCTTTTTAATCAGGCTATGCTAATCATGGTGTATTCTTACTATGAATCGACAGTGGTAAGGCTTTCGAAGGAAGCGCAAGTGGATTCCCCAAGACCAAGTTTAATAGCTAATAAGTTTGACGCAACTTTAGATGACGATCTCATAAGGATTTCAGAATTTATATTCTATAAAGTCGAACCATTAAGAGACCAATTGTGTCACAATAATAGTGGTACTCTATTTGAGAAAAACAAAGAAAAAGCTGAGGCCTGTATCAATTTTTTGTTGCAAAAGAAATACATCTCAGTTGATGAGGGAAGAATTACATCTATTAATCGAGATTTCATAAAGAAAGTTTTGGATGGTGAGCATAGATTACTCCTCAAATTGGCGGAGATATGTGGATTTAAAACCCAATGGCACACGTTCAAGGATGGCAAAACAATAATATACGATAAATACGAGGATATTAAAAATAAAATGTAACATCCCTAATTTTGCATACTATAATATGACGGAAGATGTTGGTCCTGACAGGGGAGGGCGCAGAGTTATATTAAAACAGATTAAGCCATGATTATCATTGACTCCAGACGGAAGAAACCTGCCACGATTTTGAAGAAGTATCCGAATGCTATACTGGCTGACGTGACAAGTGGGGCTAAAGACGGACTGGTGAAACTAAGCCCGTTCTATCCCCACTATGACATCCCTGTGCCTTTCAGCGAGGGATATACTGCTACCTGCGTAGAGGCTATTTGGCAGGGGCTGAAGGTGTTTGAAGGCTGCGATGTGGATGCGTCACTATTCAAGAATGACACCATGAAGAATATTAAGCGCACAGTTAGGCGCTATGGCAAGCCCTTAGGTCATCGCAAAGGCGTGAACGGCGAAGAGTTGCTGGGATATATCGAGGCTCGCAAGTTGATTTATATACCTTCTTACAAATGGGTGCTGGAAAACAAGGTGGCAGACATCATCGAGCGACTGAGAGAGGCGAGCGATAGCGGAAAGACTATCGTCCTGCTTGACTATGACACTAATGCGGACGTCGAGAATGTGAAGAAGCCTCTTTCACATGCCTCACTTATTAAGGCCTATGTAGAAGGCACATATCCTTATGGCGACCCCTCCAATACTAAAAACAACATAGGCAAAGGGGGCGTCATACAATTAGATTTGTTTAATCAAAATTGGTAAAATATCATGGAAAAGAAGAATAATTGGAAAGACCTTGAGCTGATGCTCGAAGAAGGTGGAATCAGTAAACTTTACCACTTTACTGATTTTGAAAACTTGGATTCTATTATCAAGTACGGAGGACTTTACTCGTGGGCTGACTGCGAGGAAAAGGGTATCAAAATCGCTAAGCCAGGAAGTAGCGGCCCTTCTCGCTCATTGGACAAGCGCGACCATTTAGAACATTACGTAAGGCTTAGCTTCGCCGAGGACCATCCTATGAAGTATGTTGCCATGAACGAAGGGCGCATATCAAATCCTGTAGTGTTGGAGATAGACCTCGAAACAGCTCTTTGGAAAGACAGCCTCTATGCAGACCGTAATGCCACGAGGAATGGAGCCCATGTGGGTGGTTCGCTGAAAGACTTGGAAGCTGTACCTTTAGGGCTTTTCAATATGCCTATAAGATACTTCGACATGAGCGAAGAGTCTAAGATGCACTATCAGGCAGAGGTGTTGGTAAAGAACTTCATCCCCTTGAAATACATTAAGAACATTGGAAACTTTGGCATTCCCATTCCCTCACAACCACAGACGTTGCAAGCAAAAGTTCCATATACGGCGCAAATTACGAGAAATACGCCAACGGCATTTATCTTCCTCGTGGATCATTCTGTGAGCATGCAGCAGACTACGACACTCTTTGGCGAGGAAATGACAATGGCCGAGGCTGCTGCCAGAATCGTTAACAACCAAATAAACGAGTTGGTGCTGCGATGCTTGAAGATGGGAGATACCAGACACTATTATGATATTGCCGTAGTAGGATATGGTGAAAAGGCATATAGCGGATGGCAGGGCGAACTGGAAGGCAGGGATTTCGTCTCGCCAGAAGAGCTGAAAGCTCATCCATTTACGAAAATCTCCACACGAAAAGAGATTCGAACGCGAAAAGGCGTGCAAATAAAAGAGATGGAACAAGTACAATGGGTAAGTGCCCGCCATGATGGGCATTGGACGCACTACCACGATGCTTTCGACTATGCACAAAAATTGCTCACAAACTGGATGGAAGACCATCATGAAAAGGACTGCTATCCTCCTACCATTATCCATATCACTGACGGAGTGTTTAACCATGCCACAAAAGAGGAAGTCATGCAGAAGGCTAACGAATTGAAGTCTATGTTCACAAACGATGGAAATGTCATACTCTTTAACATACACTTCTCAGACGATTCTGACACAAAGCCTGTAGCTTGTCCTATCACAAAAGATGAACTTGGGGGCGACACCTATGCAGAGACATTGTTTGACATGTCAAGCCTGCTGCCTGAGCGCTATAACGCGGATATCGAGCGCTGCCTGAATGACAATAGAGCAGGGCGTCATGTGGCGATGGGCATGAATGCGGATGCGACCACTTTGATTAAGCTAATGGATATAGGCACACCAACAAATATCAGTAAGAATCCATGAGAGCACTTTCTATTGCGAAAATAGGCGAAAATCTCGTCAATGAGGATGCTGCCCTGGCAAAGAAGAGCCTCATTGCCATTTCGGATGGCGCTGGCGGAGGTGGAGTGTTTGCTGACAAATGGTCACGCTATCTGATAGAAAACCTACCAGAAAAGCCCATCGTGGATTTTGCTTCATTCGACAAATGGATAGATGCTATTTGGGAACATTTCTACAATGAATGTGAGAAGGAAGCCCAAAAAGAGGGCGGCATGCTGCTGAATAAATTCTACGACGAGGGTTCCTTTGCCACATTGGTGGCAGTATGGAGCACTGGACAATGGATTAACTATGGCGACAGCGTGGCCTTCTGCTACAATATGAAAACAGGAGTTTTGGAACATTCTTTTTCAAAGTTGGCAGACTTCAACAATCCTCCATACCTTATAAACTGTAAGGACCCGCTGTGTCCAGAGGGATTCAGAAGCGGCAAGTTCGACATTGACGACGACTGCATGGTATTTGCCACCAGCGATGCCCTGGCACACTACATCCTGACTATGTATATGACGTCGCGCAAGGACGAGTATCGCGAGGAGCTGACGACGGCTATTGATGCCCAGACGAAGAACAGCAATATGATTAACGTTGCTATGGCATTGAAGCACATGGATTTTGAGAAAACTCTGATGAAACTTCTTAACTTGAAACACAAAGGACACTTCAAGCAGCATCTTCAAAAATTGTATAAGGATGGCTTGTTAGCCCTCGATGATTATTCGCTTGCAATACTATAGACTGGAATAATAGACCTATGAACTATCCCATCATATCAGAATACGTCGAGGCCATCAAGGTTGCAGAGGACAACTTCGAAGTGCTGACGAACCTACGCCCCGTACTGGACGCAGACGGCGAGCCTGTCATGACAAGCGGCAACTTCGCCGTTGTGTTCAAGATGAAGGACGTGCAGACAGGGAAACTGCATGCAGTAAAATGCTTCCTGAAAGAGCAGGATGGGCGCGCTGAGGCGTATAGACATATAGCGGAGGAACTGGAATACGTCAACAGCACATTCCTCACGCCCATCAAGTATCTTGACAGGGAACTATTCGTCGATACCAGCAACTCTGACGATAGCGAGTTCCCTGTGCTGCTGATGGACTGGGTAGAAGGCCTGACTCTTGACAAGTATATTCGTGAACACCTTGATGATGAGTATGAGCTATCCATGCTCGCCTACCAGTTCAGCCGCTTGGCGATGTGGCTGATGCCTCAGCCCTTTGCGCATGGCGACCTTAAGCCAGACAATATCCTTGTTCGCAAAGATGGCACGCTGGCGTTGGTGGACTACGACGGCATGTATGTACCTGCGATGAAGGGGCAGAAAGCTCGAGAGTTAGGAAGTCCCGACTTCCGCCATCCTTCACGAACAGAGGATGACTTCGATGAACACATCGACGATTTCTCGCTTGCCAGCATACTGCTCTCGCTGAAGGCAATAGCACTACAGCCAGGCCTTCTGGAAGAATATGGGGCAGCAGACAGATTGCTGTTCTCTGAAAAAGATTATCGCAACCTGCCTGAAAGCGCATCGTTTGAAGCACTTCGCCCTCTGATACAAGATGCAGAGCTGGCTACGCTTTATTCACAATTTATCCTTGCTTTCTCTCAGAACAATCTCTCGCAGGTATCGTTCCGCCTTTTCAACCTCTCAAGACCAGATAAATCTCAATACGAGGTGGAGATTCTTTCCACGAAGGTAACGGATGAAGATTGGGAAAATGCATGGACAGATGAATATGGTGTGAAATATAGTGCAGACAGGAAACGACTATTGGAAGCTCCAAAGGATATCAAGGAATATTCCATAAGAAAAGGAACAAAAGTTATATGTGATGAGGCTTTCGAATTCTGCAAAGCCTTAACGGCTATACACATTCCTGAGGGCGTGACGTCTATTGGAAACGGGGCTTTCGATGGCTGCAAAGCCTTAACGTCAATACACATTACTGAGGGCGTAACTTCTATTGGGGACTGGGCTTTCCTTGACTGCGAAGCCTTAACGGCTATACACATTCCTGAGGGCGTGACGTCTATTGGGGCCAGTGCTTTCAACGGGTGCAAAGCCTTAACGGCTATACACATTCCTGAGAGCGTAACGTCTATTGGGGACTGGGCTTTCAACGTGTGCGAAGCCTTAACGGCTATACACATACCAGATAGCGTGACGTCTATTGGGGCCTGGACTTTCAACAGGTGCAAAGCCTTAACGGCTATACACATTCCTCAGGGTGTAACTTCTATTGGGAACTGTGCTTTCTACGGGTGCGAAGCCTTAACGGCTATACACATTCCTGAGAGCGTAACTGCTATTGGAAACGGGGCTTTCTGGAACTGCACAGCCTTAAGGTCGATTTTCATTCCCGTGGGAACAAGAAGTAAATTTGAAAAACTACTGCCAGACTATAAGGATGAGCTTGTAGAAAGATAAAGACATACGCGCACTGCAAGGCTCAATGAAAAAAGTTCGAGTTTCGAACTTTTTTCGGCATTTAAGTAGTACCCCCAATGAGAATCGAACTCATATCTAATCTTTAGGAGAGACTTGTTCTATCCATTGAACTATGAGGGCTTAGCATGCTTTTTGAGCAGATGCGGGTGCAAAAGTAATGCTTTTTTATTTTAATGTTGTATCTTCGCGCCCGAAATGTGTAAGAAAATAATGTTTTTACTATGAGTACACTGACTATCTTCATTGTTGCGCTCTTTGTGCTGGGCTATCTGTCTATTGCTCTCGAGAGCGTCACAAAGATAAACAAGGCAGCCGTTGCGCTGCTGATGTTCGTAGGTTGCTGGACGCTGTTTATGTTTAATCCTGTACAGTATCCTGACGTTGCTGAGTTGCTGCCTTCCTTTGGCAACAACGTGGCGCAGACGGTATCGAACATCATCGAAAGGCATTTGGGCAGTACGGCGACGACGCTGTTCTTCCTGATGGGCGCGATGACCATCGTGGAGCTTGTGGACCAGAACGGGGGCTTCAACTTCGTGCGCGACACTTTGCAGACGCACAGCAAGCGCAAGTTGCTGTGGCGCATTGCGTTCATGACGTTCTTCCTCTCGGCAATCCTCGACAACCTTACGACGAGCATCGTGATGATTATGATTCTCCGCAAGCTCGTTAGCGACAAGCAGGACCGCCTTATCTACGCGGCACTCGTGGTGATTTCGGCAAACTCTGGCGGCGCGTTCTCGCCCATTGGCGATGTCACGACTATTATGCTTTGGAACAAGGGTGTCATTACGTCGCAGGGCGTCATCACGGAGATTTTCATCCCGAGCCTCGTCTCGATGCTGATACCTGCGTATATCCTCTCGCTTCACCTGAAGGGGAACCTCACGTTCACGGCTTCGCAGGCGCAGGCTGTGCAGGCGAGCGACTTCACGGCTTCGCAGCGTAAGATTATCTTCTTCCTTGGCGTGGGCGGCCTCATCTTCGTGCCTATCTTCAAGACGCTGACGCACCTGCCTCCCTTCGTGGGCATACTGCTCGTGCTGGGACTTCTGTGGACTGTGACGGAGGCTTTCTACGCTAACCTGAAGCAACAGAAGGAGGAGAAGGGGGCTATGCAGAAGCGCGTGACGAACATGCTGCGCCGCATTGACCTCGACACGATATTCTTCTTCCTCGGCATCCTGATGGCTGTGGCATGTCTGGAGACCATCGGCGTGCTGGAACTTCTGGGACGCTCGCTGGACACCATCTTCGAGGGTAACCACTATCTCGTGACGGGCATCATCGGCGTGCTCTCCAGCATCGTGGACAACGTGCCGCTGGTGGCAGGCTGCATGGGCATGTACCCAATGCAGGCAGCTGGCGACATGGCGCTAGACGGCGTATTCTGGCAGCTGCTGGCATACTGTGCTGGTGTGGGCGGTTCGATGCTTATCATAGGCAGTGCCGCTGGCGTCGTCGTCATGGGACTTGAGAAGATTTCCTTTGGCTGGTACATGAAGAAGATTACGTGGATAGCCTTCGTAGGCTACGTAGCGGGCATAGGATGCTACTGGCTCATCAGAAACTTCCTTTGGTAGTGACAAAAGCATGAAAAGGAGCCTCTTCATACTCATTGCGGCATGTATGCTCGCCTTGCCCTCGCGCGCAGACTCGGAGTTTGGCATCGTGGCAGGTGCGAGCCTCAACAGCCCCAGCCTCGACGGTAAGCTGACGGCGCGCTTCACCCCCGACAACTGCTACGGATGGTATGCGGGTGCGAAATTCGGCATGGGCGTCCTCGGCCTTGGCTTCGACGTCTCTGCGCTATACTGCCAGCGACGACTGAACCTGAACGAGGGCGACGACCAGACGTTCCGTTCCGTTGAGCTACCCGTAAACCTCAAGGTGACGGCAGGCGTGAACCACATCGCCTCCATCTTCATCGCAACAGGTCCGCAGTTCGGCTTCAACGTTGGCGACCGCAACTGGAAGACAAACTCCTTGGAAGTGGGGCGCTCGACGTTCCGCGCCAAGAATGCCAACGTAAGTTGGAACGTGGGATGCGGCGTGAAGCTCATCAATCACTTCGAACTGGGCATCAGCTACAACATCGCGCTCACAAACTACGCGAAGGTTAGGGAATGGGCTGGCGACGACCTCACGGCCGACAACTATGAGTTCCGCACCAATACCCTGCAGGTGCAGCTGGCAATACTTTTCTAACACAAAGATTCCTCACTCATGAACTTCAAGAATATCCCTCCCGTAACGCTCAACCTGCTCATCATCAACTGCGTAATACTACTCTTGCAGGACGTGCTGATGCGCATGGGAATAGACCTAAACGCGACATTCGGCCTCAACTTCTTCCTCGCTGACAATTTCCGCATCTGGCAGCTCTTTACCTATATGTTCATGCATGGAGGGCTGATGCACTTGTTCTTCAACATGTTCGCATTGTGGATGTTCGGAATGGTAATCGAGAGGACCCTTGGCACGAAACGTTTCCTCATCTACTACTTGTTCTGCGGCGTGGGAGCAGGCATCTGTCAGGAGCTGTGGCAGTTCGGAGAGTTCTACTTCACGGGCATGATGGCCTATGACAACGTGAACCTGAGTGGCACCATCATCCCTATGGAGATGTTCCTGAACCAGTGGATAACGGTGGGAGCCAGCGGCGCATGCTATGGCGTGCTGCTCGCCTTCGGAGTGCTATACCCCGAACAGCGCATCATGCTACTCATACCGCCCATCCCCATGAAGGCGAAGTATTTCGTCATTGCCTACGCTGCCATCGAGCTTTTCTCAGCATTCAGCTCTAATGGCAACATCGCCCACTTTGCACACCTCGGAGGTATGCTCTTTGGATGGCTGCTGCTAAGATACTGGCGACGTCAGCAGAAGCGTGCGCAATATAGAAACCGCATCTACATAAACGAGGAAAAGCCTACAATACTACAGCGCATTCGCAACGTCTTCGACTACGAAAGGCGCAAGAAAACTGCGCCGCAAGCCCCTAAGACATCCCATAGCGCTGACCACGAATACAACCTTCGCCGCAAGCAGGAGGAAGAGCGCCTCGACGCCATCCTCGACAAGGTTAGGCAGTCGGGCTACGACAGCCTGACGGCACAGGAAAAGCAGGAACTCTTCAGGATTAGCAGGTGAAAAGCATTTAATCTGACTATTTGACGATTTACTATTTGACGATAAAGTGACAAGTGACGAGCCCGATATACCAATAAGCGGCGCAGAAGCTCGTCACTCGTCACTATCTCAATGGTCAATGCTCAATGGTCAACGGTCAACGGTTCGAAGAACCTTCATCGAGTCTTGCAGCGACCGTCAGCCCTGAGGGGCGAAGCTCCGAAGTGGCTGGGAAGCGATTAGCAAGGCGAGATAATGTTCAATGGTCAACGGTCAACGGTCAATGGTTAATGGTCAATAATAATGAAACTCCTCTCCCGCATCATCTTCGCAGTATCAATCGTCGCTGTCGTGTTCCTTTGGGCAGGAGCACTATCTGCGTACATACACCCTCAGACACTGCGCTATGCAGGTGTGGTGGGGCTGGGTTTCCCTTATCTTCTGGTGGCGGCACTGGCGGCGTTGCTTTTATGTGTATGCTTCCGTCCACGGCGTAGCTGGATTCCTGCCGTTGGCATACTGCTCTGCATAGGTAGCATACGCACATACTTCCCCATAAACTTCCCATCCATAGCGCCAAAAGACTGCATGAAGGTGATGACCTTCAACGTGCGAGGATGGGGAGGTGGCAAATGCTATACTGAGGACAAAGCCCACAACCTCGTTGCAAAATACATGGCAGAGAGCCAAGCTGACATCATCTGCGTGCAGGAGGCGAACGCTGCCAAGAGTTTCTACGATAAGTTTGTGCGCCGTGAAGTTACGCACACTCCATACATGGACAGCATCAAGCTGACGGGCAATATGCTCACACTGCTGTCTGCCTACCCCATCGTGCGCAAGCAACTCATCTGCCGCCATGGCGTCAACGCAAGCGCTGCATTCTGGTTGCTGCTCGACCCTGGCGATACATTATTAGTCGTCAACAACCACCTCGCATCCAACCAGATGTCCTCAGAGGAGCGCGACGACTGGAAAGGCATGATGAAAGCCACCGTCAGCAACACTATCCCCAACGACGACGAGGCAAGAGCGCAACATGCGTCAGAGGGTAAGATGCTCATTACAAAAATCGCAGATGCCAGCATAGCACGCGCATTAATGGCTGACACCATAGCCGCCTTCCTCGAACGTAATGCGCACCTCAGCCAACTTGTATGCGGCGACTTCAACGACTCACCCATCAGCTATAGCCATCGACTGCTGAGCCGCAACCTTACAGATGCCTATGTAGCTACTGCCAATGGCGTAGGCCGCACTTTCAACGAGGGCAACATACGCGTACGCATCGACAACATACTATGCAGTTCTGATTGGCGACCATTCCAATGCACAATCGACGACGCATGCCTGCTCTCCGACCACTACCCCATGACGTGCTATCTGAAGAGAAAGAGATAAAACCTTATTCTACTAAGCACGCATATTAGCAACACTTGAACATATCTCCACCAAAGCCCACCATTCTGGAATATACTCCCTCTATTTTTTGAGGAGATGGGATTATTCTTTCAGTTAAAAGGCAACGTGAAGGCAGAGAGAGGTACACGCTAAAAACCTCGAATCTACAGCAAAACAAAAAGATGTGTGGGCACTTGATAGTGTCCACACATCTTTATATATACGCACGTGTGTGCGTGTGAGTTACTTCTATTAAGCCTTTTCCTCTTCCATGACGCGCTTCTTACCAAGCGTGCGGTATGCGATAGGAGCTGCGAGGAAGATAGAGCTCAGCGTGCCGAAGATGACACCAAGAATCATTGCGAATGCGAAGCTGCGGATGCTGTCGCCACCAAGGATGAAGATACAGAGCAGCACGAGCAATGTCGTTACGGATGTCACGATGGTACGTACGAGCGTCTGGTTGATACTCTCGTTGAAGAGACGCTTCGTATTGCGCTTTGGCCAGAGTCCGAGGTTCTCACGGATACGGTCGAACACAACCACCTTATCGTTGATAGAGTAACCAATAGCCGTCAGAATAGCGCCCACGAATGTCTGGTCAACTTCGAGTGAGAACGGAACCCAACCCCAGCACATTGAGTACATGCCGATGATGAGGAACGTATCTACTGTCAGCGCGCAGATGGAACCTACTGAGAATGCTACGTTGCGGAAA